>Ga0265297_10001982_pt1 | contig 44005 bp, 52 predicted proteins | sample Munlanlwell13791_FD_192502 | JGI IMG/M metagenome (GOLD analysis project Ga0265297, IMG submission 192502) | Leachate microbial communities from a municipal landfill in Southern Ontario, Canada - Leachate well 137-91 | ecosystem: Engineered > Solid waste > Landfill > Unclassified | place... | reverse complement strand
TACAGACCATCACCTAGATATTCTTCGTAAGGCCCTTTATTACGTATCTCTGGCATAGTCACACTCCCTTCTTCAGCAAAATAAGATCTTGGAGTTCTTGAGTGAGGCGAAGGATGCGCTCATTGATAGTCTTAGTATATCCAATCTTATCAATGATACGTCCACTACCAGAATCTATCTCAGCTATCTCCTTGAGTGCATCCCTTCTCCATTTCTTAAGTAGCCGTTCAGAGATCATTTCATCTCCTTATCTATTAAGTCGATGTGTCTTTTATTAATCTCCTCGATAGCATAGACTGCTTCTTCTTCAGTCATCTCATACACTTCCATTAATAGATCTTTTAAGTAAAGTTGTTCAGAGTTCATCTTATTCTCCTTTCATCGAGAAGTTAGAGCACTATACTCCTTTCTAAGTATGTACCATCTTTGAACAGCAACAAGTTCAAACGTCCATGTCTGTGTGCAAAGATTGCACAGGCTATTGAATTCATTACGTTTAGGGAGCAAGGAACTATGTAATCATCCTTATCAGAATCTTTCATAACCTCTGAAAAGGTACGGTACATGGAGTTGACTGAATATCTATTCATCGAGCCTTCTGACAAAAAAATGATTTTCCCGTACTTTGCAGCCGGCGTAAAGTCGTGAGCTGATTTATTTACAATATAAACGTGATTCATAGATCATTCCTCGCTTTCTAGCCCTCCTTCAGATTTAAATTCATGAGCAGGCGCTGATGGCATCATTCTTCCGATTATATCTTGGATTGCCTGAGGAGCGGTAGATTTAATTTCATCTTTCTCAAATCTCCTATCGCGTAGATCATCAGTGCCTATCATTCCCGAAGGGCGGACAGCCGGTGGTTTTAGTCCGTTTAATGATTTAACGAACTTATCTTTTCCCTCGGATGTTTCAGCTATTACTGGATGGCTGAGGTCGATTTCGAGAGATTGCATTTCAGCCGAACACTCGTGATAATGGACTATGTCCAAGATGACTCCGGCACGAGGGATTGCTTTACGAGATACAGTTAGCTGTTTGCCACAGTTTCCACAATAAAAGTTACGAGCCATTATTCATCCTCCTCTTCTTCATCTTCTTCATCTTTATCTCTGATGACAACCTTGAACATTTCGTAGGTTGGCGCTGAAACATTTACCTCTTCAACGACACACTCAAGATCTGCACCTATTTCCAAATCAGCGCTAACATCAGCTGTAAATTTCTTTGGTACATAGCCGAGGAATATAGTCTGTACTCCGTCTGAAGTCTCCTCGTTGTATCCGATCTTGATTGCATTAGGGTCGAATTTGTTAGTTGGCTCGGGCTGGAGTTCCAAGTAGTTACCAGCCTTAAGTTCCTTAATAGCCTTGTCAATATCACTCCTTGGTCTAAACTTTACTCCTGCGATGAAGAATGATTTAGCCATCTTGTTCTCCTTTCATTGGTTTGAATTAGTCTGTTAAATTATTTTACGGTCTGATCTCCACAAACACCGGAAAACGAGGAACTTGCTTCCCACTTGTTAAATGTTGATATTTGACTACTGCCTTCATCCCTTTCAATATTCCCTGAGCATCCCATAGTTGAGCACGGCGCTCTTCAGTGAATCCAGTTCCTACTTTGAACAAGTTACCATCGCCACTCTTACATACAAGTGCTCCGAGTGTATCTTTGGGATTACCGTCTTTGTCGATCTCTTCTTGGACACCAACTATTTCATATTCATCTTCACGTTTCGGCTTAAATTTCATCACGTATAATGAGCGCTTGCGCTCATAAGGTGCTTGGAAATGCCTCACAATAATGCCTTCGTAGCCAGCCTTGATAATCTTATCAAATGTCCTCATTATATCGTCCAAATTTTGGCAAAGATAAAATGGAGACACTTTTAACCAAGGGCTTAGGTTGCGTAAGTTTTCGATGATCAGAGTACGCTTTACTTGTGGTTCAGAGTTGACAACATCAAAGATGTGAAATTGAATAGCTCGATGATTCTCGTGGAGGTTTACTGTGCGAGATGTGATCGAGACTATTTCATCAAAACTCATCCCATGACAATAGAGTTCACCATCGAGCTCTGCTCGTATTCCTAGATTCATAAGTGAGATGTTGATGTGAGGAACGCTATAGATTACGTTCTCTTCGGAAGATAATAACATGTAGCCACGATCGGCTGAGGTTTCCAGTGGAATAGCACGACAACGGATTCCATCAAACTTAGGTTGGACGATGTAGGGAGGCTGCCACTTCGCTAACCGTTTCTCTTCAAACGGGTAGCATTTCATGATGTTTTTCCAGCGCTGATATTCTGGCATCTGCTTTTACTCCTTTCATTTGTGGCACATCTTTGAATAGTAATTACATCTCAGAATATATTCCTTTACCTAATACTACTCTTCTAATTGTCTGAGGAGGAAATCCAAACTCTCTACCTATTTTACAGTATGTCTCTCCTAATGATCTTAGAAACCTAATCTTGACTACATCTTCCTTTTTGAATTTGACTCTCTTTCCTTCTCTATGAGAGTCTCTAGCGTTGTCACTATAGTCTCCAAGTAGTAAATGAGAAGGATTTACGCATAATCTATTTCCACATTTATGTCTTATTAGTGCTTTTCTTCCATTTATAAGTTTTGGAATTTCTCCATTAACTATTGTCCACATCTTTCTATGGGCTAACTCAGGAAATCTTCCTATTTTAAAGGCACCATATCCCTGTGGAGACTTATCACTTATCCATTTCCAGCAATCATTAGGGCCTTTAATATCTATGCAGTTGTAAAACCATTCAAGTTCTGGAGTCATTATCAATCCCTTTAGTCTGTTGAATGTTGTGCATTTCAACTCAAGAAAATCCTCCTGGCCGAAACCAGGAGGACTCGATCAGTTGAAATTACTGTGCTGCTTTCCTCTGCAGCTCTTTCAACATCTCCGCTTGCTTCTCAGGCGTTGCAGAAGCGAACATTGCCAAGTAAGCTTGGACCGGATCTACCTTGGCACCCTTCACAGCCACACCCATCTTGGCCGTGCCGAGACCGGCTTGGATCTGTTCCTGAGTCTCACCTTTGAGCAGACGAGATCTGATGTTGGACTGCAGAGTCACGATCCAGTTGGACTCGGCATTGCTTTTGACTGCCTTGTCGCCGAACATCTGAATCATTTCTTCTGCAGTAGATCCAGTGTCAACTGCGATTGACACAGGACCGATTTCAGCTCTAACTACCTTGTCTCCTTCTTTCTTCGCCGGTACTCTTGCAGTTACAGTCAGCTTTTCCATCTTTTTCTTCCTTTCTTGAATTAGTGATGATAATTAGTCCGTTAAACAATTTAACGGGACTCCCGAATTACAACAACATGGTAGCATAACTATTATAATGCTGTCAATGGAAATTTTGGTGCATTTAATCCAAGTCGTCGAGCATAACTTTTGCTGGTGTCTTACTTTGGTGCCTGTTATTCTCCTTTGATTTGGCTATAGTTTCTAATGCATGATTTCGCACAGGGATCTTTACAATTACACACTTTACGCTCCTTTGAGTCTAGGATTAAGATTGACGCCTAGTTTCTTTGCTAGTGAGTATATTTGTTGCATGGTTAATTTATCTGGCTTTGTTCTAGACGTAGGTCCATGAGCTTTAGACGGAAGCTTCTTATACCTCCCATCTTCCATCGCAAGCTCGTGGTCGGCCTGCATGAAACGTTGAGATTTCTCACAATAGAGCCTTTTTCTCTCTAAGTATATCGACTCTATTTCCTTTAAATCCTTATAGGCATCCTTTGCTTCTTGTCTAAGTTTTTCTACAGTTTCCTTATTCATGCTTCTGCCCCTTTCGTATTGAGTCTGTAAAATGATTAAATGGACTTATAAACTATCAATCCTTAGGAATATACCCAAACACCTCATCCTGACATTTCTGACACACTCCAGATATCTTATACTCCTTCATCGATGAGTCATCACGAAATTCTGAGGGTTTAACTTCTTGTTCACAAAATGGACATTTACCTTGCTGTACAAGGTCTACCTGCTTACCAAATCCCATAGCTCTCATAAACTCTACATTCATTACTTTCTCCTTTCATCTTGTTAGTTATTATTCCAGGCACTTTAATAAAACCTCTGCATGTTCTCTAATAAAGTCAAAGGGAGTTCTCGGAAATGTAAAGGAAAGTTTCATATATAAACTATCCTTCTTATTACATTTCCCGTGATGTACTCCATACTCACATGAATCACATGCTTCCTTATGATACGCACAGAAAACACATATATTTGATGGGTAGTAGTATCCATTCTCCAAGGCCATTTTTATTTCGTATAGGATCTGTCCAGCCTCCTTATCAGGCCATGCTAGAACCACTGCTGCATCCTTCTTTGTAAAATACAACTTCTTATACTTCGGTAGTAGGCTAGCCTTCGTCCTCATGAAGTCGACTAGTTTTTCCTGTGCTGTCTTTTGCTTCTCCATATACTAGTCTCCTTGACTCTTGTTAATGATCAGTCTAATCCTCTCCAAACTAACCCATGCATTTGTCATAAGGTTAACTATCCTATCAAAGTCTTCCTCACTTAAATTTTCTACTGCACCATTCTCACGCGCATGAGTAAAATCCTGCTGCAGGATACTAAGATCATGCATGATTCTTTCAAGCTCTTCTTTCATCCTTTCTCCTTTCATTAAGTTTTTGATTATTTCTCTGTTATTTGATTAAATCATATCACACCTAATGAGCTTCCGTGTGAGCTTTAATGTAGTCAATACACTCATCAAATACATCCTCTGTAATAATCTTGTGATCGGCTAATGCACTGACATAGCCTTCCCACCAGTCTGGAACATTAGTTGTTATATTCTCCTCCTCATCCCTTCCTTCGAGATCATTGAACCTTTTAATAAGATCGGCGGTAGTCATAATTTTATCCTTTCATTGATAGTTAATAGTTAATCATTTCATCATTATTCTCACGATTTAAATGTATCATACCACATATACATGGTAGAAGTCAATAACTTCCTCACCTAAATCGTCACCAGCCGACCATTATCAGTTTCACACCATCATTGATATTGATGACTATGTGATGGTCACTGATGTGATGGTGGCTGACGTTGGCACTCCCTCCTATATCGATCTGTTGATTGCGCTAACTGGAGCTGGCACTCCCTTCGGTCGGCTGATGATGTTGATAGATGCGGTCGGCTGAGACCGTTAAATCATTGAACGGACTATTTATCCTCAGTGACTGGGCTCAAAGTCGACAAATCAAGGCTGTTCAATGCATCTAGGTCACGCTGAGCAATTTCCTCATTAGCCTTAATCACCTCAGCTGCTTCCTCAATAGTCATCTTATTTCTGACTACTAGCCTGTTCAATCCTTCTGTCAACTCAGTCTTTCCTAAATCCTCATCCTTTATACTATTAAATATCTCTATAGCCTCATTAAGTCTTGGATGTTCAACTGATCCGACCCAAGGTTCAACACTCGAAGGTGATCCATCAAACTTATTTGGTGCTCTATGCATTTTGCTATAAGTCACTTCATCATTACTTTTTCTCATTCCTTTTCTACTCTCTCCTTTTGTAGGATATATTCCATTCTCTCTCATTATCTGAAATCTTATAGCTGCATCAAGCTTCTTCATTCCTCTATCCACAGTACTCTGCTGAAATAGTTCCTTCTCTATCATGTAGTGTCTAGCTTCTGCTATTGTAGGTTCTCCCTTGAGTTGTTCATTAGCTATTAGTGCGTCTACTAGCAAATAAAGACTCCATGATATAAGTTGACTCACAGTCTTAATTCTTGACCCATTTGATTCCCAGTAATGTACCAACTGAGCTAATGTAACTATACTCACTCTACTCTGTACTGGAATACTACTCTCCTGCTTAGTTTCTTTGTTCATGCTAGTACCTCCTTATAATCCTGGAACTGTGACGATGAAGATATCATCCCTGATCTTTAATGACCTAATAGCTTTATCAGACATATCCAATTCATCTTTGGTTAAGCTGTTACTTTCAATAAGTCTCTTTACATAGTCTATCCTAAAGAATTCTCTAATATACATCTTTGTTTCATATAGTGACTTAAGTCCTCTTTCTTCAACAAGCTTAATTGATGTTCTTGGCAACAGTGTTAAATGCACAAGTGCCTTATCCATCCCTCTCATACTATAATCTCCAAGTATTTCTTCCATCTTCTCAATCTCAAAGTCTCTCACTTCTATCTCATCCATAGCATTTTCTAGGTCTGTTCCTCTCACCAAATGTAATGGATTGACACACCTTCCATCGCTGCATAGATGTCTCACTATAGGTCCTTCTCCTCTTGCCCATTTCTGATGGAGGGCTGTGCCATCTACTCTTGCATATCTCTCTTCAAACCTCCAACAGCTCATCAATTCATTCTCTCTTGACACAAATACTATCTTCTCCTTCTTCTTTTCAAAGTATGTTTTATACACTCCTTTCCTTCTCGCTTTATTATACCTCTTATACGCCTGATAACTAAACATCTCAAGTCCTCCAATCTGCTTCAATTTGTAGTTGTGAAATGTCACCACGTCACGATGTCACCACGTATCCCGTATGCGATACAGACCCACCCCCCCCGAAACACCAAAACGGACTTTCATCCCTCAGAGGGAAGGAGGAGGAATGATTCTCTTCATTCATTTTTTTCTTTCTCTCTCTCTTCTGCCTCTGAGTCTGTTTGAACGTTTTGGAGGGTGCTATTGTATCGCATACGCCATACACGCATACACCGTAACACCGTAACACACATACATGCATACGTCAACGTATAATCCCGTACATTTAATCCCAGTCTGTCAAATCATTAAACGGACTGCGTCCACCACCTACTAGACTCAAGAGCTCATTTCCCCAGGTTAGAGTCATAGTAATGGTTCGAAGGCAATAAAAAAGCCCTACGAGTTAACGCAGGGCCTTTTACGTTTAGCATGGCATAGCTAATTAATAATGACTATTTACTGGCTCTAGCGGCCAACTCCCTAAGATATTTAACTTGTTCCTCAGGCGTCATGGTCTGGAGCTTAGCGACCATAGCCATTTCGGGATCTACCTGAGTTCGACCTGGCGCCGAAAATTGGATCTCGATCACTTGTCCATCAGCCCATTTGTCGAAGTTCTTTCGACCAGGACCATTTTGCCACTGGATAACGGCACCTGCAAGGGCTTTGTCGAACACGCTTTGCAGCGTTGTACCGTCGAACTTCACCTTGAGCGTAACCTGCTTGGATTCGGCTGAGTCCTTATCCGCTTTGATGTTGCAGGCCTTAGTCAACGTCACATCCGTAATCGTCTCGTTCATGTTCATAGCTTTATCCCTTTCATAGTGGGCTATGCCATGCCATGCTAAACATATTCATTTGTCAAAGAACAATTAATTCACTCGCTTTACCCACAACATAACATCGTCCACCCTCGTTGTCAACCATTAGTTTCTCTCAACAATATCAATATGTTACGCGGTCGAGGTCGATGGGGGAAACTGATTCCGTAGGCGGCGGGGTTAGATCTCTCACATTTTGGCTGGATAAATAAACAATGTACAACATGGGACATTTGGCTACGCCAATCCACCTTCAATGGAGACGGTCGAAGTCCGTAAAATTAATTAACGGACTCGGCCACATTCAAGTAACCATGTAGATGTAAATGTAGGTTGTGCAAATGCACAAAAATGCACCTTGACATTTTCCTCCATTCATGATATACAAAAAGTAAGAATGAAAAATTTTTCTGTACAATTTAAGAGGTGCATCATGGAAGGTGTGCAAACGAGAGATGGGCTCTACGGTTTCGAGTTTAGAGAGGTGGACCAGCGCCGAGTCGATCCAGCCGAGCGCAAGCGCTACGAGATCAAACAACTCTGGCAGCGCTCTCATGAGATCATCAACTTGGCCGCCCAGGGATGGAAAAACGTAGACATTGCTGAAATCCTCGGCATAACGCCTGAGTGCGTCTCTATGACTCTCAACTCGGAGTTGGGCCAGAAAAAATTATCTGACATTCGCCTCAGCCGCGACGAAGAAGCAAAAAAGACATCTGAAAAAATTAGAATTTTAACAGCGAAAGCAATCCAAACTTACCACGAAATCTTCGACAATGAGTCTGGCGAGGCCACCCTTCGTGATCGAAAAGATGTGGCCAACACTGTGTTGCTTGAGTTGTCAGGGCTGAGAGCTCCGACGAAAATTCAGAGTGTTCAGACTGTACTTTCAGCTGAAGAATTACGTGAATTTAGAGAGCGTGGACTTAGAGCCGCTAAAGAAGCAGGTGCCACTATTGATATCACCGAACAGCCGGACGCGGAGTGTTCGAGTTTGGCCAATCCAAATTCGAGTTTTGGCCCTGACCTTGACTCTAATGCTGGTTCGAGTTTAACCATCGAGGAATGACAATGCTGAATCTACAACCTAAGCAATTGGAAATTAAGAGATTGGTTGAGGCTGTGTCAGCCCTCTTCGACCTCAACCCTACCTGGACGCTGGCCATAGCTATGACCGAATCCAGCCTCGGCATTAATCAACTCTCTCCAACCGGCTGTAAAGGTGTCTTTCAAATGTCCTCCATCGCCATGAAAGACCTACACCAGGAAATGAAAAAGGTTGACGATGATCTCATAGACATAGTCTGTGGAATCTCATTCTTATACCTCCTCTTGAAACGCCATAAGACGATTGAAAAGGCTACATCTAAATACTGTGACCCAGCCGTAGTCGATGACTATCTCAACAAAGTAAATTATTACATGAAAGAATTCGAAAATGGCTGAATTCAAAACTTCTCTCGATGCTAGATGTGTGGATGACAAGTACTGGTTGCTTGTCTCTAGTCTAACATACCAAAGTGATTTAATTGGCCTTGTCAATGTCCCAGCTGGTTTCCAAACTGACTTCGCCAGTGTTCCTCGCACACCTATTGCCTACTCCCTATTCGGTGACCGAGCCCATCACGAATCAGTCATCCACGACTATTTATACCGAAAGGGTTCAATCCCACTTGTCGATCGCAAGGCTGCCGACTCAGTCTTTCTCGAAGCTATGAAGTGTCGTGGTAAAGGCTGGTTTACTCGCTATGCTATGTACTTGGGTGTACGCTTGGGTGGCGCTGCATCTTATCACAAGAAGGAAGTGGCTGAGACCATTCAATAATTAAACGGACTAAATTAAATATTGGTTGTATAGTATTATGAAGATCCCGTTGTGGAAATCAGATCAATATAGCAGACTTGGTAAGAATGCATGGTCAGTCCAGCGTCTTATTGGACTATCAAAAGATTTCGAGGTTATGGATATACCTCTTAATCATCTAAACATATATAGTGTATATAAAAATTTAACTTTAAGAGAAATGGTTATGCACGTAAAAGCTGTTAATGATGCTGATCTTTCATTCCCTATTATCCTTGATGAGGATGGTGAGATTATGGATGGAAGACATAGGATTATGAAAGCTATGTTAATTGGAGAAAAGACTATTAAGGCTGTTCGCTTCGATGAGAATCCTTATCCTTGTAAAATAGATGAATAGTGAGATTTAAAATGTTCAAACATAGAGGAAAAAACGTAACCATCTACGATACTGCAAAAATCATCCATCCAGAGAACATCTCACTGGGCGATGAAGTAATCATTGCAGACTTCTCCTTCCTCTATGCCGTCGGCGAAGGAATCGAGATCGGTAACTTTTGCCACCTCACCGAACACTCCATCATCCAGTCAGGTGGCCTAGTCAAATTTAACGACTTCAGCGCCATCGGTCCTCGGACCACAATCTTAGCCGCCTCAGACGATTACGAAGGCAATGGCTTCATAGGTCTCACTGCTCTCAACGACTATCGAAAATTACACTACGAAGCTGTAATCCTTGGCCGTCACGCCCATATAGGAATGGGCTGTATCATTATGCCTGGAGTCACCATCGGTGAGGGCTGTTCCATAGGCGCTGGCTCACTCGTAACAAAGTCAATGCCCCCTTGGACTATTTGCTACGGTTCTCCTTGCAAACCAATCAAGGCTAAACCGAAGGAAAAAATTCTCTCTATGGAGGAATCTTTCTTACGTGAATACTACGGAATCTAAAGGCCTCTACACTCCTCTCTCAATCCCCACCTTTTCCTACGAAAAGGACTTGGGAGACCCTGGCCTTCCTCCATTCACAAGGGGAATCCACCCCTCTATGTACCGTGGCAAAGAATTCACTATGCGCCAACTCACTGGTTTCGGCTCTCCTTCCGACACCAACAAGCGCATCAAATACATGCTAGCCAATGGATCAACAGGAATCAGCGTCCTCTTCGACTTCCCCACCATCCAAATGGTAGACTCTGACTCACCTTTGTCTATCGGCCACGTCGGCTTCTCCGGAGTCTGCATTGACACTGTAGAGGACATGCACATCTTATTCGACGACATAGACCTCGAAAAATACTCCATCTCCCTAGTTACCCATTACCCTTCCAACACTTCCATCTTATTTGCCATGTTCTTAGTAATGGCTGAAGAAAAAGGCTTTAGCATCTCAAAACTCCGTGGAAGTGTCCAGAACGATGTAACGATGGAGGAGGTAATAAGGTGCGGCTGTGACTTCATCCCACCTAAACCTTGCTTCCGTCTCCAATGTGATAACATAGTCTATACTAGGTCCTACCTCCCAAACTGGAGCCCTATCACTCTCAACGGTTACAATCTCCGCGATGCAGGCTGCTCCGATATAACAGAAATGGCCATAGCCATCTCCAATGGACTCGAAACCATATCCGAGCTCAAATCTCGAGGCTACAACCCAGAATTCATCGCCCCTCGAATCAATTTCTTCTGGTCCATCGGCAACAATTTCTTCGACGAAGTAGCACGACTTAGGGCTGTTCGCAAAGTCTGGCACAACTTACTTAAAGAAAACTTCAAAATCGCTGACGGAAAACTAAAATGCCACGTCCAAACCTCAGGAATAACTCTAACTCGCCAAGAACCCTACAACAACATCATCAGATCAGCCTATCAAGCTCTCTCATCTGTCCTCGGAGGTGTCCAATCTCTCCATGTTGACTCTTTTGACGAAGCCTACTCAGTGCCATCTGAAGAATCAGCCCTCCTCTCCCTACGCACCCAGCAAATTATCCAAACTGAAACAGGAATCACAGACGTAATCGACCCACTTGGAGGCTCCTACTACATCGAATCTAGAACTCTCGACTACGAAGAGGCTATTTTAGACAAAATCGACTGGATTAACTCCATCGGAGGCTACATTTCCTTAGTTGAATCCGGCCTCTTACACACAGAAATAGCCGATTTCTCCTACAATTACCAAAAATCCATCGACGAAGGAGAAATTTCCATAGTCGGCCTCAACAAATACTGTACCTCAAACACTCACTCAATTCCTTGCTTCACCTACCCTGACAAAACAGAGCAAAATCAAATAGAATTCCTTAGAAAAGTAAAGGCTAATCGCAATCAAGACGAAGTAAACATTGCCATAGATGCTCTCTATGAAGTGTGCAACTCAAACCTCAACATATTCCCCTTCTGTCTCGATTGTGCAAGGGCTCGTTGCACTAAAGGTGAAATAAACAATGTCTTTAAAGAAGCATTTGGGCCTTGGGATAGGCCTAAGGGTTGAAAATGGCTGAAGGTGTCCACAGAATAACTGCTGAATTCGAAGCTGCTCTCTGTCGCTACACCGGAGCAACCTACTCCGTAGCAGTCGACAACCAGAGCAATGCACTATTTCTCGCCCTAAAATACGAAGGTATAGAGGGCCGAGAAATCACCATCCCATCTCGTACATATCCCTCTGTCCCCTGCGAAATCATCCACGCAGGAGGTATTGTTAATTTCTTACCTTCGGCTGGAACAACCTTAAAAGGTGCCTACCAATTACTAGGCTCCCACGTATGGGACAGCGCCCTACGTTTCACTCACAATATGTACTTACCTCATACCTTCATGTGCCTCAGTTTCACAGGTCCTTACAAACACTTAAAATTATCCAAGGGAGGTGCAATTCTCACAGACAACTTCGATGCCTATAACTGGTTCAAGCGAGCTCGATTCAGTGGAAGACGTGAATGTAGTTATCACGATGACAACTTCGATTGTTTAGGCTGGAACTTCTACATGATGCCTGAAATCGCTGCTCGTGGTCTCTTAATGATGACACAGTTCTACGATCTAAAAGGTAATCCTATTTGTAACAAAGATAAGGAACTTCCTTATCCTGACCTTAGTAAATATCCAATCTACTCAGTGAGGCAACAAGGCGATGAATAACATAGCCCAAATCCTATCTAAATCTCACTATCAAACCTTCGACTTAATCGAGGGCGACAAGCGCGACAGTGATAGCAAACTCAAATATAACCTATCAAGGCTAGATTCCTATGACTTGACTGGGAAAAGTGTCCTCGATGTAGGCTGTAACGCTGGCTATTTCCTATTCAAACTATGCAACAGAGGAGCTTCCAGACTTGTAGGGATCGAAATCGGAGAGAAGTTTGTAACTATCGCCAACGACTTGAATCGAGAAGTTTTCAAATCTCCTCCTCAACTCATCACCTTTATCTGTGGAGATTTCCTAACTTATCAATTCAATGAGAAATTCGACCTCATAATCTGTCTCTCTACCTTCCACTACTTCGGATACAATCAACCAGTTTTCTTTGATCTGAGCCATCAACTCCTTAATGATGATGGAAAGCTCTTGGTCGAGATTGAGGAATGCTTGGATAATGGTGGGCCGTATGTAGATGTTGATCTAAGAGACCGTAATCGGCTGTACCCAAACGCCTTACAAATATCTAATTACATAAGAAATAAATTCAAGGTCATTGATAAATATCTTTCAGCCCATCAAAAAGGTTCCGTTTACGATAGGTGGTTCTATGAACTCGAAAAAATTTAACATGTCTCACTTGCCCTCCGAGGACAAGCGTCCTCTCGAAGGCGAGTACAAAAAGACCGTTTTATTATTATACGGACTATCCAACATTGGAAAGTCCACCTTGGCTGATCTATTACTCAATGACAACTTCAACTACATCAGCATAGATCGAGCCTGTATAGAAGCATCAATTGAACCTATCAAATCTTTTGTTGAAGAAGGCGGAGTACCTCTCCGTTATGGCCTCGGTCGGCTGTTCAAGTTCATGAACGACGTCTGTGTCAACGAGTTCATGGACTACTTCTTCACCAAATACCTAGTCGAAAACGAAAACCTAAACATCTTCATCGAAGGCTTTGTCTTCATGCTCGAACGATCTCGTAATATATTTATGCAAAAGTGCATAAATGCTGGCTACCGAGTCTGGACTATCAGGAGAGAACTATGACCCCATTAGTTACAGTTTGCTGCTCCACCTACAACCACTCTAAATTCATCAGACAAGCCCTCAATGGCTTTGTGATGCAGCAGACTACCTTCCCTTTCGAAATCATCATAAGTGATGATGCCTCCAGCGATGGCACTACTGACATTCTCAATGAGTATGCTAACGAATATGCCAATATCCACTTGATTTTAAACAAAGAGAACCAATGGAAAGAGGGAATGACTAATGGAACCTTCTTCGGCTTCGAACCTTTCGTTTACAACATCTTACCCCGTGCCAGAGGTAAATATCTGGCCTTCTGCGAAGGTGATGACTATTGGACTGATCCCCTTAAACTCCAAAAGCAAGTTGATTACCTTGATGACCATCCAGCCGATGTAATGTGCTGGCACTCTTATCGTGTTCAAAGAGGAGATACCATTCATGGTGGCTTCACAGACGGCATGGGCAAATCTTATACGCAGAAGGAATTGATCACAGTTCCTAACGGAATAGCTTCATCCACCAAGATGTTCCGCAACTTCTACACCAATGATACTAAGGCAGCCTACGAAGCCTTCAGAGGAGACTACCTCTTCACCTCCTACATGGGTCTTTTTGGAGGCTGTGGTTTTATCAAAGGGATCGAACCCTCTGTCTACCGACTCCATGACAAGGGTGTTTGGATGGGTCTCGACAGACAAGTTAAAAAAATCCGTTACCAAGAAATGCTCGATAACCTCTACGAACTCCATACAAAGTATGGAACACCAACTTCGGCTGCAATCAGAGATGCACTAAGATACAACAAAGACACCTTTGCAATCATTCTTCCTACATGCAGACGTAAGGATGGCTATACCCCTAGACTATTAAAAATGACACTCGATTCAATCTTTGCTCAAACCTACACCAATTTCAAAATTTATCTAATAGGCGACAAGTATGACGATGATAAGAAAATTCTCGACCTTATCTCTCAATATCCTCCAAAAGCAATCTATTACAAAAACTTAACAGTTGCCAAAGAACGATCTAAATATAGTGATGGCTCAAGAGAACTTTGGTGCTCTGGCGGAGTTAACGCCTCCAACTATGCATTAGCCAAAGCTACCAACGACCGTCTCCAATACGCCTGTTTCATAGATCATGATGACACTTGGTTACCTAACCATCTCCAAATCTTACACGAAGCAATTGAACAAACTAACGCTCGCTGGCTATGCACTAAAACTAACGTCAACTTCCTCTACTTCTACCCAAACATAGAGACTGAAGAAGAAATGGTCGAACTCCTTCCAATCCCTGAAGGCGTCATCAAATCCTCCACCTGCTTCGACATCCAAGTAATCCCTATCCGTCTCAGAGACGTCTTAGCTGAAACCGGAAAACTCTACCCAGCCGACGCTGACTTCTGGTCTCGAATGAGAGAATTCATGACCACTTACAATCTCAAAGGTTACTATCTCAATACTCTAACTTGTAAATACATATCTGGTGGTACGAAGCGCCCTCCTCAGGCCATTGTAAGTTGGAACAAGCCAGATAAAATTAAATCTGTTCCACTTCCTCGTAAGCGTATGACTTGGCGTGATAAAATCGCTGCCTGTCAAGTCCGTTCAACAATTTTACAGACTGGAGTGTAAATGAGAGCAATAAAATCCTTCATCATATCAATAGCTCTAACATTAACACTTATCACTGGTGTAAGCGCTGAGTTCTTCTCCGACATCATAGTAACAAGCACTGACGGCATTTGGACTGACTCTCGAGCCTATAGTAGTCTAACTGATGCAGTAAATGCTGTTGGCTCTACTAAGCAACGTACTATAGTTATATCTAGCCAACTATCAGTCGGCGACATTACTATTCCATCTAACATCACCTTAAAATTTGAGCGTGATGGAGCCATTATCAACTCTGGTCAACTAACTCTAAACACCAGAAACATCATCGCTGAGAACCGCCAGATTTTTGCAGGTGCAGGTGATATAGACTTCACAGCAGGCACTGTATTAAAATCTGGATGGTTCTCCACCTTTGAAAGGGCTGCATTAGTAACAGCCGATGATTCAGTAACTCTCATTATCACCAAACCTCAAACATTAACTACAACTGTTGCTTTAGGTGACAACGTAACCTTGAAGTGGGACGGCCCAGGTAATATCTTAACAGCTAATGCTGGAGTTGATATCCAAAATATCTATAATATTGATGCAGGAGACTTCCAGCTCTTTGCAGGTGCTGGGGACTTCGACTTTACTGATGGTATGAGTCTCAAGCTCTCATGGTTTATACGTCTTCGATCAGCCCTCACTTACATTGGATCTGATAAAGTAACTTTAAATGTCACTAGGCCCTCTACAGTTGATTTCACAGATACAGTTCCATCTAACATATCACTTTATATCAATCATGGAGCACCGGTTACTTGCACAGGCCACGTTCTCACTATCAACGGCCCATTACTTTCAACCGGCCCCTATCAGCAATTCGTGGCGGTCGCGGGTGAGGTGGTTTTTAGCGATACCTCTTATGTTAATGCTGCATGGTTTGGGTTTGCTGAGTCCGCTTCAGCTGCCGCTAATAGCGCGGCCTTGCTGGCCGCAGTTACAGCGGGGAACACATGCATTAATTCCGGCACTTTCTTGTTATCAGTACAAGTTGAGATTCCATCGAACCGAAGAGTTTATGGCGCTGGCATAGGTAGTTCAATCCTCAAAATCCCTGACAACGTTTCGGCGGGTACTGTGGCTACATTATCTCCGCTTACAACTGCTAACGGAGGAAGCGATATTCTAATTGAGAATTTGACTATTGACGGCAATAGAGCCAATCAGAGTTGGACTCCGGTCGGAAGTGCTAATTATGGATTGTCTGTGCGATCATCAAATACAGTTGTTCGTAATTGTGAATTTAAAAATGTTACAGCGAATGGTACAGGTGTGCCGGTTACAGCTTCTAATGTTATTTTTGATGGGGTAATTTCTCACGGAAATGGAAAGAAAGGTTTACATTCTGGAGATGTTAATAAGATCACAATTATTAATGGTTTTTACTACGATAACGAAATTGATTCAGGTATTGGCCTGCACCAAGGTGCAACAGAGGTTATAGTAGCTAACAATCAGTGTTATGACAACGGTACATATGGAATAGATGTTGGGGCTTCTACTGGTGCATACGAAGTTTCTCGGAATGTGGCAATTACAGGAAATATAATTTTCGGGAACAACGTCGGTATCTATTTAGTAAATAACTCTACGTCAGATATAGAAAAAGATCTAGGTGTCTCTATAATAGGCAACACAATAAAAGGAAATGGTCAAGGGATACAGACTACAGCAGCTTACGGTTTCACAATTGCAGATAATATTATCAAAGAAAACGATATCTATGGGATATGGATTAACACCAATTCTACTCGGTATATAATAAATGGGAACATTATATACAATAATTGTCTAACGGATACATCCAAGGCAGCCGTAACTCTTCAAGCTGGTACAAGCAACGGAATAGTTCGCGGAAATTATCTCTACGACAATCAAGATTCGGCTACTCAGGTGCGAGGAATTTTGATAGGAGGAACGGTTACTGGAACTGTTGTGGCTGATAATCATATAGAAAATGCTACTACGGTGGCAATAGACGATTACTCATCTATCGGGGTAAATACAGTTCAAAACAACATACGAATTAACTCCGGGTCGGCTGAGAATAATGTTTTTTCGGGCCACACAATTATTAGGAATGTTACATCCGTAACTAGGACAGGCACCACTGATGAAACCGACCTAATGGCAGCCGCTACAATATTAGCAAAAAAGATGGACTCTGTAAATGGAGTGCGTTTCACGGCTTGGGGGAGAAACACTGGAGCGGCGGGTACGAAAACCATAAAGTTCTATTGGGGTGCGACTGCTTATACTGTGCATCCCGCCGATAATAACGCCAGTGAGTGGCGCTTAGATGTTGAGATTCAGAATGGCTCATTCTCGTCACAACGTATATGGCTGTTAATGCGCACGGGAGGCATAATAACATTTGATGACTACACTACAGCTTCCGTAGTGACCACGGAAGCTGTGTCAGTGAAATTGACTGGTCAGCTTTCAGACGGTTCCGATTCGATTAGCCAATACAGATTATGGGGCGAATACTTTTAGCCAGTCAGCAAAGAGATCTAGTTATTTATATTAGAGGATATTTATGGACTCAGATATTAAACAAATTCTTTCTCAATGTGCTACCAGCACTCGCACTACTGCGCTCACATTCTTTCCAGAGCGCTTCTACATGCCGTTTGCTGAAGGCATCCATGGAAAGATATTTAATATCATAGACGGCCCTGAGCAAAAGAATGCCTTAGCGGCTCCTCGTGGCTATGGTAAAACATCTATTGTTGCCCTAGCTTTAATGGCTAGATATATACTATTTCATCTAACTGATTTCATAATCTACATTAACAAGAGTCACGATGCTGCCTCACTCCAAACCGAGAACCTCCGTCGTGAACTTGTTACCAATAGATACATTAGACATTTCTTTGGAGACTTCAAATCTCGTGACGCAAACAAAGCTGAATTCGATGAAGTATTTAGCAAGAAAGCTTGGGTCGCTTACGATACCCTAGTCTGGCCTCGTGGAGTTGGCCAGCAGGTGCGTGGAGTACTATTCAAAAATAGCCGTCCAGGCCTAATCGTAATCGATGACTTGGAAGACCCAGACAAAATCGACAATGATGAAATTAGAAAGGGATGGCTGGAATGGCTCTACGCTGATGTTATCAAAGCTGTTCCTCGAATAGGTCCTCAATCCATGACTTGGAAAATAGTCTACATCGACACTCTCAAACATGAGGACTCTGTACTCCAACACTTACTCGATTCGAATGAGTGGAACTCTATACGTCTCGAGGCTTGCAATGATGACTTTGAATCAACAGCTCCTGAATTTATGTCTAACGAGCAGATTAAGAAGGAATGGCAGCAGCACGTAGAAGCTGGTCAAACTGACGTCTTCTTCCGTGAGCTTCGTAACCTTCCTATCTCAACAAAAGACGCCACATTCAGGACTGAATATTTCCATTACTACAACCTCCCATTTGATAGCCCTCGAAAGGAAGGCGATTTAGAAATATTTGATCACTCTATTCAACAAGATCAGAATATTGAAACAGTGGTAATTCTCGATCCTGCTAAAACTGTGAAGATTCATTCGGCTGAGTCAGCCATCATAGGCATCGGTATTGATCTTGCAAGCGCTAAACTCTATGTCCGAGATGTAGTCTCAGCCAAGATGTACCCTGATGAAATCTACGATGCTTTATTCGGAATGGCTATAATGTTAGGTGCAAAGGTAATAGGTATTGAAGAAACATCTCTCAACGAGTTCATTAGACAGCCTATTAAAAATGAGATGTTTAAACGAGGAACTTTCTTCGAACTGGTTTGGCTGAAAGCTCGTGGTGGAATGAAAAAAGAACAACGTATTAAAGAACTAGTTCCATACTATAGGGGTGGTTACATCTATCATAATGCCTCTTGTGCAAACACCAAGAAGCTCGAACAGCAACTCTTAATGTTCCCTCGTTCTGCTCTATGGGACTTAATGGATGCTGAGGCATATATAATTGAAATGCTCGAACTTGGTGAGAGATATTTTAGTCCAAAGGATGATCCTATTGATATAGAGGCTGAATACAAAGATATTAAATATGAGAAAGTAATAGAGGACTGGAGGATAGTTTAATGGAACTAGTCACAACTGTTCTTGGAGGCATTGTTATAGCAGTGGTTTCAGGTACTGTAGGTAAAGGTATTGGGACTAACGACAATGTTAAAGCATCTACATGTCTAGAGCGACGAACTGCTTGTGATAGTCTTGTGACAGAAAAGATAGATCATCTGGCTAGAAAGGTAGATGAATTAACTAAGGCAGTCAATTCTAAATTATTGGGTATGTGAGACCGTTAAATCATTTTATGGACTTTGGAGGTTAGAATGAAGAAGAAATTATTTATATCTTTTATGTTAGTTTTATTTCTTATAGGGTCGGTTTCAGCTGCTCAATATGTAGATGTTATAGGCTACACACCATTTGCCTTTGAACGTATTACAGCCACAACAGCTACAGTTTCCTCAATAGAGAAAGGAACTATATGAAACACTTAGTTATTCTATTCTTGTTACTATCATTAGGTGGCTGTATGACTGTTAATATTACAGCTAGAGAAGGTTCAACTGTAACAGTCAATCAAGATAAACCTGTTAGTACTACAGGTACTGCCACTATCCCATCAGTATCTAAGTAGTCAGATATTAATTGGTAATTAGTTATAAGACCATAAAATTATTAAACGGACTATACAATGGCACTAAAACAAGTCAGAATTGGCTCATTAGAAGACATCGTTTATTATGATGATGGAGATTTTTCTAAAGCTATCTCAGTTGAAGATCCTATAGAATGTACAGCGGCTCCAGTAGATCCTAATGATGTATTAAGATTAGGGGATATAGCAACTTCCATCATAGGCGTAATATACCCTATTGGAAGTATCTATATTTCAACCTTATCAACTAATCCAAATACCTTATTGGGGGTAGGTACATGGATTAGAGTTGCCGAAGCTCAATACTTGGTCGGTCTTAAAGCAGCCGATGCTGACTTCGGTGTAGTCGAAGCAACTGGTGGAAGTAAAACTCATACACATGCTGTTGACGTAGCAAGTACAATATCTAGTGCTCCAAGCGATAATACTTTAGTCGACAATAATGGTGATGGAACTACGATCAGTGTAGCTACCGGTCTTGCTACTCACACGGTAGATCCAGCGTCTGTAAACTCAGGTGATAATGATAACTTACCTCCATTCTATGTACTTTATATTTGGAAGAGGACAGCATAATGCCATACATAGTGAGCGGAGAGCCTTCGAGCTGGAAAGATAATATCTATGTCAAGGATAAATATGACTATGATTATCCTGATGGACTAGATCTCAGACCTGATAGTGACTTCCACAATGAGTTGCGATCGAAGATCTGGGAACGGGCTAGAGTATCCAGAAATGAGATCTCTAAACGCTTTGATTCTTGGCGTGAGATTGACAAGACACTAACAACCTATGTCGATCTCTCAAATACCAAGGAAGATGAAGAGGAAGAGATTAAACTCAAAGACCCTACGAAACCTCTAACTATTGTCTTCCCTTATTCCTACTCAATGCTCGAAGCGTTGTTGACTTATCTATCAATGGCTTTCTTCCAAGATCCTATGTTTCAATATGAGGGTGTTGAAGATGATGATGTTCAAGGTGCTATGTTGATGGAGTTAGTTATTCGTCTTCATTGCATTAAGAATAAAGTTCCCTTAAATATTCATACAGCTCTCCGTGATGCAATTGGTTATGGAGTGGGAGTCGCGATCCCTGAATGGCGTAAGCAGTACGGCAGAAAGCCTATTAAATCGCAGATCATTACACAGTCTGACTTAGGTGAAAATATACAAAATCAAGTTACTTACATCGACTCTTTACTATTTGAAGGTAATGCTCTAAGCAATATCGATCCTTACATGTGGCTCCCTGATCCTTCAGTATCTAGTGATAATATTCAAAAAGGAGAATTCTTCGGCTGGATAGAACGAGACAGCTTTGTCAATCTATTAAGTGAGGAAGGTCACTCAGATGGAAGAATGTTTAATGTGAAGTATCTGGAGGCTAGAAAGAATAAGAGATCCTCGTTAGCACTTGATGAGAGTAGTAGGAATGAGAAGTTTGGTGGGTCTAACACATCAATTACTTCCTCAACTACTGTACTATCTCCAGTTGATCGTATTAGGATGTACGTTAATCTAATTCCAAAAGAGTGGAAATTATCACAGAGTGAAGTGCCTGAAAAGTGGTACTTCGAATTAGCCTCTGACGATGTGATTATAGCTTGTGAGCAGGCTGACCACAATCATGGGATGTATCCTGCAGCCGTAGCCAGTCCAGAATACGATGGCTATTCAATAACTCCTATTGGTCGGCTAGAAGTGTTATATGGACTACAACATACATTAGACTTCCTCTTCAACTGTTATGATGATAAGACAGATGTACTAACATCTATTGGATGGGTTAACTTAGCTAAAGCTAAGAAATCTAATTTGGATGTTGCCACTGTTGACCCTAGTAATGGTTCTATGTGGTTTGAAAATCCTAAACAATGGTTTGAGTATGACTATGATGGAGAGATGAACCTATTTGAATCTAAAAGATATAGTCTAGCGGTAACCCCGAATCATAAGATGTTTGGTAGAAGTTCCTATCATAAGAATATAGAGTTTGTAGAATCAGATTCTTTATTTAGTGGTAGTTGGTATGATTTTGAAATTCCTACATCTGTATACTTTCAGGGGGTACAACCCCAACCAATACTTATTAAATCAGCTGAAAGAAAATGTAATACTGGAAGACTTCCTAGACAAGGAGATGTACAGATTGATGCTGGTCTTATGGCTGGGTTTCTTGGGTGGTTTCTTAGTGATGGTTCTATAACACTTGGAAAGGCGAGTGGTACATACTCAGTTACAGTTAAACAGTCTAAGAAACAACACTTTGATAGTATAGATTATCACTTTAATAATCTTCCATTTCATACAAATAAGTATTATGATAAGACTAAAGAGGCTTGGCAATGGACTATTACAGATAAAGCATTCTATAAATGGATAGAAACTAACTGTTATCATGGAGGCACTACTGGAGAATATAAGGAGATTCCAGACATAATAAGGAATGCTGATAGAATTACATTAAGTCATTTCTTTGAGTGTTTTGTTAAAGGTGATGGACATATAGTAGATGGACATGATAATCTATATGTTATAGGGACTGAAAGTAAACAACTAGCAGATGATCTCCAAGAAGTAGTAATAAAACTTGGGTATAGTTGTCATATTAGGGATGGCAGCACTCAAAGTGGAAAATCTTTTTATACTCTTAATGTAAATAAAGATACTCCTTGGGCACATATAGCACCTAGTAATATGTCAAAGATTAGATATAAAGGTAAAGTGTATTGCTTTGAAAACTCTACTCATTTAACAGTGGTTAGAAGAAATGGAAAAGTATCAGTCTGTGGACAGAGTCACATCTCGAATGTAAAAAAAGCTATCAATGACATGCTTATTGTTGATCCTTACTTAGTCAATATTAACGATTTGAAATCTCCGCAGCCTGGCAAATTGATAAGGTTACGTAGACCTGCTTGGGGAAGAGGAGTTGATAAGGTTGTTCAACAACTCCAAGTTAATGACATAACTCGTCTAAATATCAGTGATAGCTCTTACATTACCCAGTGGATGGATCGTATCTCTGGCGCTGATCAATCAATGCAGGGTGCACTGAGACAAGGTGGTCCTGAAAGACTAACAGGTGCTGAGTTTCAAGGTACTCGTGGATCGGCTGTTAGTCGTCTCCAACGAATTGCTATGATTATTGGCCTACAGTTTATGCAAGACATTGGTACTATGTTCGCAGTCCATGCTCAGCAATATATGAGTCAAGCAGCTTTCGTTCAAATAACTGGGCGTAATGCTGACCAGATGAAAGCCATCTTCGGAGCCAATCGAGCGAGAGCCAATCCCGAAGATATTATGGTAAACTACGATTTGATTGTTAGGGATGGTTCAATCCCTGGTGGTAATTTCTCCAATGCTTGGATTGATCTATTCAAAACCATAGGTACTTCTCCTGAGCTCTCACAACAGTTTGATGTGACTCGTATCTTCATGTATATTGCGAGTCAGCTTGGGGCGAAGAATGTTGAGGACTTCCGACGCAATGTGAACAATATACAGACTCAGGTAATGCCTGATGAAGTAGTCCAGCGTCAGGTGCAGGCTGGTAACCTTGTTCCGACTGGAGTAAGATAATGAAAGAAATAAAAGTAAATGCTACCAAGAGTGAAATTGAAGAGTTCAAGAAATCCCCTCTCTGGTATGACATTCTTAAAGAATTGAATTCTTGGAAACGAGGATTTAATCAAGAGATGGAGGCCATAGTTGACGACGCTGCTACAAGCAATCCTTCGACTGCATCTGTCTTACTACACATGGGAGATATTAATGGTAGACAGAAAGCTGTCGATTATATGATTGGTATTCCTGATATGTTTCTAAGCCTATTGGAGGATGAAAAAGATGGACGCGACAAAACCAACTGATGTAGATTTAATTAGTACTTATGCAGAGTATATAAGAGAGGTTAGGGCAACTGTTAATGCCTTATCTGTAGGGTCTGGAGTTGGGGTAAATGCACTAGCCATTGCGGCTGGGACAACATCTCTCACTGTTGGAACAGACCTTGGACTCTATGGATTTGAGGTAGTAATTGTCACAGCTGCAGCCGCAGTTAACATTTCAAAAATCCTTGGCGGGACTCAAGGACAGGTAAAGAGATTTGTATTCGATGATAATAATATAACTCTGGTTGATGGAGTAGCGGCTAGTGGCAATCTCTACCTCAATCGCCTTCCAGCCCTCACAAGTTGGATTGCTCAGGCCAATGATTCTATTGACCTAGTAAACATTGGTGGAGATGGTGGTGTTACTACTCACGGTTATTGGCAGGAAGTTAGTCGACAAATAGCTGTTAAGTAAGACCATTTAATTATTAAACGGACTTCAATCAAGGAGACTTTATCATGGGTGGTGTGCAAGAAGAAATCAATGAAATGCTAAATGTTTTAGATGGAACATCTAAAGAGGAAGTGAAGGAGTCAGAGGAGAAAGAAGAGGTTATCGAAGAGAAAGAGGAAGTTGAAGAAAAAGAAGAGGAAACTGAAGAGGAGGAAAAAGAGGAAGAGGAAAAAGAGGAAACAAAGGAAGAGGAAGAATTAGACGATAAGGATAAAACTATCGCCGAGCTTCGTGCTCAGATTGACAAGCTCTCTGGTAAGAAAGTTCCTGAAGAAAAAAAGGAAAAAGATGAAGAGGAGCCTAAAAAGCGTGAATTCAAAGAGGAACCTCTTAAACTTGAAACTCACGACTTTATAGGTGATGAGGATCCAGATGATCTAGTTCGTGATAAAGATTTATTTAACAAGCTTCTTAACTCTGTCTACTCAAAGGGAGTAGCGGATGCTAAGAAGATTGCGACTGAGGGTGTGCTTCTCTCAATCCCTGAAATTGTGAGACACAACATTACCTTACAGAACACTCTAAAAGAAATTAGTAAGAAATTTTACGAAGACAATGGTGATCTAGCTGGATTTAAGAAGGTCGTGGCAGCTGTATTCGAAGAGGTTGCAGCTGACAATCCTGGTAAGGACTACGCTTATTTAATGGATCTCGTAGCACCAGAGGCTCGCAAACGACTTGGCCTTTCCAAAGTGGCCAAGCGGGAAGAAAGGGAAGAGAAGAAAACTCCTCGACTTCCTGAGAAAAAGGGAGGGACTCGTCAAGCTCCTTCCAAACCTAACACTTCATCTCTTCAGTCTGAAATTGAAGAGATGAACAAATCAATAGGGAGGTAACCCATCTATGTTAGAAGATAGATTTGCTCAGCATGATAAGGAAGTGGTTGATAAATATATCGACCCAGGAGCCAGCGTTGAAATGACTACGCTGGATTATGTAGTTCGACCGAGTGCATTGACAGCTCCTATGATCATTGTACTTCCTCCAGTAGCGGAGGCTAAGGGTCGATTCTATTCAATCGTGGTCAGGGCTGCAGATGCAGTAAACACAGTTACTGTATCTGATAGGGATGACTCAGAGTGCTGGACTGACATCGTACTTAATAACAAGTGCGACCGGCTTCTGCTGTACAGTGATGGATTGTTTTGGCATCCTCTGGCCGCAGTAAGTAACATGTGGACTTATGGGTATGACTATACTTAAGCTATAGTCGTGAGACTGTAAAATTATTAAACGGACTTTAATTTAATGGAGGTGTAATATGTTTCTTGGTATGAGGGGAACGGGCGACTGGGTCACTAACCAGAGACCTGAAAATTGGCGACAGCAGATATTGTATCTCTATCCAAATGGTATGGCTCCGTTGACTGCTATCCTATCTATGATGGGATCTGAGAGTGTAGATGATCCAAGATTCCATTGGTGGACTCAGGAGCAATCAGCCGTCGGTGGGGCTGTGGCAGGAATCTATACTCTTCCCGATCTATCTGCAGCCTATGTAAGTGGCGGTGTAGCAGGCGATGTTCTCTATGCACAGGTCACTACAGTGCTCGCTAACCGTATTCGTGAAGGGCATCAAATTCTTCTTCGTGACGCCTCTGACTATTCTGTCGATGTGGTTGGAAAGGTTACTGGCGTTACCAGAGGAACCACGAACTCTGTTCTGGCAATCAAGCTCTTGGAAGCTGATGATAATTCAGCTACTCACGATCTATCTGATTGTGACACTTTCAAGATCATCGGTAATATCAATCCTGAAGGTGGAGATATGCCGGATGCTATTGCTCTCAATCCTACGGAGGTCTACAATTATACACAGATCTTCCGTACACCCTTGTCAATGACTCGAACGGCTCTCAAAACCAAACTGAGAACTCCAGAGCAGCGACAGAAGGCTAAGTCCGAAGCGTTGGAAATGCACTCTTGGGAAATGGAGCTTGCATTCCTTTGGGGTATTCGTACTCAAAATACTGGTGATAATGGAAAGCCGGAACGCACCACTATGGGTGTAATCAACTTCATCCGCCAGTATGCTGCGGCAAACTGTGATGATTATTCTCTCAACGCTACCTACTCGGGCCAAGCCTGGACTACCGGTGGTGAGCTCTGGCTCAAGAACATGCTTGAGCAGATCTTCCGCTATGGAGCAACTGAGAAACTTTGTCTTTGTGGTTCTGGATTCTTGCTCGGAATTGATAGGCTGGCCACAGCTGGTGCGAATGTAGTTGTTCAGCCTGGGCAGAAGATGTATGGTATGGAGATTACTAAATGGCTTACTCCATTCGGCAACATCTATATGAAAACTCATCCATTGTTTAGTTACGATGCAACTACTCGTAACATGGGGATTCTGCTGGAGCCTAAAGAACTAACGTATCGCTACATTGATGATACTACATTCTACGGTGAAAACAATAGCAAGGACCATTCCTTCGGTTATGGGCAGAGACGTGTCGATGGAATTAACGAGGAGTTCTTGACTGAAGCTGGTCTCGAGTTTGGGCTGGCTCAGAAGTGTGCTCTTCTAAATGGCGTAGGATTAAACAATGTAGTGTAGTCTACTTTTCTCATAAGACTGTGGAAGAAGAAATTCTTCCACAGTCTAGGAGATAATAATGGCTTACAGAATTAATATATCAGACAGATTTTGGAATAAAGTAGATATAAAAGGTCCTGATGAGTGCTGGAACTGGATGGGAGCTAAATATCCCTCTGGGTATGGAGAGTTTTATTATCAATGCAATGATAGAACTAAGTCACATAGAATGGCCTGGATATTAACTAATGGAGATATTCCATATGGCTATCTAGTTCTTCATAAATGTGATAATCGCTCATGCTGTAACCCAAGACATCTTTATATAGGCACTCACGCAGATAATATGAGAGATAAACAGCTCAGATATAGTGGACCTTATATTGGAGGTAGGGATAGGAGTGTGAATAGTGAAGATATATGCAGAATGCATACTATGCATAAGGAGGGTTTTACACAGTCTGAGATAGCTAGTGTGTTCAACCTCTCAAGAGGTCATATATCGAAACTATTGAAAATAGAGGTCGGCTTGGACAACGTAGTGTAATCGTTCGAGCCACAACTGGCTGGGAAGGAGGGTTCCAGTCTCCTTACCTCCTTCTCAGCTTTTCATAAAGGTGGGATAATGAACTACCTTGAAATTAGACAGAAATTTAGAGAAGTAAGTGGAAGGTTTGATCTTGTTACTGATGCCGGAGTTGATACAGGCGCTGGATTCTTTATCAATGAAGGGAGAAAATTCCTAGATCGACTTGACGAGACTAGTAAATCTTGGGGAGGTGTTTTTAGACCTCTCGAGACTGGATTCTATTCAGTCAACTTTCCTTACTGTAGAGCGATCAAAGAAGTGTGGGCTGCTTCAACGACAGTAAGGTGGCAGATATATAAGAAATCCTTACAAGATCTAATGGAAGGATATCTTACTGAACCAGGCAGTCTTCGTTCTACAGGTACTCCGGAATACTTTGCTCCTTGTATTACAAGATATATTCCAGAGAATGCAACTCCAGCCGATCTCGACTCATTTGCTACTTGGGTAGATATTCCTGGAGGTGGAGCTCATGAGTATAATGCAATATTACTTAATGTCCCTACGAGTGAAAGATTAGTTATTCAGATTCACGGGCTCTTTTATTCGGCTGAGCTGGTAAATGATACAGATGAAAACTATTGGTCTGCTGCTCATCCTATGCTTCTCATTATGGCTGCTATGAGGCAGATTGAGATTATAAATAGAAATACGCAAGGTGTGAATGACTGGGAAGTATCCATTTCCAAGGATGTGAGAGCTCTTGGTTACGACTTAGTTGAAGAACTCATAGCCGAAGTAGATGCTATGGAGGGATGAATATGGAAAAGCGGATCAAGCAACTTGAAATTATCACTGGCCGTTTGATGAGGCGGGCAAGGAAGAAGTCAGTAGGTCTCATCACACCCTATCCAATCTCCAGTGCTTCCTTTGGGGAGAAAGTTGAGGGAGTAATCCTTCGCTATATGTTTCCTTGTGAAGGTATAATTGTTAAGGGGATGATTAGGTTTAATGAGAAACCTAAGAAGTGGCATGCTATTAATATTAAAGTCTTTGGCGATTCTAAATCTTCCTCTGAGGGATTTGTAGTAGATAGAAAGAGATTAGTGGTCGAGCCTAACTTAGCTGTCGAAGATGGAGATTGCCTAGAAATTTCACTTGAGTCGAGTCCAGAGGACACAGCGACTGAAGTCTGGATTTCATTCCTCTGGACCCCTTCCATTAAAGAGGCCACAGCCAAAAGTTTCTTAATCTCGGAGCTTGAAAATGATCTACTTCAAGAATAAGAGGTGAATTCAGGATGACTGTCAGGCGACAGTTAAAGACCGTTTGATTTTTGAACGGACTAATAAAGAATCTAAAGATGATTGTAAAGATAAAGAAAGAAAACACCACTCTGTAGAAGATAGAAAATTCATAGATGATCGCAGGAGTCTGTAATGCGTGAATTTGAGTTGGTCATAGATAAAGCTTTGAAGATAGGGCTGAGTCCTGAGGATGTAATACCTTTTAATACACAGGTGTTGGCTGAATGTCTCGGATTTCGCTGTGGGAGGGCTGGACTAGAGGTTCATAAGATACTTGAAAATCCTCTTCCAGCCACTTTAGATATGTACTATGACTGGCCATTTCCACAGTTCATTACAGGTGAACGGTATAACTTTTTAATTGTTAGAGATACAACTGATCAGGAAGATGATGTGTATCTTGTTAGTCCTGACCATACCACTATTACATACATTTTCTCAGTTGATGAGTTGACATTTGGCAAAGGTACATTAATGGAAGTGGCTGACTTTGGTGAGTACGCTTTCATGACCAATGGAGTTATTATGATCTATTGGGATGTTACCTTAGCCGACTGGCGTGAGATAGTGGCGAGTGCGACTATTCCAATGATGAGGACAGTGTGTAACTTTAAGGGTCAGGCTGTAGGTGGGAACATTGTAAGTGTCTGGCATGACTGTGATGAGACCTTCTACGTATGGTCAAAGATTGGTTCTATGGATTTTACACCTGAGCAGGATAATGAGGCTGGTTATAGACGATGTCCTTATGGTGGAACAGTACTTAATGTTAGGCGGATAGGCGACTATGTTATAGGTTATTCATCAAAAGGTGTTACATTACTGAGTCCGGTTAGTAGTCCAATTCCAACCTTCGGATTTGATGGGCTAAGTAATATTGGACTAATTAACCAAGGAGCTATTAATGGAGATCTATCTCGTCATGTATATGTTGGTGAGGACTACATATTAAGGGAAGTAGCATTACACGGTGAGTTGACAAAAAACTTTACAGTGGCTGAGTTGGGATATAGAGAGTATATGGAAGAGTTGATGGGTGAAGATATTATTGTTTCCTATGAACCATCTAACAAAGATTTCTATATTGGCAATAGTCAGAAAACTTATTTGTTATCACCCTATGGATTGACCGAAGTTAAACAACATCCTTCGGCTGTGTGGAGAAGTAACAATGAGAGCTGTATGATTCCTGATACTGAGGACTCAGCCAAACACTACTTCTGTACTGAGATCTTTGATATGGGATATAAGGGTTTGAAGACAGTCTTTGGGATTGAAACAGATGCAATGCCAATAGTTGATGGTGAAGCTGGAATCGACTGGGCTCATGATTTGATTACCTGGGATATGGAACACTATAAACCTATCAACAATATGGGAGTAGCGTCTCCGATTGTAAGTGGGAATCTGTTTAGATTTAGGTTAAGGTTTGGTGCTATCTATGAGGGATCAAGAATTGGTTATATAAAGGTGCGTTATAAGATGACTGACTTAAGGGGATTACGTGGTGTTTATGCTCCAGGTCTAAGAGGACAACAGAATGGTAACTAAACTAACTGCAGAGCAGATTGCAAAATTCTGGCCTGTTATCAAGTATGCGATTGAAGAATCAGTTCCCCCTATTGCTGGAGAGCACCCGGATAAATTAAATCGAATACTCTCGTCAATGCTTAGTGGGGTCTTAGAGGTGTGGGTATCTTATAAAAAATCTGATAACAAATTCGAAGCTATCTTTACCACACAATTTCTCTATGACGATGCAAGTAATACGAAGAACTTATTAATATATAGTATGTATGGCTATAATCCTATTAGTAGAAAGAGTTGGAAAGATGGAGGACTAGCCATGATAAAGTACGCAAAGGAAACTAAGTGTAATGCTATTGTAGCGTATACACAGAGTAATGAAATAATAGAAGCAGCTAAAATATTTGATGCTGATATGTTTACATTTATCTCAATCAATGTTGAAAAGTCCGTAAAATTATTAAATGGACTTGAAGGAGATGGGTGATGGGATCTTCTGGAGGTGGAGGAAGCTCTGGTAAAGTAAGCCATTCAGCCTATCTTGAGACTATTCATAAAGATTGGCTTAACGCTTCTGGGGCTGATACAATTGAGAAGTCGATGACAGAGGTAATGGATTCGGCTCTTGGGAGTTCACCTTGGGCCGGCTTAACAGCTTACGATCCAGATGCTGATGTAGCTTCGTATGAGGCAGCGATAGCAGCGTTTGGAGTTATTTTAGCTGGTCTTAGTGACACAGCAGATTGGGCCAATTTCTATACACAGGCTGATACGACTCTAGCCGGTGCTGGTGAGGCTGCTCTAAATGCTGATGCTCTTGCTTATGAGGCTATACTGGATGATGTTATAGATACATCCACACTTCCAAAATTTAGACGTGGGATGCAAGATATTAATGCAGTAGTGTCATCAGCCTTTGTGATCGGAGAGGCTGTAATTGAATCATTTAAAGATAGGGATGTTGCTAAGTATTTGACAGGGCTTAGATTAGCTGTTAATGATAGTAAACTTAAGGCTGTTGAACAGATGATGCAGATGATGGCTAGACGGATTGGGTGGGAAGAGAGTTATATGAAGACTGTCATCGAAGGTAATAGGCTCAAGATTGTAGCGAAGAAGGAGGAAGCAGATCAAAATGCTGAGATTGATGCATCAGATGCAAAGTGGGATTTAGAGGTATTTCAGTATGGAGGTAATCTCATGGCCAGTATACAAGGTGGGACGTCTGGATCTGGGGTGAAAGGGCCATCAAAATTACAGTCAGCAATAGGTGGTGCATTGAGTGGGGCTGCTGGTGGAGCGATGATTGGAAGTGCTATTCCAGGAGTTGGTACAGCCATAGGGGCTGGAGTTGGGGCTGTCCTTGGTCTCGCATCTGGTTTTTTATAGGAGGATTAAATGGATGGTTTAATGGATCTCTTTAATAACAAGTTATTTCTCCAATACCTATCAGGTGCCGGAGCTGATATTGCAGCAGGTAATCCGATAGGTCAGAATGTTAATGCTATCACACAGCAAAATATACAGTCTCAGAATTTTATGAAGTTGTTGCAGCAGATGTTGGGACCAGACGATTTCAAGGGGTCGTTTGATAAGAGTGGAATGACACTTAAGATTCCATCTACTGACTCATGGCTCAAATCATTGTTAGGTAGTGGGGATCAGAAACAATCAGCTAATGCTAGTATGAGTATGGGAGACCTAAATACTCCTGTACCATCTACCGGCTCAACTCCGAATCTCCAAGGAAACGACCTTGCAAACCCTTTCGTTTCTAGCCAGCCTCTAACCATTAGAGCTGCTGATTTGGCTGGCTTGACTCCAGAGAATATAATGGTGGCTCTTGGTATGAGACAAGAACAGAGACAACAAGATATTAAAAATTATCTCGATTATCAGAAGATGAATAGGGAAGAGAAAACAACAGCTGTTCAGAATTATGAGTATGCACAGACTCCTGCTGGTGGAGGGTTTAAGGGAACCTTTATGGAATTTCAAGATGCCGCCAAGACAGCGCATCAGAAGGATTATGAGGCGGCTGTTGCTAGTGGTTATTCAGGTGGGTTTAATACTTGGTTACATGATCTGACTAGGTCAGGTGCGACAACTATAAATATCGCAGGAGATGTGGAAAAAGAGAAGGCTCTCAGTGAAATAAAAGGTCAAACTTACTTCAACGATCCTGGGTGGGTAGATGATATAGGTAAGCATATTGGGAGTGAGGATGTACAGAATGAACTATCTCAATCTAAAGATCCAGCTAAGTACAAAGCTACTGAAACTGTCAAGTATGTTGAAGGGAAGATTAAGGCAGGCGGTGGAGATATAACTGGCGTTGAGTGGGATAAGGATGGGAAGACAATGGTTTGGACTGTTAAGTGGCCTTCTGGCGATACCAAGAAAATTAAGTATACTGTGAGATAGGAGTTGAAAGATGGCTTCAGGTCTTGATTTGTTAGGAGAGGTAGCTGAGAAAGATGTTGAAGTGGTTCAAGGTGCTACTTCTGGACTTGGCTTGTTGGATGTAGAGCAGCCGAAACCTACTATCCAACCCACTGCTTCACCTTCAGGTCCTTCTCCTGATTACGTATCAGCTGTACGTAGGTACTATGAGAGCGGACAGAATCCTTTTGTAGCTCAGCTTGTCCCTGGATATTTAGGATTGTCAGAGAGGCCTGAACCTATGGGTGGATGGAAAGATGGAGTAGCATTAGATGAGACTGGCAAACCTTATAAAGGGCAGCCAGCCAAACCAGATGTCAATGATCAACTACCATTTGATGGAGTGACTAGTATAAGTACATCAAACTACAAACCAAACCTTGTCGAGAAGGGACTAAATACTCTTGCTAGTGTGTTTGGTGTAGATAATGTAGATAAGTTATCAGAGGAGGCTAAGGCTCAAGCATTAGTTATGCATATGGCTAAGGAAGAAGGTATACCACTTAGTCAATATAGACAATCTCCTGAATTTATTGAGCAGGCTGCGAGTTCTTTCATATCAATGACTACTCTTGGACTTATGCCAACACTTAGAGAGGAAGTAACTGGAAAAATAGATTATCCAGCAACAGATACCTCAGGTTATATAGGTGGAGCCGTTGGTTCATTAGCTGGATTATATGGAACACCTATGAATATTGCTAAGACATTAGTAAATCCTGTGTTAAGACATCTTCCTCAGGCTTATCAAACTGATCTTTTAACTGCTAGATTATTTAAAAGTGCTTTGAGAGATTCTGTATTACTTGGTCCTGCCATTGGATTATCTGGAGTTGGCGAAAGTCTCGAACAGGTTACTTTTGGTCAGGCTGCAAATAAACTATGGGAGGGTACTAAATCTGGAGCTATGATTGGAACTATCTTTGGTGTAGCGAAAGGGATATTTCCAAAAGAAGGGATAGAGACTGGGGCAAGAATCTTTTCTGGTTTGATAGGGCTTAATGCATATAGAGCTGCTGAAGTTGGGGGTAATCCCTTTACAGATCGTCCTATTGGGGAAGTGCTATTTGATATAGCTTTAGATTCCTTCTTTCTTTATAAAGGGCTTCCAAAGAATATGAGGGTTGAGATAGCCAAGGATTTGGAGAATCTTAATACAAAGATTGATGAGAGTAAGAAACCTCCTCAACCTCCAGCTGGTGAAGGAGGAGAGATTCCTCCTGAGGTTTTACAAAAGGCTACTGAAAAGGTGAATGAAGTTGAGAAAATTCAAATTGAGCTGGAAGCAAAGAGAATTGAAGAGAAGGCTAAGTCGGCTATAGAAGCAAAGGCTGATTTAGAAGTTATGGGGGATAAGGTTAAGAAGGCTAAGGTAAAGAAAGTTAAGAAGGTTGAGGAAGTAATTGAACCTGATGAGAAGACTAAGGTAGCTGAGGAAGCTGCAACGGCTGAGGCTGAGGCTGCTAAGACTGGAATTGAGTTGTTAGAGGGAAAAGAAAAAGTCCGTAGAATTCCGAAACGGACTAAAAAAACTGAACCAGTTACAGAAGAAGATTATCAAAAACAGGCTGATGCACTTAAGATCACCTTCAATGGAATGCAAGAGAGATTAAATAAACCTCCTCTCCCAATGTTTACTGATAATAAAACAGGTACAACTTTTACATTAGAAGAAGGTGAATCGGTTCGTCAGGCCCTTGGTAGAAAAAGGAAGGAATATAAAGTTGCTAAGCCTGAGCCGATTACAGAAGTTGATGAACAGACTGGAACGCCAACTCCTGATGCGCTGAAACCAGATGTACATCCCTTCCGTGATACAGATCCAGAGCATACTAATACCATGTCTAAACTGTTTGCTAATAAAGTTAAACAGAAAGATGCTGATCCTGAGGTGTTTACGAGGTATATGATTAATGAGGTTAATCGATGGCTTAATGGTGAAGAGCCGGCAAGGCCTATTGAGGAGCTTAGAGAAGGCCTTAGTCAAATAGCTGCTAACGCTGAGAATGTAGCGCATAGATTTGATATGAGGCAGGACTTTGAGAATTGGAAAAGTACTGTAGTGGAGGCTGCAAAGTGGGCAAGAGAGTCAGATCGTTTAAATGTTAAACGGACTGGTGAAACTCAGTTGAATATGATGATTCCTGTTGATCAAATCCCTAAACAGGTTAAGGAGATTCTTAAAGATATTAAATCTACTGTTGGTAATGTTCTTCATCGTAATAGAGATATATGGGAAAAGACAGGTTTCTGGTATGGAAGAGATGGGAAGTGGAGATATGAGATAGATGATAGTAAGATTAAGTTTAAGCCAGAGTCAGAATGGATTAAAAAGGATAAGTATGGAACTTATATTAAACCTAATACATATCTACCAGATATTGTAGATTATCCAGAACTATTTAAGGCTGTGCCAGAAATGAGAAATGTAAAAGTAGCTGCTGGTCCACATATTAGCTTAGGTAGTAGTTTGGGTAGATTTAATACTGGAACTAATATAATAGATTTAAGAAGTATAAATGATAAATCTGCTCTCATCCACGAGATTCAACACGCAGTTAATGAAAAGACTGAAGCATTTAGAGGAAGTAGTCCTGAAGCGCAAGCAGCTATTGGAAAGAATAAATTGATACTTAATAGGTTAAAGGAATTAGAATTTAAAGTAACTTCTGATGAAGTAAGGAATAAAATAAAAGTAGAAAAAGATGAACTACGAAGACAGATAGAACATGATAGAATTGATTCTAACTGGTCAGAACAATTATCTAATATAGCTAAATATCTAGAAGATATTGGAGAAGTTGAAGCAGCTAAGACAGCAAGATTTCCTCTTGGTCAACCAAGAGATGCCTTCACTAGATATCGAAAAGTTCCTGGAGAGATGGAAGCTAGGCTGGCTGAAGCTAGAATGGATATGACTGCTGAGCAGAGGAAAGCTGAGCCTCCTTGGAATACATTAGATAGAATGCTAAGAAAAGAAGGTTTACTAACACAGGAAGAGCATGTAACTGGTACGGGTGTAGGAATCAAACTTTACTCCGGTATCCCTATCGACGAAGCTACAAAGGCAGTCATAGCTGGTGCTAAGCGTCTTTCTGAGTATACGAAGAAGGCTCGTGGAATGAAAGCGTGGAAACCGACTGTCGCAGCCAATAGACTTAAAGAGGAATTTACAAGATCATTCATCGATAGGTCTGGAAACATCAGACGTGATCTACTTGATAGTCTCGGAGACGATGGATATGAGATTATTCAGAAGATGTATTTGTCAAAGGGTGCATCGTCACTTGCAGCACAGCAGCTGAAACAGATGAGGAATGAGGTGTATGCAGGGCTATCTGGAAATGAGAAGAGGATTCTTGATAACTTAATTCTTGCTGATAGGATGCTTGACATTGGGAAGTATAAGACTACAGCACAGTTTAAGTTTCCAGAGGGATTGACACCGACTGAGTCGGCTGCTTATAATGAGCTGTTTCAGTTTATTGAGGGGATTACATCTGGACGTGCAGCGGTATTGAAGCAGCGTGCTCAAGCTTATTTCGAATGGATGAAGAAACCTTTGAAAGATATGTTGGATGCTGAGTTGATTACTCAGGAAGAGTATGATGCCTTGGCATCGCATAACTATCGGCGTCTCAAACTTGTTGATATATATGATAGAAGGTATCAGGCAAAGACTGGAAAGCGAAAGAGAACTGTGTACGATTCAGGTGTTGAGGCCTTATCGCATGGACGAGAGACAGATATCTTCGAGCCGTCGTCAGAAGTGATGGCGCTTGAAGTTTTCAATAGGGCTTATGGACGGATACTTAATAATGAAGCTAACCAGACGTTGCTAAAGTTAGGGAGGGAATGGAAGGATAATCCATTTGTAGCTATCAAAGATAGTCCAAAAGATCGAATTCCAACTGGATGGGATCGAGTCTTTGTGTATGAGAAAGGTGAGCGCAAGGCTATTTATCTATCGCCTGAGATGGCAAAGGAATGGATTAATAGTAGTCCCGAGATGAGTTATAAGATGAGTCAGCTGCTTAGGTATGTAAGTGGATCACCAGTGCTTCGTACCTTTGCTACTGGAATAGACTGGGGATTTGCTCTCGCTAATTTACCAAGGGATGTGATGCATGCTTGGTATGCAACAAGAGTGTTTGAAGGTGGAAAATGGAAACCTTTGTATAGTTCTAATATGCCAGTCTTCACATGGCAGATTGGGAGAGATATTGGAGGTGTGTTTAATGATGCTGTTATGAGGAAAGGGAGGTATGAGGACTATATAAGAGAAGGTGGAGGGATGGAGTTTCTGGTACATCAGGGGAGACTATTACAGCGTGGGAGACATATAGAGAGTCCTCTCGATAAAGTTCAAGATGTACTTGGTTACTTTGGTGAGACGTCTGAGATCATAACTAGGTTGGCGATTAGAGATAGAGTCATTAAGAGACGAGCAAAGGAACTAGGAATTTCATATGAAGAGGCTGCTAAGAATAAAGACATTACCAGAGAGGCTACATTTGCTGCTCGTGATTATATGGATTTTGGTCAGGGAGGTGGGATTGGAAAGGCAATTGATAATGCTATCCCGTATCTAAATGCAGCTATTCAGGGGACTAGAGGAATATTTAGGGCATTCAAAGATAACCCTGCTGACTCTACATGGAAACTAACACAATTTGCAGCGCTTGTGACTGGATTATATATAGCTAATAGGTCGGGCAATCCAGAGACCATGCAAGCACTTCAAGGTAACATAGATATGCGAGGGAATCTTTGTATTCCACTTGGTGATGGCTTTGCGTTCCAAGATGAGAGGGGACAGACTCGTTATCCTTACTTTAAAATTCCTCTTGATCCTGGACAGAAGTTTTTCAAGACTTTCTTTGAAGCGTCGACGGATAAGATGATGGGTAATCCAGTTGACGCTGAGGCAGTTGCAAACTCATTAACCCAGATATCACCTGTTGGGATTTCATCTCTGCCGCCTACAGTCGGAAGTGTCTTGGGTTATGTAAGTAATAAGGACTTCTGGCTGAATGAAGATATTTGGAAGAGGACTGAGAAACCTTTGCCTTGGCCTCAGAGTAAAGAGGAATATATACCTGGGAAGACTCCTCAGGCGATGATAGATGTTGGACAACTTACTGGGTTGTCTCCAGAGAGATTAAAGTATTCGTTGGAGGAGTTGGTAACAGGCGGATCAATGTGGAGTTGGTTGGCTGGGGCTGGGTATGAGGGATTGCTTGGAGATCTACCAAAGGAAAAGAAAGAGTTTCATTTAGCTGAAGTGTTAAGTAAGATGCCTGTGATAAGGAGATTTATAGGAGTTACGAATCCCTACTCACAATTCGCTAAGCCAATTGATGCTGCTAGGGATGAGAGTATGGTTAAGAGATGGGTAGAGAATAGAGGACTAGATCAGAGAGTTGAGGCGTATCTTTATGAGGATGGAGAGAGAAGTGATGTTATTGATTATATAAAGGGATTTAAAGATAAAGATACGTACGATAGGTTGAAAGATAGATTTGTGTTTAGTGAAAAGATTAAGGACTTACCTAATCGTTCATTCTGGCTGGCGCTGAAAGGAACGCCCGACACAGAAGCGAGAGCTAGAATCTATGTCGAGCGTCTTAATAGTTCTACTCCAGACGAGGCTGAGCAGATGATGAAGGAACTTGCCATTGTTCAAAGAGCCGGAGGCATTGTATCTGATGATTTCAGAAAAGAGGTTATGAGATTGAGAGAACAACAGACCGTAAAATAATTAAACGGACTCGTCAAGAACCAAGATTGTTGTGTCAGCTCCTGGACGCTTGATGACCTTTACAGCCTTCATAGATTCAAGGGTCATCAGCACACGCTCCATCATCATCTTGTCCATATCACCTTCGAAGTGCTTAGCGAATTGATAGAGGGGAATTTCCTTGAGATGGCTTCCAGCGATATAAACAACAGCGTCGTTGATGAGCCCTGACAAATCACTCCGTCCCATGCCTTTGAACACAGTACCCATTTTAACTTCGACTTCGGCCAAGAGTGCAATGGCCCTATTGATATCCTCTGAGGTCATAATCATCTCGTCGGAGTGACTAGCAGAACATATCATAGCTAGAGTCAAGAGGTGCTTTCGTCTTCGACCACAGTAGCCGTCGAATTTCTTATCATGAAAAGGTTTATGTTCATCAGCATAGTGACACCAGGCTGTGTATTCTTTGAGGAAGCCATCAGTGTAACTCATCCTACCACTCATCTGAGATATTATTTCTAAATCATTTATGAGATGTTGTTGGAGAAGTAGTTCGTAGTCGGTACGAGTAGGAATGATAACGAGTTCGTTGCGTTTCTCCTCCATAACAAAGATGATTCGACTTGTGAGGCCAGCACCTATTGATTCAACAGGTAAGGAGGCCTGGATAGCGTCAGGAGTAGTGCCAGCAATTAGGTTGACCCAGACTCCGACGATCTCCTCTTTCTTTCTAGCTATCGTTTCATAGCTCCATCGTGAATGACAGTCGTACCATTCACAGAGAGCAGCGATTAACTCTTGATTATGATATCCTAGGAATACAGTGAACTCAGTGCTAAAAATTGTTAGAGATGAATGATACTGTTGTTCGCCTGTTACCAAGTCAATGTCGGTTAGGTTAGTTTCCTTCATCCGACGGATTAGGGCTTGGAGCGAAGTAGCCTGGGCGCTGAGACGGATGGTTGGAATCTGTTCGATAATGTCAGAGGCAAACTTCATCGCTGTTCCTTTGCCGGTAGCGGAAGGGCCAACGAGTACAACGTAGAGGTTAGGGTAGAATGTTAGGGATATGCCAAGGTCCAATCTAACCTTACGTTGGAGGGCTGAGGCAATCGCTGAGATACCAGCCCATTTACGGAATAGGAGTGGAGGTTCCTTGTTACAGCGCTCAGTTAGTTCAACAAAAGAATCGAGCCAATCAGCAAGGTTTCTCGACATTTTTTATCCTCAGTTTCTCGATCTCAGAGTGAAGTTTATCAGCCAGTAATTCAGGTGAGGCTGGGATATTTTTGCTCTTCAGTTCAGTCATCTCTTCCTTACACATATTAAAGCCGATTGATAGATCGACTGGAGTTTTAACCTCACGCTCGTGCCAGATTAGAGGAGTTTCAAGTGACTGCTTTATTAACAGGAGGATTCGAGCATGCTCAATCAATGGTAGGGATAATGGAATCTGGAACACGATCGAGTCGTGAACTTGAGCAAGGAGTTCTACAAATTTGAACAGATGCTGATTGTAATAGATGTAACCGAGCCCTTGTTCATTTATCTTGTCAGCGCAGGTGGACTGTGCAAAGTGAGCATAGGCTTGACGATAGGTATCGTTGCAGGCTGTTTGAGGAACGTTAGGGTAGCTTGGGAATACTGGACCGAGGAACAGTCGAGTACGGCCGAAGAGGTTTGTGACTGTTCTATTTTCCTTAAGCATGTTTTGGATGAGGATATGGTAACCACCTCTAATTTGAGGATAACCGCAGTGGATGTTTTCGAGAGTTGCTTTTGCATCTGATTCAGTCATCTCATTAACGAGAGCGAATTTTTTATAGGAGACATCGTAGTTGGTAGCGTGATTCCCTTTCTTGCCCCAGTAGCGTTCAGACTGACGACCGTCACCGAGAGTCGATGATCCATCAGCGGATGAGATTTGATCGTAAGGCTTACCAAAAATGACTGAGGCAGTCATTCTGTGGAGGTCGAGTCCTTGTTCGAAGGCGTCAATTTGGGCAATAACACCTCCAGTATACGCGACAATTCTATTTTCAATTTGGCTAAGATCATAGGAGTAACCGATGTATCCTTCATCGAAAAGAAAGAATCTAAGTAGATCGTGTGGCCAGTTTTGCTGATTACCTCCAGTACCGAATATAGTCTCACCTGAGCTGAGTCTTCCGGTCTCAGCTCCAACAGGTTTGTAGCTTGATCTATAGCGTCCATCTTTATCTACCTTTCCTATCTCCAGATATGTGGAGATACGTTTTGATAGGCTGCGGATATCTAACATGATCCGAGCAGCCTTCACACCCTGGCGTGCTAGTCTTTTCAAAGCATCTACGTCAATGCTTTCTTTGAACTCACCTTTTGTGTTCTTTTTCTTGTAAGGCTTGTAACCAAGTTGGGTATAAAAATAGTCCATTAATTGCTTGGGGGAATTGTAGTTGATCTCGAATCCTACTTCCTCATATAGTTCACTAGCTAACTGACTGAGATTAGTTCGCTGTTCCTCACGATAGTTCATCATACCTTCGACGTCAATTCTAATACCACGCTCTCCCATGTATAGCAAAGGTTTGATGAGATTACTTTGACGCTCGTAGGTTTCGAGATTGTGTTGACGCTTTAGTAATTCGAGTTGTTTAGGAATAGATTCACATGGAACTAGAGCATCCATTCCATTGTAGTTCCACCACTCATCCCAAGAACCTGCTCCCATCTTCATCCACTGCTTACCGTCTTCCTTGTAATAAGGGATGTCGGTGTAAGTTGTGGTGACAGCGGCGAGGCCGGCTGGGAAGTCGGGGTAAGCAATCTTTTGGGCGATCTGTGTGCAGTGGAGTTTGCCACGAGGATTTATGCCATACTTGTGAAATAGGAACTGTGTGTCGAAGATGAAGTTGGCTCCAGCCTTTGCAATACTTTCGTCTTGGATTATGTGAGCTACACCACGAAGAAGGGCTAACTCTTCTTCGACTGTGAAGTAGTCTCCTCTGGAACAGCGGAATGGGATAGAGATTGATTCGGTAGGAGACCATCCAAGTCCGATACAATCGACTTCTCCATTAATAACTTCAATGTCGATAGCAATGATTGAGCCGAAGCGACCGACTCTGTAACAATGACGAAGTGTGTTGATTGCCTGGTTAAAGTCCGGACGAATAGTAATTGAGCGACCAATTCGCCTTAGCTCCTTGAATTCAGACTCATACTTGGCTCTCATTAAATCTTCACAAATTAAAGGTTTGTTGAGGAAGTTGAACTTTGGAGGGATAAATGTGGCAGGGTGGAAAGTAGGTACGACCTTGAGGCCTGGAACGAGAGTTGACTCGATCACAGAGCCACGCCACTTTGTAATCCCAACTCGGTTGGTAAGGGCAAGCAAGGCTATGTTGCCAAAGGCTATTATACAATTTAAGTTCAATGCTTTAAGTTCACGTCCTAGGTCATTGATATACTCGAGACCGTCGGGAGAGATAGTCCACTTTCCTCGGGTGTCTATATCAATGTAATGTTTTAAGGGAGCATCGAGATCTTTGATTACGTTAGTGAGATAAAGTTCACGACGTGGGATCTTGGTCATTAATAGACATTCGTCGAGGCCTCGACCGGCTGGGCCGATGAATGGGCGAGGAGGACGAGCACGGACTTCCTCGAAACCTGGCTGCTCACCACAAGCACCGAGTTTGGCAGAGGAGTCGCCGTATGGAGGGACGAAGGTTCTTTTCATTAAGGTCTCCTTAAGACCGTTTGGGAATTAAACGGACTTCATTCCGTGAACTCTTACAAGGAAAGAGTCTCTGTATGATTTAGTTAATTCAAATCCAACTCCAGTCATCCCCAAGGAGTGGGCAGCCAACAGTCCAACTCCAGATCCAAGAAATGGGATGAGGACTCGAGAACCTTGAAAAGCAAAGGTTTCGTAGATATCACGCATCAGTTCAATTGGACGCTCGGTGGGGTGAACTTTTTGTTGAGGCACGACAGGCGAGTAAGAGAATATGTTAGTTCCACGTTGGCGAGCGATGGCTGGTCGGCCTTTCCAAGCGTAGAAAAACATTTCGTAGGAGTTAGGAAGATGGATTTCTGGCTGCTTCGTTTGGCCGGAAGGCTTAGTCCAGATAGGGCACATTCGAGTAGTTTGAAACCCAGCAGCGATGATTTCTTTGTATAGAGAATCAAACCAAGGCTCAGGCGCGAACCAGAGCAACAACCATGAGTGGTCAGTCATTACTCGATAGCATTCTCGGAGCAAGGTGCGCATACCAAGCCATTTCTTTCCATCTCCTTCGATATAGGCTGAGGCAGAGATCTCGTTGTAATCGGTAGTAATGTATTGAGATTCTCCATCGGACTTCTTCTTATCCATTAGCTTGATGGCGTAAGGAGGATCTATTTCGACGAGTTGAAAGACACCAGCAGGGATTTTTTTCAGCCCTTCGAAACAGTCTTTAAGGATAAAAGATTTGGAAAGCTGAGACAGGGCTGATTTGGAGTTATCTTTGGATTCTATTTTCTTTGCTATTACTTGTTGTACTACAGCCTCGTCAAGTTTCTTGATGACCTTAGAGGCATCAGCGGCTGTTTTGCATCCGTCGAAGATATCAGGGAGTTGTTCACGTAACTCGGCGCGTTTGATAGATTGAGATACAGACGCTTTGGATACACCACCTATCATTTCACCTGTATCAGCCATGCCCCAGCCACTTCCTCCAGGGCCATCAGCCTTCACACCATGGATAGATTGTTGGAGTCTATGTATTTCGAGAGTGAGTTTATCCAGTTCCCAGAATTCAAAGTCTTTACGGAAGAAGTTTTCAGCCTTCTCGATAATCTTCATCTCGATATCTGAGAGTACCTGTTCATAGATACGAGCAGGTATTTCGGCTACTTGGTTTCGGCTGAGGATGGTAAATCTTCGCTCACCAGCTAGGAGTTTGTATGTGCCATCTTTGTTGTCCATTACAGCTAGTGGAGTTATGAGACCGCTCTCTTTCATATTGAGTTCGAGAGCATCTAAGTCTCCCATAATCTCCCTTGCTCTATCTTCGGCAACTACTACGCTTGCAGTCTTTATCATACCAACTCTACCTACAGATATATTAGACATAATATCCCTCCTTACATAACCATTTATCAGATTTCCAGATTCTTAGTATAGTGGCCTTATCTACTTTAAACATTTTGGCTATGTAAGTAGAGGGAAATCTGTACATCTTATGAGTATACCCACCAATTATAATCCTTAACTTTCTAATCAGCCATATTTCTCCTGCATATAACTTTGTGCTTGGTAGTCCAATCTGTATAGGATCATAAGTATGTCTAGCTACCATGTCAGACATATTATCTCCATGAGTTCCACAATAGAGATGGTTAGGGTTTACACATTCAGGATTGTCACACTTATGCAATATCTGCATACCCTTTGGAATAGGTCCATAAGTTATATCATATGAGAATCTATGGGCTGATATAGTCTTATTGTTAAAAGTTATTTTTCCGTAACCACAACTATCTTTGGCTCCAAGCCATACCCAACAGTCTTCTTTTTCTTTGACCTTTACCTTATTCCAAAACTGATCAACTTGGATTGTCATTCTTCAGAACCTCCTCCTAGTAATTTAAGTAGTTCGGCAGCCAGCGCTGGATCTATTGCTGACTCTACCTTTGCTCTAGTAGCTCGTTTCTTAGACACGACTCGTTTCTCAGGCGTTCGACGTTTGAGACGGATCTGACGAAGCAAGTCAATGGCTTCGTCAGTGCCCATGTCTGTGATTGAAGTAAAGTTAAGATCATCAAGGTCTGCCATCTTTCTTACCTCCAGAATTTTCCATAGCTTGCTCAACCTGAGCCATGGTAGGGAGAATCTCACGGATTTTTATTCGGTCTG
>Ga0265297_10001981_pt1 | contig 44036 bp, 38 predicted proteins | sample Munlanlwell13791_FD_192502 | JGI IMG/M metagenome (GOLD analysis project Ga0265297, IMG submission 192502) | Leachate microbial communities from a municipal landfill in Southern Ontario, Canada - Leachate well 137-91 | ecosystem: Engineered > Solid waste > Landfill > Unclassified | place... | reverse complement strand
CATACAATTAAAATTAAGACTATTAAATAGCTGTGGGCCAGGATGATCTGTCCTCTTGGTCATGTAAACACATTCATTGTATTTTTTTTTATCGATTTTAAAAATGTCGCTTATCTCCAGCGTACCAACAAGCATATCTGATTTATTCCTAATTGCTATTGTTTCTCCAATCTTGTACTTATTGTTGTTATTGACAAAGATAGGAAAAGAAACAGGAATAGTCCAGGCAAATTTTTTGCCCTTCCTAATAATTATTTCCTCATCCAGCACTTGGTTAAACTCCTCTTCGTTCATCGGCCCTTCAAGAGGAGATAAAGTACCATCGGCAATTCGAAAAAAAACCGATAAATCGCCATCATCTATGACATATTGCTTCATGCTTTCTACCCGAGACTTTATTTCGTCAGTTTCTTCAATCGGAATTATTCTGTTTATTAGTCCACAACCACCGTGCGGTTCTATGATTTTCATATCAATATTGGTATCCCAGTTTCTGAGCTAAACTTTTTATAATATACATATTCGCCACCTTGTTTATTTTGCTAGTATTTTTTTTGTACTGCCATGGGTGTATCGTCGTGCCTGATCCAGGAGTAACCTGAACTTTGTTATGATGAAAATTCGCCGCTGCTTGAATCAAACTCTTAGTTTTACTTATGTTCAGATGATTGCATATTTTCGCAATTGCTTTCAGAGGATCGCTACGGACATCTTCAAACTTCAGATACAGCGTTCTTTCATTTTTTGTGCCTTCTCGTATGCTTTTATAAGCTTCAAACCATTGCAACCCAGCCACGTACTCAAGATCTACAGATTTATCCATAGAAATCAGTTTCCAGATTTTAGCGTTAGTGGAAAAATTGACAACCTTTTTTTGCCACGAGCCGAACTCGCTATAGCCTGCAATTTTAAGTTCAAAGGGGCTGGGGATAGTCTGGAAGCCGTAGGGAAATTTCCAACCTTTGCACAATCCGTTAATAGTGTCTCTTGGATCCCTTGTTAATACAATAAAAAATAGCTGGCTTTTTGAAAATAATTCCTTCCAGAAATCAATCCTCCAGGCATCGGAAGGATCTTTGAATAGAACAATACCATGCTTTACATCCTCTAGCGACGCAAAGTGCCAGGGTTTAAGAACTATAAATGGCGGTTCCTCTAAACAATATTTTGATGGGGGTCCTTCTTTTACAGCGACTGAATTCTTGTCAATTTCTCCTCTGTCCAACCCATCATAGTAACTAAGATTTATTTGAGGGTACATTTTTTTTATTTTTAACATCAAAGTTGTCCTGTATTTTTCCGAATCAATATATACGCCCAAAGTTCCGTACGTTTTGGTTGTTTCAAGTATACGCTCATTGATTTTGTTAATACAGAGATTCGCGTTGCCAAAATTTACTTCCGGCCATTGAAGTAATAACCTACCATACAACTGAATTGCAAGTAGTTTGGTATCGGAACTCTGAGCAAGTGGATAACCTATTTCGCCGAGCAGTTCTTTTGATAGAATTTTCCATCGATAATCACTTATATCCGATATGTTGAGTTCATCCGAATTCCTGTGGATTAACGGGAAAAATAGACCGGCTAGAACGAAATGTGGCTTTTCCTCTGCCTGGATGCATAAAATGATCCTGTCTCTTTTTTTTGCGCTACTGGCTTGTTTTTTTATCACATCAACCGTAACACTGCTTCCGCTTCTGGAACTTGAAAGGATAAATGCAATTTCAGGAAGCATTTTTAGATTAAGTACCTGTTCCCATAACGGAATATAGGAATAGTATTCTTTTATATGCCATCCCAGTATTTTCCTGTATGTATCTCTTTTTTTTCTAGTGACGAGGATAATTTTCCGATAATTCTCAATATACTTTAAGTTATGCAGATAAAATATGTTTCCTTTACTCTTTATCACAGGTAATTTTGGGCTAACTTTGAGGTGTAAATGAATACTTTTGACAGATAACTGTCAAACTCCTTTTTGTCTTCTTTTTTTAATGGTTTAAAATACTTATGGTTTAGAGGTGGACGTTTATCAAGCATTACAACCTTATTGTCAGCGGCAAAATCTTTATACCTGTGAAATACCAACTCGCGCTCCTTGAGGTATCTTCCCGCTTTCCTGTTTTTCTCGGTCATGGTACCGCTAATGCCGTACCGTTTATAACCTGTATTACCTTTTATGAAACCAAAGCGGTAATTTCTGATAATCGCCAGCTTTGTTGTGTACAGCATCAGATCCCATGCTTGAGGTGACAGAATCTGTGGATCAATGATCCCCATATCATAACCTCTGAGTTTTTTTAGCTCCTGTAAAAAATCTTTCTTCCAAATAATCGTATGGGAAGGAAAATTTTCAACATAGAACAGCTTCTTGAACAGGCTTTCCGGATTACTCGCATAGGGAGTAAATTCCTTCCTTGAATAGGGTTCATCACCGATAAATGAACGGTAGTCACCCAGGAAGAGCTTGTAGTCGGAAGATAATCTACAGGCTTCAAGACGGTTTGCTAAACCTGGACCGACTAGATCATCGGTGCCAATAAACATGATAAACTGGGCATTCAGCTTAACGATTTTACGGAAATTGTTTTCACCTAGTAAATATTCGTGTGCTTCCGGACCTATTGACACATCAATACCCAGATTGAAGGCATAGGTGCCGTCATGATGCTTTTGATTTATCAAAACAATATTAGCATCTCTGGCGGCATATTGCTTAAGAATTTCCGTTGTATTGTCTGTTGAACCGTCGTTGACAATCACGTGAAGATATTGGTCTGCCTTTAACTGCTGCTTGATACTGGCAACTAGCTGCATACAATACTTTAATCTGTGACAATCTGGAGTACTGTATATAGGGGTTGAAATAATTATTGCTTGTTCCATACGAAATGAATGTATGACATCCCCTTGTTTCCGGATTTTGACATATGGATTGTATTGCTTCCGTAAATAATAATGTCATCTTTCTTGACATGAGTTATATCTAAGTCCGTATATATAAAGCCATCTCCCTTAAGTATGAATATCAATTGGGGATGGGCATATTTCTCTTTAATGGAATTAAACCCAAATTCTTTTTCATATTTATCAATAAAAGCCTTTTTATTAAATGCTTTGCCATGGCAATGCGGAGGTACCCAGGCGTTAGCAGTAAACTCAACCAGTTCTGATTTCATATACTCGGAAAAAGCTCTCCTTTGTTTTAGTTTTGCAATTTTCTTTTTATCTGATACGGTTATTCTGTTTCCAAAAAAAAGTACATGTTTTGTTTTATAAATTTCATCCAACAGATCGTCATTATTAACCGATGGTTTAAAATGACCATGGATGTCAAACTTTTGCGAGTCAGAGAACGTAACAGATAACAGTTTTCCTTTCAGTACAATTTGCTCTTTTGACCGGCATACATACACCGACTTTGACATTTTTCTCTCATTCAAAACTACCGGTTGATTGATAAGCAGAATCGTGCAACCGTTAGGTGCAAACTTCCCGTTTTCCATAATCTTAACTATAGGCAACAGCCGTTCATAGTTACAGATCGATAATCTCATATACAGTGTCAGAGCTTATTAATAACTGAAATTTGACTGATAATATTATACAATATGATTGTAATTTATGAAAATTGTGATTCCTGAAGGGATCGATATCATCTCAAAACCGTGTTTTAAAAAAATATCTGAACTTGGGGAAACCGTTATTTATGATGATTTTCCAAAGACTGATGAAGAAGTTATTAAAAGGATAAAAAACGCAGAAATAGTGATTTCTAAGATCATCAGGCTAAACGCCAATATCCTTATGCAATGCCCTAGGTTAAAATATATTATTATCCTTTCGGTCGGTATCAATTTTATTGATATAAAAAAAGCAACAGAACTGGGAATTAAGATTGTCAACTGTCCTACCCATAACTCCCAAGCTGTAGCTGAACACGTATTTGCCCTGTTATTTTCCCTGTTTCGGAATGTAGTCGAAGCCCAACTACGCATTCGGAATAAAGGCTGGAGGAATACTCCATATGAATTTATTGGCACAGAGTTGAAGTATAAAAGAATGGGGCTGATAGGTCATGGCCAAATAGGTAAGATAGTTGAAGGAATGGCAAAAGCGTTGGGAATGACGGTTTCTTTTGTTAATTCCAAAAATTCGGATCAAGAAATAGACAATCTCATGAAGGAGTCAGACATAGTTAGCATTCATGTAAATTCTACAAGTAAAACAGTTCATATGATAAACTCCAGAAGGCTTGGATTAATGAAAAAAACAGCTTATTTGATAAATACCTCAAGAGGTGAAATAGTTGACATGCAAGCGCTTTATAAAATGCTGCAAAACAAACTTATTGCCGGAGCCGGTTTGGACGTATTTGAGAATGAACCGTTCAGGTGTTCTCCTTCCGAGAGAATTATCGGGTTAGCCTGTCTACCTAATGTTATTGCCACGCCACATATAGGTTTTAATACTGTTGAGACAGGCATACGAGGTGGTGAGGAAATAATAAGTAATCTTAAGGCAATTATTTCCGGATCTCCCATCAATATTAAAAATTAGGTATCCATACTCACTATGAATATATCTGGAATACCTATCGCCAAAACAGGCAGTTCAATTGAAGTGGACGCACAAACTCAACTATTTGCAGTACTGGCGGGTAATTCACGATCAAGTGGAATATATCCATTATATAATGCCGGATTCAAGACGGCAGGCTACAATGGAATATACATACCCATTGATGTTGATGAGGACATAAAAAACACCTTGGATTCATTGATTTCTCTGGGTTTTCGCGGAGCCGGCATAGGTGTTCCCTTTAAAGTAGCGATAATGCCATATGTAAACGAGCTTGTGGGCGATGCTTCAAGAATAGGGGCAATAAATTATGTTGTCTTTGACAAAGGAAGAGTTGTCGGCGGCAATACCGATGGTTTAGGTGCGCTGAAAGCCTTGAAAGAAAAAACAACGGTCAGTGGTAAAAAAGTTATCCTTGTTGGTGCCGGAGGGATGGCTAAAGCAATAATGCTTGCGGTTTCAGATGAAGGAGGTAGGTTATTTATTACCAACCGCACACCAGAAAAAGCGAGTGATCTGGCCAAAAGAGTAAACGCACAAACTTTCCTACCTGAAGAACTTCCAAGAGAAATACAGGACGCCCAAGTCGTCATAAATGCCACTACCCTCGGGATGAAAGGTATACAAGAAAAAATGTCGGCAATTCCGAAAGATCTGCTCAAACCGGGTTTAATAGTTCAGGATGTAGTCAGCGTTCCCCGGGAAACACAGTTGATTATTGACGCCAAGGAAAAAGGATGTATCGTTGTTCCGGCAAGAAGAACATCACTATGGCAAGCTGTCTTAAAATTCCAACCATTTACCGGAATTAAACCTGACGGAACCATAATTGCGGCAATGGAAAAGGCTTTCAACTAGTTTAGAACTCTTTAAGCAAGTTTTGTAATTCATTATATAGATTGTCACTTATCTCAAACTCCCCTGCTTCCAGATGTTTTTTCCTCAGTGTCTGTGATTTTTCACCAGCAAAATATATCTCATCAAAACCCTCTGCTTTAGGGGAGTTTTTTAGCTCGGCAACGGCATTATCAATAACCCGTTTGAATTCTTCAAGCGGACGGAAAAGTTCCGGGTTTATCAAGATGTAGGTTGTTCCTCTGCTGCCTCCTTCAACGCTCCTACCCACTTTGGACCCGGTTAATGCACCTGCCATAAGTTCTACCATAAATGCCAGTGCTGAGCCCTTGTGAAAAGACAGTCCCCAACTTTTGTTGCATAAGATTGGCAGAAGACCTCCTGCTACCACGTCTTCGGGAATGATAGTTGGGTTTCCGTCTTTGTCAATAGCTACGCTCTCTTTCAATGGCTTTTTTTCGACTTTTGCGACCATAACATCACCCATGGTTATCTGAGAGGAAGCCATATCAACGATTACTGGCATTTTCTGTGATGGGAAAGAAACAGTTATCGGGTTTGTCCCCCAAACTGACCGTTTTGCTCCATATGGTATTAACCGGTGTGGCGAGTTATTGAAACCCATGAAAATAAGACCGTTTTCTGCTGCATAACGGGCATAGGAACCGATAAAGCCAGAACAGTACTCCGCATTTCTTATACCGACGATGCAAATCCCATTCTTCTTAGCTTTTGCAATAGCCAAATCTAAAGATTTATAAATTGCAATATATGCGGATTTTCTTTTAGCATTAATATGTAGGTGGACCGGGCTTTCTTTTTCTATTTCTACACCTTCTGAAGACGTATTTAGTTTTTTTATTCCAACATTTTGTTTGATTGCCTGAAGCCTAACTAAACCGTGGGATTTTCTACCAGAAAGTTCACCATCAATAATATTCCTGGTAACAAGTTCTGCATCATCTGAGGAAAAACCTAATTTTAGTAAGATTTTATAGGAAATTTCTGTTGCAGTCACAATTTTTATTTTCATATAATCCCATTATATCAAGCTTGATCTATTTCAACCAGAAAGTTCTGTGATAAAATGAAATCTGAAGTTATAAAAACACAGATTAATTATGAGCAACGTTCTTTCAATAGGTATTGTCGGTCTTCCGAATGTCGGAAAAAGCACTCTTTTTAACGCTCTTCTGAAGAAGCAAGTAGCAGATGCCGCAAATTACCCGTTTTGTACCATAGAACCAAACATTGGGATTGTTGAGGTTCCTGATGATCGTCTTTCTGTGTTGGCAAGTATTGTAAAAACAGATAAAATCGTACCCGCTGCCATAGAATTTTATGATATTGCAGGTATAGTAAAAGGAGCGTCAGTTGGAGAAGGCTTAGGTAATAAGTTTTTATCCCATATCCGCGAGGTCTCGGCAATCGTACACGTGGTTCGGCTTTTTGAGGATCCAAACGTAATCCATGTTTCAAACAAGGTTGACCCCAAAGGAGATATTGAGACGATTGAATCTGAGCTTATTCTGGCTGATCTGGAAACAGTAACTAAGCAAAAAGAACCAAGAGGTAAGGCGTCAAAAGATGAAGTTGCACGGTATGAACTTATCAAACGAATACGAGCCGAGCTCGATAAAGGTGTTTCTGCCAGAAACATCCCCTTAAACAATGAAGAACATATGCTTATCCGTGAACTGAATCTCCTTACCATAAAGCCTGTTATTTATGCGTTTAACGTATCAGAAGATCAACTACAAAATAAAGATCAAACAAAATCAGTCATCTTATCTCTTTTTTCCTCAACTAACAACCATCAACCAACAACCAATTACCTATTCATGAATGCAAAGCTCGAAAACGATGTCCTAACACTTTCCCCTACCGAACAAAAAGAATATTTGAATCAATATGGATTACTTGACACTGGCTTGAACCGGCTTATAAAGAAATCATATGAATTACTCGGTCTCATATCTTTTCTCACTGCAGGTGAGATAGAGGCAAAAGCATGGACTATCACCAAAGGCACTCTCGCACCACAAGCAGCAGGTGTCATACATACTGACTTTGAAAAAAAATTCATAAAAGCAGATATTGTCACCTACGATGATTTTGTTTCATATAATGGATGGATCAAGGCTCGCGAGTCAGGAAAAGTCGTCAGTGCAGGAAAGGAATATGTTATGAGGGATGGAGATATCGTGGAGTTTAAAATCGGCGCGTAAAAACAGAGCGCCAGTATGCTCTTGGAAATCGAAGGGCAGAAAAAAAGGAAAATACTACTCCCTGCCAACCATCAAGAATACCCTTGTGACGGAATGTCGTCATAAAAAACCATACAAATGGTTTTATAAAAAACCAATCCATTGCAGTGGCTGTAGTTTGAATGATATCTTTGTTTGATGTTAGTTGTTTGACATTAATTGTTAGTTGATCTATGTATCTGCTGTTTCGTTCCAGATACCGGCCAAATGTTGGAGAGTCAATATGGAGCAGTGGATTTTGAAGCCATCCAACTTTCCCCTTAACCTCCACTTGTTCATGAACATCTTTGCAGGGAAGGTATGCTTTTCCTTTTTTAAATAGACGGATTACCCCATCGGGATAGACACCCCCATATCGTAGATACCTACCTAAGAAATAATTCAAACGTGGAATAAAAAAGGCATTAAACATAAAACAACTAACACCTAACATTTTTTTCTTTGTTAGATGTCTACTGCTAATTGTTAGTTGTGTGTGCCTCTCAAATAAACTCTTTTCTGGAAGATTTTCCTGATACTTTTCTATATCTTGCTCAGACATAACAACCACTTTTTTTATTTCCTCTGCTAGCTCTGGACTCACCCGCTCATCCGCATCAAGTAGTAAAATCCAGTCTCCTTGAGCTGCATCAATAGCCTTTTGTTTGTTGATATGGAACATTGACTGATTATGAGTTACGATAAGACGTGCTCCCTCACCGCGGGCAAGCTTAGCTGTTTGATCGACAGATGAACCGTCAACCACGATTATTTCATCGCAGATGGGTTTTGCAGAACGAATACAGTCAACTATGTTTTTTTCTTCGTTAAAGGTTGCCAAAACAAGTGAAAGTTTCATTTGATTGATAATTGATAAATGAAAATTGGAGTTTGTCTCCCTCTTATTATATAATATCCTCATGCTCAAAATAGTTCATGTACCGCATCCTATTCTAAGTACTCCAACAGTAAAAGTAACGAATATTGATAGCAAAATCAAAAAACTCGTACGGGATATGAAAAAAACACTGGAGTCCCAGGTTGATCCCCAAGGAGTCGGATTGGCTGCCCCTCAAGTTGGTTTGAATCTTGCCATATTTATCATGAAACCGTCTCCCAAAGCAAAAATTGAGGTCTGTATTAATCCGGTTATATTAAAAACAGTAGATAGTCGAGAGTCATTAGACGTTAATAACAAACAAAAAAAAGATACTTCAAACAACCAAGAACTATCGTCCAATGATCAAAATAACACAAAACTTGAAGGTTGTCTCTCAATCCCCCGTATTTGGGGTCCGATTACAAGAGCAAACAAGGTATTGCTTGAATACCAGGATTTAAACGGAGAAAAGCATACCCAATGGTTTACCGGCTTTAAAGCGATCATTGTCCAACACGAAGTAGATCATCTTACAGGAGTTCTGTTTACCAAACGCGCACTTGAACAAAAAAGCCCTTTATATGAAGAAAAAGACGGAGAACTGGAAAAAATGGAGCATTAATTGTTGACTGTGATGGCTGCTTTGCTTTTATCTACTGTATTTAAAACTAAGGTGACAAACGGTTTCTTGCCGTCACGGATGTCTTTTTTTATCCGCTTCAAGCATTTGGTGCAGAGTTTGACCCGTTTTTCTTTACCGTCAATTACGATATTGGTTACCTGAAGATTTGGGTGAAATGCCCGCTGTACTTTTGGCGCTCGCTTTTTCCAACGTCCTCCGGCCACTCCTCGGTGATGTGTGTGGGTCCTGCCCATCACTACCCCTTTTCCGCAATGATAACAAACCATATATCTTACTTCTTGTAGCTTGTAATTTGTAGTATATACCCGGAAAAGCTTTTAAGTATACGTTCCAGGTTACAAGAAATTATGATATCATAGAAGCTAATCAATTGCAATAGAAGTAAATACCTGTTTATGATAAATTTTTTATATTCCAATCCATTAAGTTTTGTTTTTTATATCCTGGCTCTTTTCATTGCCCTGACTATTCATGAAGCTTCACATGCCTGGACTGCTGATAGGTTGGGCGACCCAACCGCAAGGCTTGCGGGCAGGATATCTCTGAATCCTTTGGTTCATATTGATTTGTATGGACTCCTTTTTTTGTTCTTTTTCGGGTTTGGCTGGGGTAAACCGGTTGAGTACGATCCTTTTAACCTGAAAAACTCAAGAAAAGACAGTGCGCTTATCTCTTTGGCAGGTCCTGCTTCTAACTTATTATTAGCAGTCCTCCTATCCATAGTACTTCGATTGTTCATATTATTTAATCTCTCCGGTTTATTTATTATAGGATCACTTTTGCTTTTTCCTCTCATTACTATGAATGTTCTTCTAGGATTATTCAATCTTATCCCGATCCATCCCTTGGACGGGTTTGCAATTGTCCGTGGATTTCTGCCTCGCGAAAAAGCTCATGAGTGGGATGGCCTTCGCAGATATGGTATGATTTTTCTACTGCTTTTGATCATACCTCTGGGTAATGGTTCAATGCTCTCCTCTTTTCTCCAACCTCTGGCCTCGTTTATCATCAATCTTCTCATACCCGCCGGAAGATCTGCAGGCATAGTCTAGACATGATATAATCATGAATTAAGATACAGTTTTTGCCCGGATAGTTTAGTGGCCCCATAGAACTCTTACTTGTTCCCGAGGTCTACGTCCTCGCGTCGCAAGAGCGAGTCTACGGGGTAAATAAAACAAGCCCAAGTAGTTTAGTGGCCAGCCTACGTCCCGTTTAGCGGGACTGCGGCCGGTGAATAAAAGCGCCCGGATAGTTTAGTGGTAAAACAAACCCATGGTAAGGGTTAGAGTGTGGGTCCGATTCCCACTCCGGGCTCAAAAGAGAGATTTACAGAGGTTATGGCATGGTAGCTTACAATGGCAGCAGATACAATCACGTTCAGGCTCTGGTTTATTCCCCACATAGGTATTTCTGCTATATGATCGACCAAGGATAGTGTATCCGGAGTTATACCTGTTGATTCATTTCCGACAACCAAAGCTAAAGGATAAGCATATTGAATCTCAGTATATGGAACAGATCTCTTATCCTGCTCAATTGCAATGACTTGGAGATCCGGTTGTTGGTAATTGCTTGTTGGTAATTGGTTCATTACCGTGACTGTTTCTGACGACTTATAACTATCAATCAATGCCCTTATTTCCTGTATAGCCTTACTTGCTGTGTTTTTATACTCCCAATCAACGACTTTATACGTGCCTATGGAGGCTTTTTTTATGCGTGAGTTTGGAGGTATCTCCATCTCACCACAAAGATAGAGCCTCGCTACTCCGATTGCGTCAGCCAACCGAAAGAGTCCACCGATATTGTAGGTATCATAGACATTCTCCAAAATCAGGTATAATGGTCTTTTTTTGAGGGTTTTAAGCTTATCCCGTGCTTTTTCTTCATCGACCGTGCGAAGTTCCTTTGCATTCAGTTTCATCCTATTATTATATCTAATAAAATAAATTTCAGTAGGTGGCAAAGGTCTTAGGGGTCCCGACAGCGCGCAAACTCGCCGGTTTATTAGGCGATAGAGCACTGGCGGGAAAAAGACCTTTGACAGAATCTACTGAAAAGTAATTAATAACCTATAGTTGACAAATTAAAAGTCTTATAGTATAATAGCACCATATGAAAAGATTACTTATTTCACTAACACTTCTTGCAGCCATTTTTTCTTTACAAACATCTGCCGTATTTGCCGATTATGGACAGTATGGACAATACGGACAGCCTTCCCCATCACAATCAATCCTTATTGATAAATTTGTAGGTAAACCAGATGGAGCTGTCACAAAAGGCGGAGTTGCCACTGTTCAGTATGTAGACAATCTTACTCCCTCAGACGTCCGTTTCAAACCGGGAAATGAAGTACTTTTTAGATTAAAAGTAAAAAATACATCCTCAGTGACTTTATCAAATGTGGTGGTCAAAGACTTTGTCCCAGCATATGTTGAGCCGATTGAGGGACCTGGTACGTATGATGCAAACACCCGTGTCATCTCATTTGATGCAGGATCTTTTGCACCTAACGAGGAAAAGACATATGACATGAAAATGCAGCTTGTTGCCCAGGACAAGATGCCCTCAGACAAAGGTTTATTCTGCCTGACAAATAAAGGACAAGCCTATAACGAGGCAGTCTCAGATGAAGACACTGCACAGTTTTGCGTAGAAAAAGAAGTCATTGGAGTAGCAGAAGCTCCCAAAGCCGGACCTGAAGATGCCATGCTTCTGGTCGGTGCTCAAACCATCCTTATGGGAATCGGATTCAGCCTCAAGAAACTAGCCAAAAATAAGTAATTTAAGGTTATGAACCAAAAAGCCGAGCACATGCTCGGCTTTTTTATAGTACTATAAAAAGGGATATTGTTTATATTATGTGGATAATTATAAACATCCTTATGCAATGATAACTATATAAATTTATGTAAATTGAAATATTATACTATAAGTATTATAGCTGTTGTTTTTGGCTAAACGGGTAGGTAAACAAAAAATATACTGGTTTACCGTTTTTTGTCACACCAGTAAACTCATTTATTCTTACAAATGCCTGAGCTCCCTTGCCAAGACCTAAATACTGTTCATCCTTTACAGAGACTACTTTGTAATATTTATCTCCTTGCCTCACCACAAATAAATCAGCTGGCAAACCAGGTATAGGAGGACCCGCATACACACTCAATTCATTTGCTGCTACAGCCACACCTTCAGGCAGAGCACGTTTTAATGTATCCGTGCCATCTGTATATGGAGAAACCTGTATCATTGTTCCCATATTATCCTTTGCATCAAATGCTTGTTGGAAATAATCAGAATGTATTGCTTCACAATACTTTTGCACGCTTGGAAGACTTCTTTCATACCACTGATCTAACCAATCCAAAACCGGAGATTTTTCTTTAAAAACTCCAAATCCTGCCTGAGGAGCAAATCCTGCCAATACATGATATTGAAAATATTCAAATGCTGCCTTTCTTGAATTCAAGTTGATACCTGCTCCCGCATAGTTACCAACCATTGTACGCTCGGACAAAACATCCCAATAAAGATTTGCCGGAAGACCCATTTCCCTACTGTACACAGCTAATATCTCCCGTTGCTTTCTTGTCATTGATTGTCCGTCTTTTAAATGCAAAACATCTCTCCGTAATCTCTGTTCAAGTTTATCCATGCATAATTCTGAGAATCTTTCAAAAAAAGCATCATACGCTATTACCATGTCCGTATCTTCTCTTGTTATTTGCTGCTTCTTTTGAATAAGATCAAGCACCGTCTCAAAAAGCTTTTCAGGTTTATCTTTGACTTTTTCAAGATGTCTTCGCATTTTTTCCCTGCTCCAATCGTTTTTACCTACTGAAATCTGATATTTTGTTGCCTGCTTTTGATATGTACTCAAGCTACTCTCAAGATTTTCAAGACTCAAAGTCCAAAAAAAAGACTGTTCTCCCTGCTTGAGCGGCTTTCGTCTTCTGCCAACAGCCTGTACAAGTTGCTGATCAGATGCAGGCACACCAAGTAGTGCGATATTCAAGTCTGGAAATGTTCCATCCGGTGCAACAATATTTATGCCAACGCCTGCTACGCCTGATGATACAACTGCTTTTAGTTCGCCTTGTGCCAATCTTGTCGTCAAATCGTTCAGTAAAACTTGATACGCATTTTCTTCATCCTCATTACCAGTAGGTTTAGGAGGTAATAACGCCACTCTGTCTGTACCATACCTTGCAACAAGAGCTTCGTATGTCTGTCTGGTACTTTTTAAACCATTAAAGTCAATAAATAAAACAGGTTTATCTTCTTGCTCAAGACTTGATCCTCGTATCAAGTTTCCTCTTGCCTCTTCATCTGTTGCAAATAATTTGGGCTTGGGAACTGTTTTTACCTCGGGAGGCGAAATAAGAGCTACTTTACGGCCTGTCTGCTCTTCCAAAAAAGCACCAAGCATCCCTTTTTTTATTTTTCCTGATTGAGGATCAGGATATAACAAAGTACCGGAAAAACAAGTGAGTTTATCGGCAACCGCATGAATAAATGTTGGAAAACGGACCGTCCGGTGAGCCAAAGCTCTTCCCAACACCTCAAACCTTGAGGAAATGGCAAGTACGGCAAGTTGAGTCTCCCTGTCATACTTATGTTCTGACAAAAGCTCATCAATATAACTGTCCCTAATTACCGGCTTACCCGACTGATCTAAAGTAAAAGCCCGCTCCTCCTCTTTCATCATTCCGGCAATCTTATCTCCAGCTGCGACCACATATTCTTGCAAACTCAGTGCCTGCTCACCCTGTGTATGTTTGGGAAACCGTTCCTTTAGTCTATTATGGATTCTGCGCATAAACTCTGTTGCTTCTGCTTTATCCATACCTCTCTGATCAATAATAACTTCCACACCACGCCTAAAAGAGGCGGTCCAAGGCGATGTATCAGCATCTTGTTCAATATCATGCCGGATATCCTCTAATCTTATCTTTTCCAGTCTTTCCATGGCTCTTTCAGTTAAGGCATAGCTTCCCTGATCTGCAACAATATCGTCTTCGTGTACCTGTTGAGCGGTCATAAAATACAAAAGCCAATCATCCGTAGCTTGATTTATTTCTTCCGGACTGACATCAAATTTCTCCGCCACATTCTGATATGGAGTTGCTCTGTTAAAAGGTGTATCTGCCTCATCCATATAGATTTTGGGGCATATTGAAGCAAATTGGCTCTTATTCTCCATATATGTAAATACCAAGTCTTTTTCCGAGGCAAAGACTATACGGGGCGATTTTTCTTTGCTGGCTCGGGCTTTAAGTTTTTCAAATCCGTCTTTCTTAGTTAGTTGTTCAAAATAAGTATCCCAGTGATCCTGCTTATTCAAATCTATGGATTCTCCTGAAAATGAATCGCTTTCCAAGGCTTCTTTTTCCATACCCGCTCTCAAATCATCAGCTTTTTTATGGTCTGGATCCTCTCTTTTAGCATCGTCAAGTTGAAATCCGCCTTCTGCAAGACCAATGCTATCAACTGCTTTGGTATAGCGCTCAATATTTGTTTTAAGCTCATGTACCAGTGTCCAATTCGAGGAAGATACAACAATATCCCTTCTGTCAGAAGTAAGAGCCTCAACTACAGAGGCAATAGGTATAACCACACTGCTTTTACCTTCTCCTGTGCCCATATGTAGGTGTTGACCATCCAAAGCACGTAAAACACCTTCAATCTGACGTTGTTCTTTGGCATAATCATATAAATCCATCGATCCTTTTTCAGCCGCAAACATTGCCCGGTTTGCCTCAAATAAATACCCTACAAGATGCGTTTGAAGAAGTTCTTTCGTAATAGATGTTTGTGGCATCTTCTCATTAAAAGCACTATACTCAGATCGTAACCTCTCCGTAGCTTCATCCATATCAGCTCTATAATATGTCCTAAACCTCTCAATTTCCTCTACTTTCTTATGTAAATCTCTTTCTGTAAGATGATTTTTTGACCATTTTTGGGTAGTTTCAACCCTTTCCTGTATAAATGAAGCTGAGTTATGAGTAAAGCTTGTCAGACGCTCGATCACCCGGTTCATCCGTGAATTTGGAGTATTTGCTGTAGTTTGAGCTCCTGAATCCATATTTTCAGTCATATTTTGATTGTATCAAAGACATTGATTTGATTCATCCGTAACCAGTTTGTGATATAATCTACATATAATAAACTATTATAGGTGATGGTAAATCAAATACTACTTGACAAACTTAATATACATGCTATACTATAGGTATTACAATTTTAAAATAAATTAAAATGTCAATATCAATAAGAGAAACTATATCACATGTATCACTTACTCCAGGAGCAAAAGCAGCAGCATTAGGTACTACACTCACAGCTGCAGGAGTTTTAACAGGTTGTGGAGCTTCTCAAGACTCTGTTGATCAACTTCAAACTGGTGTAAACGCTATTGCTACAACTCAAGTACTACAAGGTGATGCAATGATCGCTCTGGGACAAAGAGTTGACACTCAAGGAACAGCAATATCCGACCAAGTTAATGCCTTGGGACAAAGAGTTGACACTCAAGGAACAGCAGTATCCGGTCAAATTAATGCTGTTGCAACGGGAGTTCAAAATTTGTGGGATCAAAATGCATGTATACAAAACCCTCTACAACCAGGGTGCCCCCCAACAGCAACTCCGACATTTACACCGACACCTGATGTTTTACCATCCGCAACACCAACACCTGGAGTACTAGCTTCTGTAACACCAATGTACCAAGCACCTACTCCCGGAGAAACAGCTACCCCGGATTTTACGCCTACTGCCACTGCTATGCCTGTTGAAATTCCAAGTCTTACACCTGAGTGTATTTTACCGGCTAACTGGCCTATACACGCACAAGAAGCAAATGCAAGGCTTGGTGGAGGATTTCAAGACTGGCAGCTTGTACGAAAAGTAGATGCTGCAGGTAATTGGAATGGTATATGGGATGCCGAAGCTTTTCAAATGAATTCATGGATACAATATGACGCTTTATCGGGTGCACATATTGATACAAGATCCGGTGTGCGTACCTATGATCATAATGTTATATTTGACAGAGCACAAGGGGTATCATGGGTTAACGTAACTCTTACCGACAGTAATACTGTAATGTTTGCGCGAAGAGGAGGAGATGCACCTGCCGGTTATGATAGAAATGTCAGTTACAATGTTGGAACACCAGGTGTACAGGTTGCACAAATTGAACAGGCAGCTCTTATACCTGTCTGTGAAATCTGCATTCCTGAAGCTGGTGTCACAGCAACAGATACCGAAGCATTTCACAACGCAGTAAAGGAATTTACATGGAATCGTGATGCACAAACCGGCGTTATCAAGATTGAATGGTTTAATCCCCTTTCCGGAAAAATGGAGCGTATAAACGGGGCCACCATATCAGAGCTTTCCGTACAAGGAGTTGATATGAGCATTCTTAACGAAATCCCTGCTGCATGGATGCTTACTCCTCAGGAAATGGTCCAACAAACTGGTAATACAACAAAAGCAGAGTGGTGGCAGCCTGAGGTAGTTGATGGAAAATGGACAGGAAAATGGGTTATGGAAGCATTCCCCATAAGAACAGACGTAGTACGCTATAATGCAGCTACAGGATTATTTTACGATAAAACTACAGGTAAGCTTGTCACAGATTTGAATAAAATCTATAATTTTGCTGACTGGCAAGCTGCAAAGGCACAATGGCCGAAAACACTGACAGCACCTCATGGTGATGCAGAGTTTTTTGTACGCACCGGAGGAGCCTCAGATGCACAACCAAATACCTCATGGTTTAGCGGTGATCATAAAGGACTTATCGTTTCAATTGCCAAACCAGGTTTTGAACAAGCAGCAAGCATACCCGTATGTATCCCTGATCCATCAACCCAAGCTTTGCAAGATGCTCAAAGTAATGTCGGCAAACCTGATGTAAATCATGTTTTCTATTTTGATGAGGATACAGCTACGTGGGTAGAACTCAACTAGTAATCTAGTTTAAGAAGAAAATAAATTAAAGCTCTCCCGAAAGGGAGAGCTTTTTTATCTTATAGTATTGACATCTGCAAAAAATAGTGCTATAATTACAATTATGAAGTATCCTATAGCAAACTATAACAGACCTGAGACAATTTTGTTTATTTCCTCTTATCCGGAAAAAGGAGTCCGGTATAGCAAAAAAGTATGCGCTGTGGGTGGTTTTACCAAAAACACCATTGAACATATGGGTCAAAAACGCAAATACGTTATTTTAACCGTTAAAGTCGGAAAAGAAAAACAAATATATGAAGAAGACAGTGCACTTGTTTGTCGTATAATTGACCGTAAAAATCCCCTCTCATTTATCCCCTTTATTGAATTTTTTTTACGTTTTAACCGGATAAAAAATGTTGTGGTCGAGTTTGAATTCGGATCTTTCGGCACCATATACAATACGCTCGTCTTTTCGCTCATGTTCCTGATTATTCGCCTCTTGAACAAAAATTTATTTACAGTAATTCATCAAATAACGGAGAGTTTAGACGATATCAATGAACATCTTGGCTGGGCTAAAAAATCCATCAAAACAAGAATATATGGATGGGGTATACGTTTTTATTATACCTATATCACAGTACTCAGTAATACGGTCGTGACAACTGAAGAAATATTCAAAAAAAGACTACGGTCTATTACCGAGGTTAAAACAGAAAAAATAAAATGTATCCCGCACGGTGTTGATACACAGATACCAATAAAATCAAAAATGCAAAGCAGGAGAAAACTGGGGCTACCACTCAATAAGAAAATTGTCCTATTTTTTGGATATTTAGGTTGGTATAAGGGCGCTGATCTTTTTCTTGAATATGCAAGTAAATGTACTGATGATGATTATTATTTTGTCATAGCCGGAGGTCCGTCATTTACAAACGGTAAAAAGGCTTTTTACAGGAAATATCTTGAAAAATTTAAGAATCTTCCATCAAACGTACGACTTTCCGGATTTGTTCCAGAAGATCTCATAAGCCGTTATTATGCGGCTTCAGATGTGGTTATACTCCCCTATAGATATATGATGTCATCTTCCGGACCTCTTTCTTTGGCATTTTCCATGAAAAAACCCATATTGCTTTCAGATAAGCTTTTACCATATCTTAAATCAACAGATTTTAAAAAAACACTTGAAAAAAACAAACTTGGATATGAGCATATGTTTTTTGATCTTGATTTTCATAGTTTTATGAATAAACTTAAAAACATTCCTATGAAAAAAATGAAGAATTTTTCTCAAGAGATGAGAACAAAAAGGAAGTATGATGTGACTGCCGGAAAGCTTTCTGCGCTCATCAGTAGCTATAAAATATAGGGCTTTGCAGAAGATAATAAGAAAAAAAAAGGAAATGCAAAGCAAACATACAATACATAAGAAACCGTACTTTTGGAGTGACAAAATCCCACCACAACAAAAAAGGCAAAAGAAATAAAGCAATATTCACGTTTGCGTATCTAAACACGCTGACAAGTGATCCTGATGAAAGTACTATCAATACATAAAACCACAAATAAATCAAAAATGATTCTGCGATGATATATGTCTTCGGATTGCTTGTTTTTCCCTTTCTGCTAATAACCTTCCACAAAAAAAACAAACACAGTAGAAGAAGAACAAGTGCGCATATGACGTTTAGGATCATATCCGGCCAATGAATTATGGTATACGGCAAAGATGCGACATAATGGACAATGCTGCTTAAAAAAAAGGGTGGTGCTTTTGCCCAGGCTTTCTGGATATCAACAGCTGCAAAAAAATTTCCTGTTATCGAATATAAATGGGTAAAAAAAACAAGTATTGGACTAATGATAATACCAAAGTTTATAAATCCATTCATAAAGAAAATGTTGGAATGGGTTGTTTTCCTTCCTTCGTAATAATAATGATAAAAATAAACAGGTATGAAACTTAAGGCAATGAATTTTGTTACCAATAACAAAGAAACAACAAAAGCAGCAGATCGATAATAATGTCTAAAAAGAAACACAAAAAAAAGCATTGTAAGAAACAGATATAGAGACTCAGTATAAAACATATGAAAAAAATATCCTGTGGGAAAAACAATGAAAAGAAGAACAATATCAACAATGGTATTTTTATTTTTTTCCTGTAGTGATTTTATCATAAAGATAAGATCGCGCAGCAAATAAACTGCTCCAACAAGAAAAAAATTTGATAAGATAATGCCTATCCTAAAAAAATGCACATCCTCAGGAATTACACCGGTAAGAATTGCTGTAAACTTAGTTATCCATCTGACAAGCAACGGATAAAGGGGAAAAAAAGCCCAGTTGTGCACTCTGTCATTTTCGAATTTTAATCTCTCATATCCTTCTTTTGCTATTATCAAATAGTGATTACTGTCCCATTTCTGCCATAATGGTTGTATATGTGTTATTGGAGACTCCCTACTTACAAAAGATCCTTCAATATGCTGTATCTTTCCATTTTCATGATTATAGGATGGAAGCCCGTAAACGACAAAGACTGAAAATAGATAATGAATGATAAAAGATGAAGCCACTATAATAAAACTTATCACAAGCCACTTTAGATAGGTCTTATACATGAGATTATTGATTTATGGAATAAAATATATTATAGTCTGGTCGTTTTCGAATACTTTTTTTGAAAATGTATCTGGAATACGTGTCTTACCTTCAACCATTAATAAATAAGTATTCATCCCTTTTGGAATATGAATTGATAAGGTATTGATTTCTTTTGAAAGATCAACTGCTCGAATTATTTTATTTTTTATATATACAGAGCCCCAACCAGAAATACTTTCTTCACTCCATTGCCGGTTATCGCTCAACATGACAGTATCGTTAATAGTGGTATTTTTCTTTAAATAATCCAGTGCATCAACAATATCTTGTGACCATAAACCAAAAGGTAAAATTAACCTATTGTGTGAAATTAGTGCATAAGGAATGAACTCGTATCGGCTATCATAAAGTGTGTCTATCTTAAAGTGAAAGGGGTTATATAAACCAATATCGTACCTTGAAATTCCTATAAAAAATAGCAGGCATAAACCTAATACATATTTTAATATTTTATTCTTAAAAAAATATGCATATACGGGAAACATGAAAATAAAGAAAAAGGGTTGCAATAATGCAAGACGTGAAACCCTTTGATGGTTTAAACCACCAAACAGTCCCTCCGGATTTACATCGATAAGCGAATATTCGTTAAAAACTCTCTGAATCATATGAAATAATGTATCGAAAGGAAGAGCAAAAAGGACAAGAATATTAAAAATAAAGAAAAGAATCAGAAGAACATTTTGCTGTAGTTTAACATGTTTGTTACATAAAATACGCACATATGTCAAAAATGCAGCTATATATAGGAGCATATATATGTCCCTATCTATAGGAAAAATTAATTGGGACAGCTCATACGGATCAAAATCAACTGCTGTGGCAAAAGTATTTTGCCAATAAATTTTTTGTTGAAAAAGAAAAACTAATATAAGGATAGGAATAATAACCAAAAATAACATCATAACCCTATATAACTCTTTATTATTCCTTGTAATAAATACGATACATCCGTAAATAAACAGTAGTACAATAACAACAGTCCATGTGCCTGAATACGTTGCCGCTAAAAGACCTATGCTTATTGATGGGATCAGATGTGCAATAAAATGTCTTCCCTGTTTTACTGAAACAAAGCAGAAAAAAAGCACAGGTAACACTAAACTATATGAAAAAAGCATAGGAATGGATGTTACGGCGGCATAAGGAATTCGGAATGACGAAAGCATAAAAAAACCACCGAATAATGCAGCGATATATGCATCTTTCCATACGGTTTTTATAAGCAAAAAAATTGAAAGAGAGCTCAATATTAGACCAAAAATCATCGTAAACCATGTCGCATTAAATACGTTTGCAAATCCCATTTTCATAAAATATGCCGCCATTACATGCATTGCATTGGGGTATCCCAGAAACAATCCGTCTTTTGAATTAGGAATATACTGGGCTGACGCTCCATAGTCAAACTCACTTGGTGGAAACCCATTAGTAAAAATGAACTGCGTTATACCATCATGCAGATCCTTGTTGGGGATGCCAAGCGCTGAAAACGGATATTGAATGACAGGTTCGAGAAAATATACGATGCTTATCGTTAGAAAAACAAAAAAGATAACATACGGGACAACTGAACGAATACTTAGTTTCTTGTGATAGAATGAATAATAACGCCTAAAATATAACGCAAAAATGCATGATATGGGAAACGCAAGATGCCAAAAAAAAGAATTATTTGTTTGAACTATATTGCTGATAAACCAGAGATAAAACAGGCCAATTGCACTGCCTGATAACAATAAGAATATAACTTGATCAATTGCATTTTCAAGAAGATGATCAGAATCATGCATATTTTTCAGTATAACAGATGGATAAAAAACCGATCCCGTATATTTGACGCATTGGTTTATATATTTTTTATTCTGCTTATTGCAGTAATCTATAGAACGAATCTGGCTGGTGACTTCTTTCTTACAGGCTGGGACAATCTTCACCCAGAGTTTGACTATAAAGTAAACATAAACCGGGCCCTTTTTTCTGCATGGCAGGAGTATCAAGGTTTAGGACTTCCTGCAGGAAACGCACATGCAGCTGAATTATTTAAAGAGTTAATCTCTGTTCCGTTTTCTTATATTATACCGATCCAGGAATCTCGTAAGGTTTTTTTTATGGTAATGCTTTATTTGGGACCTGTCGGTGTCTATATGCTTCTAAAATATGTGTTTTTTAAACATAGTACTCTTGTACAAAAAAGTGCATTAGCCGTAATAGGAGGATTGATATATATATTCCATATAGCAACAATCCAAATTTTTTATACACCCTATGAAGCATTCGGGGCACATTATGCTTTTATACCCTGGATGGTTTTTTCAGTCCTGTTATATCTTGATAAAAAAACAAACAGCCGTCTTTTTTTTCTATTTATCGTACATATTGTCGGATCAATGCAATTCTATATACCGACACTCTTTCTTGTATATGCGCCAACTATTACAGTTATCATTGTTGTCAATCTTGTATCAAATCAACGACCTTTAAACGTCATAAAACACGGAATTATCCTTCTTGGAATCATTCTTATTGCCAATTTATATTGGCTCTTACCTTTTTATAATTACACAATAAGCAATATCGGTTCACAGATTAATTCATATTTGAACTTAATGTATAACGATGATATTTATTTTAAAAATCTGCACTTTGGCACCCTTCAAAATACCATATTTATAAAAGGATTTCTCTTTGATTATATTGGAACAATGAACGGAAAACCTGACTATTTGTTTGCATTATGGCGACAACATGCTTTAATGCCTTTTTTTTCTTTATGGGGTATTTTTCTTTTTGGTATAACTGTTTTGGGCTTTACTAAGTCGTTTTTTAATAAAGACCGATTTGCGATCTGTGTCCTTTTTATACTTTTTTTTGGACTTCTTGCTATTGATACTCCACCATTCAATCTAATAAACGGTATGCTCAGAAAAAATCCATTATTTCATCAAGTCTTCAGAAATCCGTTTACCAAATTTGCTAACATGCTCCTCTTTTTTGAGACGCTTCTTTTTGTTTTCGGGCTGCAATACTTATTGCGCTTGTTTGAAAAAGGCGATAGATTCTCTCGAAATCTAATCCAATTATGCGCGTTAATATTTATTCTTTGCGGCTCCCTTCTTTACCTTTTTCCTCTATGGCAGGGAGGACTTGTTTATCCGACGCTACGGACTGCTATACCTAAAGAGTATTTTGATTTATTCAGCTTTTTTCGCAACAAACCTAATGAAAGAATTGCGAATCTTCCTCAGACAAGTAATGACGGATGGTATTCATACAACTGGAACTATAATGGTTCTGGCTTTCTCTGGTATGGTATCAAACAGCCTATTCTTGATCGTGCTTTTGATGTATGGAATCAAGAAAATGAAAACTATTATTGGGAAATTTCTCAGGCTCTCTATTCAAATAATATTAACGCTATACAAAATGTTCTGGAAAAATACCAAATCCGATGGATTGTACTTGATCGAAATATACTCACAGGCAGCTCTCCCAAATCAACTTATATAAATAAACTTGAAGAACTTTTTAATAAAAATACGCTACTACATTTGGAAAGAAACTTTGGCAATATCAGTGTATATCGTGTAAATCTTAACATAGCACAGAATGGTTTCGTCATAACATCTGAAAATTTGCCCATAATACAGCCTCCATATGATTGGAACAATATTGATACTGCTTTTGATGAATATGGGCATTATATCTCGTATACAAATGCAAATATGCAAGATTCCGGATCAGATTATATATATTATCCGTTTAGATCTCTTTTTACCGGAAGAAACCAAAGTGATTTAGAGTTTTCAATCAGAGATGAAAAAACATACATAGCTTTTACATCTTTTATACCTCAAGTAACAAAAAAACCATCTTACCTAAGCATACCTGGACTATCGCAAGATGACATAACGGCAATAGGAGAAGAAATTGATGCAACCGATTCGTCAAAGTTACCGTCCGTATATATAAATAAAAAAATACAGAACAATCCTCAAGCGCATACTCTTCTTACTTATGAATCCCGTTCAGAACAAAGAATAACTGTACGTATCCCAAAAACTGACAGTATCCCTAATAAGAAGATAAACCCTGCATTAAACAAAGATGTGTTGAACGCTAAAACATGTAATCCGTTTTACGATGGTTTAAAAACTAATGAGATTATCAGTAAAAACAACGCAGAAGTATTGCGCTTAACATCACAAGAGTCAAGCAACTGTATAGTGTTTGAAATACCCGACCTTAGTCACCGATATGCCTATGCTGTTAAAATCAACTATAAAAATATTTCCGGTAAAGGACTGCTTGTTTCGCTCCTGAATCAAACATCCAAACATATGGATATGCAACAATACCTACCATCAAATGGTAAGCAAGGAACTGCATGGTTAATTATCACACCAAAAGATTATTATGGTCTTGGATATTCATTGCATTTTGACAATATTTCTCTTTTGTCACATGAAAAAACAATAAATGATCTTGGCTTAATTGAAATTTTTCCTATCCCATTAACCTATCTTAAATCAATTAAGGTCATAACACCCGGTCAAAATCAGTCCCTTGATCAAATAGAACCAAACAAATATAGTATTTTTCATCCTGATCCAAATATCTATTGGTATCAAATACAATCAACAAAATCAAATAATAGTCAGTATTTAACCCTTGCCCAGACATTTGATAAAGGATGGGCGGCATTTGAAATACCAAAAAATATCAAACCATCCCACCTTAATGCATATCTTGCACCGTTTTATGGTAAAAAAATTTCAGATCATTTAAAGATAGATAATTGGGCAAATGGCTGGCAGATCAATAACACAGCTCAAAATATTGTTATCATATATATACCCCAATATTTCCAATTTGCTGGTATTGTTCTTTTGTTATTGACCTTGATTTTACTATCATTAGGTACAATAAAACAGAGAAAACACCATATTCACAACCCAAAAGAAAACAACAGCTTGATAGTATAAAAAGAAAATTATCTTATACTAAAAATACAAGTATATATTTTTGTATCACAAAAGCTCTGTTGTTTGATATTTGCCTATAATACCTTTTAAAAATATGAAGGGCAATCATATATATAAGCGTCTTGGAAAACGCATCTGCGAAGAAAGAACGAAAAGAGGTATGTCCCAAGAGGATCTTGCCGGTATCTCCTGCCTTCATCGAACTCATATCACCCGTATTGAACATGGTAAAATTAATCCATCGTTTAGTACATTAAACAAACTTGCCCGTAAGTTCAAAATACCCGTGTGGCAGTTGATCAAAGGCAGCTGACAAGAAAATCACTTCATTAATCTTACCATGGTATACTTAATAAGTATAATTGTTGACAAAATCTTAAAAGAATAGTAGTCTTAGATTAATCTATAAATTAATATATGGTGGATTTTACATCTGAAACGACGACTGCTCCACAGGTACAAGTTGAAAGTCGACAACCAAATCCAACTCAACAAGAAACGCCTCAGCAAAAACAGGCAAGAATTAACAATGCAATCGCTGTAGAATTTTTAAGGAGTTACCAGCAGGCTTTTAGACGAGATTTAAATTTATCTGAGATGAAAAATCTTGGATCTGAAGCTTGGCTGAGGCTTCCAACAACAGTTAAACAAGAAGTGGAGCGTCTGCTTATTGAAAAACAAAAACAGGAAGAAGATGAAAGGAAGAGCAAAAAAGCACTGGAGGAACAAAGATTAATAGTAGCTGCAGAGTCGCATGCACAACATTTTTTACAAGGCTATAAACAGGCTTTTGGAAGAATGCCAACTTTGGCAGAAGCACAAAATGGAATACCAAATGAAGCCTATCGCAATCTGTCCCAATATGCAAAAGAGGCCTTAATCAGGATTATAGGTGACGTAGGTTGATATCTTTCTATAATTCTTGCAAACAAGTTTATAATTTATGTTGACATAATTATAAAAACTATCTAGAATAAAGTAAGTATGTATATTGCAAGTAGCGTTGTCTTTCTTCTTTCTCTTGTTTCCTTTCTTTTTATCCTTGCGGGTATTGTTGCTTATTTTACTAAACAAAACACCAAATCACCTGTCCTCAAAAAAGTTAGTGAAGGAGCTATTGCAGTATTTTTTATATATATACTTTATCGTGAGGTATTTGAAATATTAAATCTCAAGCGATATTTCATCTACGAAACTGAGCTCTTTGCATATTTCGGACTTTTGGGATGGCTTTATCTTCTCCAAAAAAATACTCATCGTACCGCTTATCGTCTTATCATCTTGGGACTTGCTATTTTAGCAGTCGTATACATCTCATTTTACTCAATTGTGTTTATCGAGAAATATTTCAAGATGTGCGGCATTATCTATAGGTGTAAGTAACAAAAATGGAGAAATTTGCCAAAAAAAGATATCTTATGCTTGGAACAACACTATTATCTGTATTTACTGTGTTATTCTTATCATCCCAACTTCAAAAACCTGAAAACCTTTCATCAACTACCAGAGCGGCTTTCAATCTTCCGTCATTTGATATGCCGAATATTGATATAAATATTCCAAAAGTAGACGTGCCACAAACATCACTTCCTGAAGTAAATATCCCATCAAGCGATATACCCGATGTAAATATCCCGTCCGTAGATATCAATTTGACTGATAGTCCTTCCATATGTCCTCCCTGCATCTGTCCGTTATCTACTGATTTGTCTGGTATTGCACAAATAGGAACAATGTCAGATGTCCCTTCAATCGGTCCTGTTGTGTCCCAAGGCGCTAGTGTTTTAGCTCAACTATTGTCTTCGCCTGAAGGACAAAATACATTACTAACAATATTAGGCAGTCTTTTTGGAAGCCCACCCTCTTCCGATACACCCACAGATACATCACCTGCACCTGATACTGAGACAGAAACTCCTGCTGCTGTACCCGAACAAATACAACTCCAGACATGTAAAGAATCTGACGGAACAAAAACAAATACCTGCCCTGCCCGATATAATGAAAAAAATGCTGAAGGAATTACTCTTCTTGTATACCGTCAATGCGGTGCAAATGGCTGGTGCAACTATACTTGCTATAAACAACCCGGACAACAAACAAAAGAAAATCTATATAGATGCTGGGATACACAAAAACCTCCAATAACAAGCGGTGGTAAACTGGAAACATGTATGGATACCAATAAAAAGGACCAAAAGTGCCCGGAATACTATCCTGAAGACGGTAAGGAAGTCTTCCGCGGCTGCGGTGCATCATCTGAATATTGCAATTACACTTGTTTTAAACCGGGTACTCACGAAGTGATTGACTGCTGGGAAGGACAAAATCCTAAGGAACCGGCAACAGCGCCACCTCCTGGTCAATCTCAATCAAGCTCTGAACCGCAAACTACTCAAGGTGGAAAATGCCATGTCATTCCTGGAGAAAAAGCAAAATCCATGTGTAAAGTTGCAGAACAAGATGTGCCTGCGTCAACACAGTTTTCACCCTGTATGGGTGTGTCAGCTAGCGGTCCATTCAAAGCTCTCTGTGAAAGTCAAAAATCAAAAGCCAGATGTACCTGTCCAACCGGTACCTGTAACTGTCAATTAAAAGACGATCCTTCACAAACGATAACATGTAGCAATGGCGGAAAATTCGAGCTTGTCAGTTGTCAATAACGACATCATTTTTTCTTCTTCACTTCAAGCTTTTTCCATTCCTTAAGAAGCGCCTCCTTGAGCTTTTCCATGTCTTTTGCTTCTCTTTTGACTTCTTTTTTCAAAATATCAATCGTTTCTTTTACCACCTTCTCATATTTTTCTCTATCAATGTTTTCAACCGTTTCTTTTAACTCTGCCAATCTTTTAATAGTATTTTTTTTGGCTTTAAGATACAAGTTGCGTGCTTCGTCTGTCGCCTCACCGAATATCTCTTTTACCTTTTTGTCAAGCTCAGTATCCTGAAGCAAATCCTCAAGATCTTTGATTTTCTGAGCAACCAGTTTGCGGTTTTCCTCTCCGGTTGTGGGAGTTAAGAATAATGCGGTTAATCCTCCTATAACTGTACCAATAAGTACTCCTATTCCGAATTTTGATGATTTTTTATCGTCTGCCATATATAAAATGAATTAGTAATACATAGACTATACCATATTACACTTTGAGATGTCAAAGATATTGATCTTTACTTTCTTTTATATTGGTCTAGGGAGTGGGCGTGGGTGTTGCAGTTGGCGTTGGCGTTGGTGTTGGAGTCGATGTCGGTGTAGGCGTTGGTGTTGTGCTTGGTGTTGGAGTCGGTGTATTTGTTGGAACAATTTGTGTACAGGTCGTAAGATTTACTTTCCCAACACAACCTGAACGCATCCAATCCTGACTGCTGCATGTTTTTCCGATTTTCTGGCAAATGGTTATACAGTTGGTTTCTCCGCATACAAATGAGGCAAGCGTGGGTAGTGGAACCGGTGTGCTTGTGGGGATAGGCGCCGGAACCTGAATTGATGAGGTGGGCCTGACTGTATTACCGTCTGTTGCGGGCACGGTCGGTCCAGGTGAGACTCCTGTTGCTTGAGTGGGCGCGGGTGTTCCTGTTACTTCAGTTGATGTCTCTGTATCTTTGGATTTGGTCGAAAACATCCACGGCACTCCGCCATTATCATATTTTTTGTCGCCTATCCGTATCTGAAAATAATAGGTTGTGCTTGGCGAAAGAAGAGTCAGATCAACCGTATGTTTTTTTCCTTTTTGCGCTTCAGGCGCGAAATAGTTCAATGCTGTGGGTGATGTACCATACTCAATAACGCCTTGCGTTTCCTGATCTGTTGACCACCCTATTTTGGAAGTATTTTGAGTGATTGCGGTTATTGTAACCTCACTTATCGTGGTATCCGATGCACGCGTCATAACGCCTTGGACCAGCTTAAAGCCGGCAAATATCAATGCCAAAGCAAGAATCGAACCTGCTGCAATTGATGCAATTTTAAGCAGTTTTTTTTTGTCCAGTTGTATTGATTTCATAATGCATTATAAAACCATGCGTAACAATCCTGCAATCAAAAGCAATATAAATCCGGCGCCACCTGCAGCTGCCATATTTTCAAATATGCCTGATCGCGGGAGCGCAGTCGGAGTAAGGGAGGATGTGGGATAGACTGAATTTGATTGAGAGGATGAGGAAACTCCGCTGTTTACTGTTGCTCCAATATTTTGAGAACAGTTAATAATATTTGTGGCATTCACATCATTTTGGATGATTTTTGATGAATTGCTTACTTCGGTCCGGCAGTCAAAAGATAGGTTGCTTGTGCCTGTGGTCAATGCTTTGAAGGTAATTGTGGCAACAGTCCCTGATCCAGTTTTATATGTCCCGGGATCAACAATAAGCCCGGTTATAGAGACCTTTCCTGATGTGATATTATGTGTCACTGCCGGGAAAAAAGTACCTGAGGAAACTGATTGAGCCTCAAGAGCTACCGGGTCATAAATGACCCAGATATCTGTTGATGTTATCTGATCAGTACCTGCATCTACTATGACTTCGATCGTAAAAGTCTGGTTTGCATTTGTTGTAACCGTTGTTGTATTGAATTTTAAATATGCCGCCTCAACTGCGTTTTGAAAAAAAAACGGTGAGTAAATAAAAAAAAATGCGACAAAAATAGCTGAAAAAAGCCTCTTCATATGTTTAATTATTCACTAATTCATCATAAATATCAAGCACGAGCTTTGACGTCTCAGGATATGTTGCCTGAGCTTTATCATCCATCATCTTGCTTGCCTCAGGGCCTTTTGGTGACAGATAAAATGTATAGGTCCCTGTTTTTTTCGGTTGAAACGTAACCCGCAAAACCGGAGTATTATCCCACGACGTCACTGTATTGCTTTGAAGGGATTTTATTGCAGATATGGCAACGTGAGTGGGTCTTTCATAGGGATACACCGTAAAGTCTGAAAGTAATGACTGGGCTCCTGTATAAGAAAAAGCCTCTTTATCATACGATATGATCGTATCATATCCTACAATATTCTTACCCTCCGATACTGCAGCAACAATAAGAGAAACAGGCTTCTTTATTGATAAACGTGATTCTTTGATCTCAGTTGACATTGTCATTGAGCCTAGGACCGGATGCGGAATCAGGGTCGGAGTAACTATCATTCCATCAAGAGTAGGCTTGGCTTTTTGAATTTGATCTTTTTTACTATTATTGGAAAAAATAACAACAATGCTTATGGCAATCAATAATACAAACGCAATACCTAACAATACTATCCTTTTCATATGCATATCATTATCGGTTGAATTATCAATTTCCGTGTTTTGCGAAGTTTGCTCTATCATTCTTCATCATATTTAATTGATAATGCAGCCAAAACAAGGGAAAAATCCTGACCGTCTATCACACCATCATAGTTCAGGTCGCCGATTGAAAGCTCAGACGGATTGGTGCTCTGTAAATGCTGACGGATATATGAGGTGTCATACGAATCTATTACTCCGTTTTGTACACCGTTTTCCGGTAGATCTCCGGCAAGCATCAGGATTTGCGAAAAATCAACTGAGTTATCTCCGGCTTTAAGCTGAATTTTACCGTCCGGACAACGATATGTGCCTCCTTTTGCCTCAGTGGCAATACTGTCACATACCTTTTTCTGTATGTGTTTTGGACCTTTGACATATACACGATACCCATTGCCGGGAGGGACAGTAAACTCAGCACTACCGCTCCAAACACCATTATCGTCTACCGAAAACTTTGCGGTTTGATAGGAGGTTGTCTCACTTAACAAATTACCGCCAAGCTTTATCTTGACATAGATGGGATCAGTAGTTTTTGGTTTTTTTGTCACTCCCTGCAGCTTTATTTTCATATTGAGTTTTATTGCAGTTGCGCCAGGCGCACCAGTCACTGATGAGGAGCTTGACGAGTTTGGGGGTGGTACAGGAGGTAGGGATGTATTGATTGTCATACCATAATAATATCCCAATTTGTTGCTTGCATCAGTCCATGCATTTGGCTGAGGCAGCGAAATTGAATTGGGTGATGTTTTTATGGTATTAAAATCTCCATTCAGCACATATTCCTTTCCTCCTCCAAACAAACTTACCTTATCAACATACGCCTCACTACCCTCTCCGGCAACAACCCTTACCTGGTAATCAATATCATATCCGGTAATCGGAACTATAACCTGTGCTTCCTTTTTAATGAAATCGGCTGAAACCGGAAACTCCAGTTTTGTAATCTGACTGTTTTCAATAAATGATCCTCCGCAACTTTTTGAAGCACATAACAGATCTACATATACACCCTTTCCCTTTGAGATAATCGTATGAACATTTGCAGATAGGGTATAAAAACCCGGAGGTATCCGCATCCTTTGAAAAAAATGCGCTTCGGTTGAGATCACTTGATACTGACCTGCTACATCCGTTGATGCGCAGCACTTACCGGCAGTACCTGTTGACAACACACAGTTAACGCCTGTATATACACCCGGATTAGTACTTGCACGGCATGCAAAAAGTGACACTCCATCTTTATATCCTCGTTTTGTGCAGTTTGTTAACCCACCACCGGTTATACTCACACAATCAACATCTGCTCCATATCTGCATCCGATGATAAGATCAGCGCCAGGTAAAACAAGACTGGGCTCTATACTTCCTCCTGCAAATGTGTGTGTCGTACAACTTGGTGTTGGATTATGTGGCACGGTTGGTGTAATAAACCTGGGAGTGATTGTTATACGAGGCCATGATGAAGAACTACTACTGCTTCCGTCTCCATCATCATCATCACAGGACTCCATACTTGAATACTGCCCTACCTGACACTCTGATGGCGGTAGGTCTCCACATGAATCACAGCTATATACACATTCTCTCTCGGGCAACCCATTATTACAGGCATCCTCATCACATCCGATAAGATGAGATGAGGCACAGGATGCATATACCGAGTTAACAGCTGCATGAACAATCATAAAGCTAAATGCTAAAAAAATCGTCAAAATTATCGTTTTGTACTGATATGTTCCTGATTTCATTTCCGTGATGAACTGTTGATAAAAAGAGTTCCGTTTGTGCCTTTGGTGGTATCTATTGTCCCATAAATCATACCAGCCATATCCATCTCCCAATTGTCAGGGTATTTACGGGGACTTGCTGTATTGGTGCCAAGTGCAAAATGCGTGTTTTCAAGCTTTTCGCCTCCCCATACGTCTGTCAAGGATACGAAATCAAAATCAGCCTCAGATCCCGAGTCTACATAGATACGGACTGTATATTTTTTCTTATCACCGGCATCGCTTATACGGACTGTCGCCTCCTGACGTTGAAAACTTGTGGATACAGGAAAAAGAGGCGTCTGTCCTATGACATTATTTAATATCTTTCCATCACCACAGTTTGATTCACCGCAAGCTAAAGCAATAAATACTCCTTTACCCCGTGCCGTATACACCAGCGCACCGCCTGAAAGTATGTATTCTCCTTTATCCAGGATAATTGACTGTTCATACCGTAAAGGAGTCAGATCAAAAACCGCAGAATTAATATTCAGAATATCGCCATTGCTTTCAAATGGATCACCCGGTGGGGTACTGCTTGATGATGTCTCAGACGATGAAGACGATCCGCTTCCCAAAGTAATCGAATAAGAATATACGTCGGTTAATATATTTTGTGGAGAAGCTGCAAATGTGTATACCACGCAGCTTCCCTGATTATAGGAAAAATCAGCTTGACCCGGCTCGGTTACAGTAAAATTAACGGTCGCAATCTTTATATTGCCTGATATGGCAGTACTTCTTGCAACACTTATATCAACCGTATTACCTTTTGGAGACGGAGTTATCGATGTTTTATCAAAAAAACTGGTGTCCACAACTGTGCTTACATACACAAGTCTTGATGCGTCATAGTTAAATGAGACCCCAACAGACCCGATTTCTTTTGATCCTGTTGAGGTTACAACATCAATGCTTACTGTCTCACCTATCGCATAATTTGCTTTTTTTGAAGCAAAGGAGAGAGAAGCCCCGTCACCACTGCTTGATGAGCTTGAAGATGAACCGGGTACCGAATTGCTTGTCAAAGTTAGAGGAACTTTTACGAAATTCGAAACTTCAAGCGTGACTTTTTCCAGATTGAAAGAGACGGGAAATCCGTCTGTTGACTTCATCATAAACGTAATGTCGGCTATTTTTTGATTGGTAGCACTAAACGGGCTACCTATACGTGTTCCGACAATGCGTATTGTATCCGTACCCACAAGGGTTACCTGCTGTTTAAGTATGTCTGTTGCAAGAAAAACGTTTGCTTCGACTCCGGCTTTGTTTTTCATCTCCACTTTGGCAGCGTCAAATTTCACTTCAACATCAAATGCGTATAAATCAGTGGTAACCCCGTTTGGATTCAGCTTTAAAGCGACCTTAAGCCCCCCATCTGTCTGCATGGGAGGATCGTCAACCGTTGAAAGATATATCTCCGGTGTACCTGTGGGAGCTGCCTTTGACCGCTTTCGGAGTTGCTGATAAAAAAACACAAATCCCACAATACTGAAAACTACAAGAGTCAGTAAAACGGTAATGATCCTTGTTTTTTTTGATATTTCTTTTATATTCATTCGCCTTGTTTACCAAAATTTTTACCCAATATACCTAAATCAAAAATATCAATTTTTCCATCCACATTAAAATCCGCGTTTGGCTCTGCGGGTAAGGATGAGGATCCGTAACCGGAAACTATCTTTTGCAAATCTGCAGCATCTATCCTGTTAAAACTGTCTGACCTTATGGTGCCGTTTGATCCATCATTGTATCCGTCACTGTCCCCTGAATAGAGCGGCGCAAGATGAGCGCTTATCAAACCACCACAACTTGTATCCGGTGTATCCTTTATACAATCAAGGGTTTGACCCCGGACAAGGGACACTGAGGCAAATGATCTACGGATTGTTTTCAATTGCTTGACAAGCACAGTGTATTGTCCTGTTTGTAGATCCAACTCAAGTGGAGTTGCAGTTGTGAAAAAACTTGTTCCCGGCTTTCTCTGCAAAATAGTTTTCGTATCAATAAGAGCGTTTCCCTGCTGCCAGACTTGAACACGCACATTCGGAAGAACCGTCACTGCATTTGACACGTCTGGAAGCAACACTTTGAACAAGAGATTTGCCCTGTCAATTGCTCCAGTAGGATATGGTGTTGCTGTGGGAAACTGGGTTATGGGACCAGAGGGACTGGGAAATCTTGTTGGTGAAGGAACAATAGTCGCGGTAACAACAGGTGAGGTTGGAGATGGGACTATAGTAACCGTATGTGCAGGTGTATTAAAAGTACTAGTTACCCAAGGGCTTGCAGTGGTGCAGGTTAAATCAGCACAAGATCGGACTTTCCATGTATATGTAGTACCTGGAGTAAAAGTAAATCCTGTCATCGTATATGATTTTGCTGTCATTGGAAATGATTGCCAGTCAATCCCCCCTCCTGTCACTTTTAATTGATGGTGTGTTGCCCCAACACAGGAAGTCCAGGTAAGTGTTGGAGGTGTGGTTGTGATGGTTGAACCATTGGCAGGTAAAACAGGAACCGGAGAACACACCCCAGGAGCACATGCTCCACCCGAACAAGAGCCACTTGGACAATTATACGTCAGCCGCTGAGCTGTATCTCCTTGACAATACCATTCGCTAACTGCCCAGCCGACAGCTCCGAAGGATTGTCCATTATAGCATGAATCGCGACATATACCGCCGCTACAGCTGCTTCCTCCACCCAAAAGTATTGCTGAAACAGGATAATTTTTTCCTCCATCCGTATCTATACATGCAGTGCCTGAGGTTGATACACAGATCCAGTTACAGTTAGCATCATGCGCAGGGATTTGTCCGGCGCCACAATAAAAGCCGCTTGGAGGAGTCTCATACGGACAATAAGCAGCATGCACAGGATTTCCGAAGAAAAGGACACCAAAAAATAAAATGAATGAGGCAAAAAAAAACAAGAAATGTTTTTTCATTTATATTCTTTTATAGTAGTGTAAAATAACAATCTTTTCAATAGAAAACAAGCTTCTACCGTATGCTTGTCAACTTCCAAAACCAAAACCAGTTCCTCAATTGAAATTCATCGTTGCTTAGGGGTATATAATAACTCAGTGGAGAAAAAAATAAATAAACACAAACAATCATAGTGACACCGACAATTACAAAAAAATATAAAAATCTGTTCCCTTTTTCAATCCTGCTTTGAAATAAATATTGAATCATAAGAAAAAATTGGATAATACTTAGAATTAGCGGTATAAAATAATGATAAAGATACATAACGCGATCAAGTGAAATCATGCTCACCATATAAAGAACATACAGCATGAGAAATGAAGCAATAAGAAACAATCGTTTTTTATCTTGTACTTTCAATCCAAACAAAAGATATGAAATAACTAAATTTATTGAGAGAAAAACACCTGATAATCCAAAAAACCACACAAGCGGATTTCCCTGTAAATAAAGATACTTGACTTTTCCGTCTGCGGCTTCCCAGCGATAATTAATAGATTTATTTCCAAATGGCCACGTAACGGGATGGCTGCCATTCTCCCCTGGTTTACATGGATCATATTTTGGTACACCTTTCTCATAATGGGAGATAAAAGCCACATGTTCATTTAATTGTATAGGCAAATACTCAATATAATGTGTTTTTTTTTGATCAAGTATCTTTTTATATTTGTCTGAAGCTTCATAATATCTGTTTTCTAAAACCGTACGTCCGATAAAAAAATGGATATAATATACACTGACACATATGAAAGCTGTGCCCCAAACAAACCATAAACTATTAATAATAAGACGGACGAAAGATTTTTTATCTATGATTTTATTTTTTTTGTGATGAGATACAAGCTTATACCGTTCATAAACAAAAAGAAAAAAATAAAGTAAAATCAAAATAAAACCGTTTAACTTGACAGCAACGACCAAACCAAATAAAATCCCGAGCACCGCATAGGTCTTGAAACATAATGACTTTTTTAAAACACTATATCTGTCAACAGAATCAAGATTTCGTAAAAATACTAAAATCATAAGAAGCATAAAAAAAATCTGGATACTTTCAAGCATCGCTCCCCTGCTATGGACAATAATCGCGTTTTCAAAAAGATATAATGAGGTAAACAAAAAAGATAAAAAAGGCTTTTTTGACAACCTGTATAAAATAAGATAAAAAAGTACGGACGAAAACATAGCAAATAATGCGGGGAAGAAGCGCACACCGATAAAAGAATAGCCTGAAGGAATGTTTTTAATATAATCAGTCGTGAGAAATACCGTCTTATCTATGGTGTCGTTCGGATGCCATATATATTCGCCAAGCGCAATAAAAAGCTTACCCAGTGGAGGGTGAGGCTCCATAAAAAAAATCCCTTTGAGATATTTTTCAGATGCAGCTATATGATAATTCTCGTCCCAAAAAAGGTTTGGTGGATACCAATAGTTCTTAAAGTATGTAAAATAAGCGATGATGAAGACTATAATTCCAAAACAAACCGGAACAATAATACGCTTTTTCTTATCCGTTTGGAAGACATTTTTCATCATTCTTATCATTTATCATAGCATGAGATCTAACAAAATAAAATCACTTAAATTACCTTAAGTAATCTGAAGAGGGCAAAGGAGATAAAGTAGAAAAGCACTATTTGGAAGAACGGAAGGTATAAAGTCAAAAATATAGTAACGATTGCCAGGATGAAAAAAGCTTCATTGTGTATGGCCGGAAGAAGACCCTTAGTCAAGAGCAACAAAACAATAAGAGTCAACAACACTCTTGGATTAAACCATATAAGAGGCCAACCGAAAAACATAGCAACACCGATAAGGATTGCTGCAAGTACAAGAAAAAGTTCTTTTGTATCGAAAAAAAACGGACCTAAATACATATTTTCATTATAAATTTAAAAAGATTAGTTTGTCAAAGACAATTTTCACCAGTACATCTCCTCCACTTCATCCTGAGTGGGTTTTTCCTGACCTTTTGGAACACGTATCTTGATTTCCTTTCCACCAAGTTGATATGTATACTCAACCCATTCGACTTCATTTTCTCTATATGTTATTTGAGTGACATTTCCTGATGTTTGCGCGTATGTTCCCGGAGCAATTTGTTTTAATGGTTGCAACGCTGCGTTTTTAATATTTTCGATTGTTTCTTGCCCGTACACAAGAGGTGTTTCTTTTTTATCCTTCATATCTATTTTACCTCCTTGAGCTGTATAAATGATCCACTCTATTTTGAGACCCAAATATTTATCAACAGGCATTTTAAGCTTTGATGTACCGCTAATATATAGCTCAGAATAAAGGAATCCTGATAGAGTAAAAGCGAGAAGGAAACTTAGAATCAGTCTTAGTTTTCTTGGAAGTCTTTTTTGTATCACTTTTTTGACTGAAAAATAATTGTTAAATCGTTATTTAAATATGAGTTGAGTATAAAATTTTCGCTATATATTGCACCCGATGCTGTTCTCCAAATATAAACATTAAAGTTTGCTGAATATCCATTATTCAATAAATATATTAGTTTATCTTTTGGAATAATTACTTCAAAGGTTTGATCCGCCTTTCCTTGTTTAACAATGTTGTACACTTGATCAAAATTTACACCACCAAGCTCACCAGTAATTCTTAATTTTGTCCCAGGTATTGCTTTTGATGTATCTTCATCTTGATAACTGCTAGGATCAGCTGGGAATAGTTCGTTAAATAATGATGATGTCAAAACGATTTTAACTGGATATTCAGGCATTAAGTTACAAAGATATGAGCATCCTTCATTCCAGAAAGATGAATACCTACTTGGCTCATTGCATGTTATGGTTGTGCCGTTTGCGCTTATTTTGTATACACATTTATAGTCAGGACTTGTTCCGTTCAATCGTTCAGCTTTTCGTGTTCCTGTTAAACTAGTATATTCGTAAACGCCATCATAATAATGACATTCTTCACCATATACTTCAGTTTTCAAAACTTTAAACCACTCATTTGTTGATGGAATCAGTATACAATCCGCACTTCCTTGCGTGCATCTTTGCGTATATTCTACGCAAACAGAAGGATGCGTGATATTAATAGATGATGTACTTGAGGAACTGCTCAGCGAACTGCTTGATGAATCCGACGAACTTGATGAAGATGTTTGTTTTATGCATTGGCATGTTGATAATGAATTACCTTGACAAACACCGCCATTACAACCGCCTATACACAAACTTTCTCCAGATTCACCTGACCAATAATAACAACCAGTATTACATTCCCACGCGCTCTTGACAGGTCTGTTCATGTTATCATAATATGTACAGGTAGTGCAATTTTTACATCCAGACGCTTTACACATCTCAAGTCCATTATCGGAAAGTGGAAATGTATAGTTGTTTGTACAATGCGTCCAGTTTGCTGCAGCATCTGACGAGCTTGATTCTTCTGATGAGCTTTGGCTGGATGATTTGTTTGAGCTCGAACTACTAGCTTTATCTGTACAACATTGTTCCAAATAACACTTTCCCGATCTGCCATCTTTCATGATACAGCTTCTTCCGTCCGGTTTTCCATCACATGCCATTGAGTCATCACAAATCTTTGGTGCTTGAGAAGAACTCGATGATTTGGACGAACTACTGCTTTTAGAAGATGAACTTTGCGGCTTTGATGTAGAGGATGAAGAACTTTCCGGCTTTGATGTAGAAGATGAAGAGCTCTCTGGTGTCGCTGTACCGCAATTTCCACTGCTACAAGAACATCCACTGCCCTCAACAACAGGCTGACCAGCAGCATTGACACTATATGTACATACTATCTCATGTTCGTTTCCAAGAGGTGCACATTCATCAACTTTTATTTTATATCTCATTGTTTTGCTTTGGCCAATACCTAAAGTTGGTGAATCTGTATATTGGGGCTCTATATCAAATGGATTAGTTGCAGCTTTCATCCATGGTTGATTCCAACCTTTTGAACTACCATTCACCCATAATTGGATATGTCCGTCTTTTCCTTCAGGTGGACTAAATACACGCACATGTGCATTGAATTTCCAGGTTGAAGCACCAACACTATCTGCATATGTATGAACACTTAAGCTAAAACATTCCCCTCCTGTACCCCCACCACCACCTGCCGCTGTTGGTGATGGAGCGGTTTGTTGTTTTTTTCTCATCATACAACGCATACCGTCACCAAACAAATAGCACCAATTACTGGTTGAAGGATCAGGATCTTGAGGATTTTGTGGACAATCTGCATTGCTTGAACATGACTTGCTACAATCTTTTTCCCAGTATGAGGCTCCTTGTGCTTCAGGAACCGGAGCATCAACACATTTTTCCGAAACTGCCCTTGAACTGATAGTTTGTTTTTTGTCCGTAACAAATGAAGAAAGTATTGCAGATGCAGCAATCACTATAAAAGTGCCTATGGTAAGAAATGTAACAATCTCACCTGACTGGCTTTTTTTTCTCATGGGGTGATTTAAGAATATCATACAAACGTATCATAAATCAAGGACCTCCTTCACTTCGTTTGACAAACCCCAATCATATATTTATAATACATTCTATGTCTCTCAAAAACAAACCCTATGCAAAGGTATCACTTTCAGACCTGCCTGACCTCATGACAATCCGGGAAGTTGCAGGACTTTTACGTGTTTCCTCACTTACCATCAAACGCTGGGGTAAAAAAGGCAAGCTTCCGGCAATCCGCATCAACTCCCGCGGAGACAGACGCTACAAAAAAAGCGTTGTTTTGAAACTGCTTGGAGAAATACAAGAAGGGGTCTGACTTCTATTTAATATCTTTATCTCATTTTCGGAAGAGGTTTCATCGGATTTATACGCATCACCTTACCTACTATTTTTAATGGAATACTGATAATATCTGAAATCAGAAGAATGGGTATTTTGATAATCCCAGGCATTTTATCCAGAAGGGCAACTGCTTTTGCGCGTAGGTCAGATTTGGGTTTTGCATGATCTGCGTCCGCCACACCGGCAGTAGCAGGCATACTTGAAGTATTTGCATGTTCCCCTGTACCAGCTTGAGCTGCAATTTGGCTTTCAATTTGTTTAATTTGAGCCATGGCTCCTTGATATTCCTGTTCTGTTATTTCTCCATTATGCAGTTTGCTCTGCATCAAAGTCCGTGCTTGATCACCATTAAATTCAGCTTCTGAACTCTGATCTTCACTAGATCTATGAGGTTGCTCCTCTACTTCTTGCTCTACAGCAGAAGTTGCCCGATGTGCCGAAGGTGGACTCATATCTATTCCAGAAGAAGCTGGCTCAGCAGAAACATTATGATCGCTTGGTAGACTTGTAGGCTCTATAGCTGGTGATATTTCTGACATACATATGTCTTAATAACGATCTGATTTATTAATTTATGGTGGGAAAACTTTTGATGCTGTATCTGATACTCCTTTTGCAACAGCTCCAATAACATTTTCACCAGTACGCGAAACTGCTGACACTGTATTTAGTCCTGCCAAACCAAGCGAAGGAAGAGTCCCTGGAATACGCGTTCCTGCCAAAGCACCTGATTGCGGTATACCTCCAAATACATGCACAGCTCCTTCTTTTAGTGTAGGTAGAATCCCACCAACCATTGGATGACCCAACCCACCGGCAAGAGCAAAAGTACCTGCACCGATTGCACCAGCTACTGCCATTGTTTTCATAAGTTTTTTTGACCCGTTTACCCAATCTCCTCCTAACAATTGTTTGATCTTTTCTTGACTTATTGCTCCTCCTGTCAGATATCCTTCGCCCAACATCTTTGCAGCTTCCTCTGAATACATCCCTTTTGCTGCAAGAGCTTTAGCAAAAAAGTCAGGAGAGTAAGCGCGTTTCAAAAACTCAATTTGTCCGGATTTGAGTCTTAATCTATCAAAATAAAAACCCCTTCCCCAAGCATAGCCCAATATATCAGGGATTTTGTCTGCAGCCCATTCCTCATACTTTGTCCTATCTATTTTATCAAGCACTTGGTTGAGAGTTAGTGGCGGTACCCCTGTACCCACTCCCATCTCTGCAAATACTTTCCTGAGCTCTGCAGTATATTTCAAAGGCATATGAAAACGCTGCTGATTTATCCTACGTAACATATCCCTCATGAGTTCTTGCGGACTGCGTGAAAGCATCTGCTTTTTGACAAAATCCTTCAACGCCCTATCGTCCCATCCCACTGCCTTACCGTTTTTGTATTTAAGAAATGACATATGCAGGAATCTATCAAGTAAATCTTTTGCGTCTGTTTCGCGAAGAGTTTTCTCATCCTCAGCTTTTTTCTTGTCTTCGGCTTTTTGTTGAGCCTCAGCTTGTGCAATCTTATCTGCCTCAGCAAGTAGTGCGGTATTGTAATAGTCCTTAAATGTTTTACTTAGTACCCTATCAACTTTTTGTGCCACGCCGTTTACTAAATCACCATGCTGGGTCTGAAGTTTGACCAAATCAACACGAAGACCATTTACTTCATCCTGCTGAGTGTCAAGTGATGCTCTTTTGGTAGCTTGATATTCATTATATAAACTCAGATCCTTTGAGTCTCTGTCAAAATTGGCAACAGCTAATAGATTTCTTACTCTGCGTGCATTTGTCCATCCTTGTACAAGATGAGCAATCGTTTGTCTATTAGGGCCTAATGGATCCACACCAGGTGGAGGAGGAATAGGAGGAAGCGGAGTTGTATGATCAACCATAAGTCCGCCTGATAATTGATTGATTTGATGATCAATATCTCCTTGAAATTGGACAGCCTCCGCATCATTTGTCAGTCCGTTTCTGTCCAAACCTACAGCCTGCAATCCAGCGGTCTTAAAACTTCCCTGCAGTCTGTTGAAATCATCTACGTTTGTTTTCAGAGTATTAAAATCTGCCGGTCTTGCTCTTTTCATTGTCTCAATCCGATCATATGACCCGGTACCTGCAGCATTTGTATATATACTTCTCTCTGTGTCAATACTTCTTTGTTTTGATGCGATTTTGTTTTGAGTAGAGTCAATCTGTTCGGTAAGCGTAGCAAGATCATCTGACACAATCACATGTTCTGCAACGTTTTTGCGTAGTGCAAGGACAAAGTTCTCATCAGATAAATATCTTTGGATGATTGAGGCAAGCGGTCCGCCTCCAGGATATGCTCCTCTTTCAAGGACACTTCTGACTGTTGCCAAAGGAGCACCGAATTCCTTGGCAATTGCCGCAACCATGCCTGGAGACGTTGCTATAACTTTCCCCAAATACTTGACATGGGCGTCCGGCATTACTCCGGCAGCATAAGTACCCGGTGCTTTTCGATCTACTATCTCATGAAGAAGTTGTGTCTGTCTTTGGATATCTGCCTGACGAATAGGGTCTCCCATCTGAAGCACTGCCCGGTCAATCGCATCGAAATTCGGCTGTTTTTCATCCATTTTCTCCTCAGCCATCTGAGCAAAAAGGTCTTCTGAACCCAGCCGGCTACGTATATCCTGAAGTTGTGCAACGTCCGCTTGTCTTGAACGAGCCTCCCTTCCGACTGTTGCAGCTGTCACATGCTCAACTGCCCGATGCGCCTGTTCTCCACCAAGTAAATCTGTCATGATGAGTTAGAGTGTTTGGAATGTGTAATATAATCTTTTAATCTTGAAATTACCTGCTCTTCCCGGATATCAGATATCCCTCCTTTTATATGAGCTAGTGCAGTGTGAAACTGAGGATATCTTTTGGCCAGATTTTCTGCTGCTTTAATGATATCATGGATTGTCTCTGAACCACGCACTCCTTTCAGTATATACTGAGCAATGATTTTCCGCTCATATCTGCCGATCAATCCTTGTCCTACTAAACTGATATATGAATCTGCAAAAACATCATAGATCTTTTTTTTATCTTCTTCTGTCAATCTTTTATTCATGCAATTTTATAGTACAATTTATGCTGCTTTTTTCAGACCAATCCCAGTGCCAACAACAGCCCCAAGACTTCCTCCTCCCAATCCTCCTCCAATCCCTGCTGCAGCAATACCAAGTCCAGTTGCGCCAAGCGCAATTGGTAATCCGACCGCTCCAACTGCAGCTCCTCCAAATAACATTGCTATAAGCCATTTTAGTTTGAAATCGACTTTTACTCCTTGTGCTTCAAGCGAAGTCAGTAGTGCTTTTGCCTCCTGATTTTTTTCAATACCTGCAGTTATCTCAGGCTCATACTGCTGAAGCATATAACTCCATTCATCACGTTTAAATCCAAGTGTTGCCCAGGAAGGCACCAACTCTGCTCCCATAAATGACAATGTGCGATCTTTAATGGTACGTGCAGCAAATAAATCTGTAAAAAGCTTGCTCCGATACTCGTGTCCGACCTCTTTAAATATCTGTTCAACTTGAGCAAGTTGAGTTTGATCCAGCAATGCGGCACCAGTAGCGTTATCGGTACCATCAACTAAATTAAGTTTATGAAAATTAGACATCTTCAATGCTGAACCAGTACTTACAAATATATCACGTGCAATAAGCTGCTTAAGAGCTACATCTTTGTCAGCGCTGAACCCAAGATGTGTAACGTCTCGTTTGATTGCTTTTTTATTCACAACTTTTTTATGTTTTACCGGATCTCTTTTTATCCAGTTTTCACTCATTTTCTTTTTGAGAAGAAGCGTAAGCTTCGCGGTTTCCTGTTCTTGTTTTTTTGCCTTATCTTCCATAAGTCTACCCATACGCTCCTCCATCACATCATACCGCTCCTCAAGCACATCTGCTATAGCTTCCCCAATAATACCGTCAAGCTCTGCACACAAATCTTCTTCAGCCAGGATGCGCTCATCACGCGATTTTTCAATATCAGCAGTAGTTTTAGGCATGACAGCAAGCTTTGTCTCTGCATCCTGTACTTTTTGATCAAGTCCTTTTACCTCTGCTGCAAGTTGAGGAAAAGTTCCATCTTGAAAAAGAGGAAGAACTTGCGTATCAAACGCAGTTAAGATGGCATTTCCTGCAGGAAATTGGATTGAAAGAGCTACATTACGTGCAACAAGGGCGGTATATGATGCATTATCTGGATCACCAAGAGGAGGAGGAGCGTTACCGTGTCTTGCTTCAATATCATGTATCTTTTTAGCATTATCAACTCTATACTCCTTTATATCACGGTATTCTTGAGGAAGTAAACCACCACCT
>Ga0265297_10001980_pt1 | contig 44039 bp, 47 predicted proteins | sample Munlanlwell13791_FD_192502 | JGI IMG/M metagenome (GOLD analysis project Ga0265297, IMG submission 192502) | Leachate microbial communities from a municipal landfill in Southern Ontario, Canada - Leachate well 137-91 | ecosystem: Engineered > Solid waste > Landfill > Unclassified | place... | reverse complement strand
CCTGTTGCACCAGAAGATATCATAAAAGAACTAAAAAAAGAAGTAAATAACGTTGTTTGTATTAATATATCAGTAAATTTTTTGGCAATTAGTATGTATTATAAAAAATTTGAGCAGACTACTGATGAAGAAGTAAAAAATATTATGAACAAATCTAATTAAAGGTCTATAAGTTCAGGATTTTCTATCATAATTTCATCATTCAAGCTTTTAATATGTTTTTCAAGATCCCGCTTTAAATCAGCTAACACTTTCATGCAATTAGAATCATCTCCTTGCCGTGCATCACCAATTCCATGCTTTTCTATAAACCATAATAGCTTGCTCATATCATGCAAAACTTTAACTTTATTATATCTACAATTAGAAAGCATATTTATATCCTTTAAAAAAAATTTAATTAAAAATTTACTTAAAAAAATATAAAGCTTATTTAATTAAAAAGTCCATAATATATCAAAAAAAATGGCTTGTAGTTTAAACTACAAGCCATTTTTTCTAAAATTAATTTAGTGGATTAGATTACCATCTATTTCCGCCACCAAATCCGCCACGACCGCCACTGCTGCCGCCACGTCTTTGACCACCGAAACCACCACTTGAACGGCCACCACCGGAACGACCACCAAATCCGCCGCCTGGACGTCTTTCTGGACGAGGTTTAGCTTCGTTAACGGTTACGGTACGTCCCTTTAATTCTGTACCATTTAATCCATTAATTGCATTTTGAGCTGATTCTTTATCAGCCATTTGAACAAATCCAAAACCTCTAGATTCACCTGTAAATTTGTCTTTGATAATAGAAACTGAATCTACTTGTCCAAATTGTTCAAAAGCTTCTCTTAAACCATTTTCATCAAGATCACGAGAAATGTTACCAACGTATATGTTATTAACTTTATCCATTATTTTAATTTCCTAATTAATTTAAAATATCTATCTAATTACTTTTACTTAAAAATTTTAAAAACTGAAACCTACTTCTACTTCATTTCAGTCAAACAAAAAACATTACATTCCTATAAATTATCCCTTTACAAATTAATTTGAAAATTTTTACTGACGATAAATCTTACGATCCAATTAAGATTCAAATAGATTTCAGACACAATAAAAACTTTAAGAACATAGATATCAAACAAACTCAAATTATGTAATTATAAAAATTACTTTTAATTTAAGCTATATTATAACAATAATATAACGATTTTCAAATATTAACACAGATTGAGTTCAAAATATCAATTTTTTGAGTTTTTTGATCATTTTCAGGTCTTTTTATTTTATTTTATGAATTTTTTATGTCAATTTAGGTCTTACTCGTGAATTCTTCTCTTGTGCTTACTTAAACAATTGCCAAATCTAAAACATTTACCACATATGTCACATATAAAGTTACGTTCTCCCGTATGCGTTACCATGTGCTGCGTTAAAGTACCCTTTTGAGTAAAGCTTTGATGACATATATCACATATATAAGGCTTCTCTTTTTTATGGACCCTCATAATATGCAAATTTAAATGACACCTTTTAAAGAATTTTTCATGACATTTTTTACACTCATAAAATCTCTCTTTTATATGTTGCACTCTAATATGATCTCTTGCAGAAGATGTTTTAGTAAATGTCCTACCACAACCAGTATAGCCACACCTAAGATGCCTTTGGCCTTTAATATAGACTTCATGTATTTGAATATCGGATTCTCTTAATCTCTTTTTTCCTAAACTCTGATTTTCAATTCTATCAACAACTTTACTTTTGTTTGGAGTTTTTGAATCTTGTGTTTGGCTACTTGTGTTTTCAGAAATTATATTTGTACTTATTTTAGAAATATTTTCTCTTGGCTCATATTCCACAGGTTCAATGACTAAATTCAAAAAACCTTGAATTTCGCAAGTCTCTGACTCTCTATCTTGTTCACAAAGTGCAGCAAATAAATCATATTTATCAGTATCTTCCTGTAATTTTTTGTTGCCTGAGGTTTCGCTATCATCGGCACGTTCAGCGTTATCACCACTTTCATAACTATCCTCATCTTCCTGAAAATAATTAATTCGACATCCACCAGGAAAAGGTTTTTCTTCGTCTTCTTGTTGTTCTGGTTCTTGAATATAATTCAGATCTTCAATATTTTCACTATATTGGTATTCACTTTTTTCATTATCTTGTTCACAAAGTGCAGCAAATAAATCATATTTATCAGTATCTTCCTGAATTCTAGGTTGATCTTGTTCCGGATTTAGCATGCAATTTATATTTTGCACGCTAAAGAGAAGTAAGAGTAAAAATATTATTTTTTTCATAACGCTCCATTAAAAAAAATCAAAATACTATAAAATTATAGTAATTATCTATAATTATTTAATATTTGTCAAATTTTTATCAAAAAAAATAGAATTATTTAATTTAATTTAATTAGCTAAATTTCAAGCAACAGTTGGTGAAATAAAAATCATAAGTTGCTCATCTCTTTTCACTCTTCTAGAACCCCCAAAGAAAAAGCCTAAAACAGGAATTTTCTGTAAAATTGGAATGCCCTCTTTTGAAATTCTTTTATCATTGGTTATCAAACCGCCAATCAAAGTCGTCTGGCCACTATTCAAAAGTACACGACTTTTAGATTGTGTTGTAGCAATAATAGATTTTTTAGCATTAAAAGCGGTAGATGTACTTCCATCTTTAACAAAAGAATTTTCAACAAAAATATCTAAAAATACTGTTTTTTTATCTGAATTAACTATAGGTTTAACTTTTAATTTCATTCCCAAATCTTTATAATTTATTGTATCCATTTGTCGAACAGAACCTTCTATTCTTTCTTGAACCTGAGTTTCTATTGGAACCTGTTCTCCAACAAGGATTTCTGCCATCTCTTCACTATTAACAAGAAGAGATGGCTTTAATATAGTTTTTATCTCATTTCTACTTTCAGCAGCATTTAAAACAAGATTCAAACGTCTTGCATCTAAATCTCTTCCACCAAAAATTAATGGTAAATTAAGAAATTGACTGGCAGATGAAGGGAGTAAATTTAAGGCCCAATTTTGTATCATACCTTCTTTAAAATCTCCTCCACCCTTTGGAGATTTAACATCACCAAAACCAATATAATCCCACGTTCTATGTGCAGTAGCAGATCTGTTATAAATTCCAGAAATTTGCAAACCAAAACTTTCTTCAAAATCTTTGCTTGCTACAATAACTCTTGCTTCTATTCTTACTTGTGGCAAAGAAAAATCTACTTCTTTTAAAAATTTTTTAAAATCTTTTACATTATTTTTTCTTCCTTTAAAAAATATTTTTCTACTATTATCATCAAAAACTATATAGTAATTAGATTTTTCTTTTTCATTATTTACAGCATCACTTATAATGCCATACCACATTTTTTCAATATGCAATTTAAAACTTTCTGTAAATTTTACATTTTTTATTGTTACAAAAGTGTTTACAAAATCTTTTGCAATTAAATCTTCCACTTTGTCTTTTAATAATTTAATAGCATCCTGCAATTTTAAAATTCGCCAAATATTTAATTCATTAATTAAAGCCAATTTTGGATTATTACTTGAAAGAATTACATTTAACGCTGCAGCAACAGAAACATTTTCTATATTAATATTATTTATTTTGCCACTTACAGATGGATCTATTATAAAATTTAAACCGGATGATTGGCTAATAAGTTCAATTGCATGACGAATATCCGCATCTTTTAATCTTAAAGTTACAGTTTTATCTTTTAGTTCTTTATTTTCATAAATTTCTAATAATAATGTTCTTATTTGTTGTTTAATAAAAGCGTTCTCACTTTTGCTTACAGTCTTATCCTCTTTTAAAATATCCTCAGGAACAGAAAGCAAAAATTTATTTAATTTTTCTTTATCGTTTACTAATTTTTCAGCTTCCTTTTCTAAGTCCTTATCACTTCCAGATACAATTTTTTCCATTATTTTTTCTATATCTTTATTTTCTTCTTTTTTTAATTTTTCTCTTTCATTTTTTAAAAGATTAGATGTAAATGCTGGGAAATTAGAATAATCAATTTCTCTATTCGGAACAAAAATACCATTTGATATTATATTTTTAAAAAAAAGACACAAAAATAGACCAATTATTTTATTTATTTTTTTCTTCATTACTACCCCCTCTTTCTTTTCCTTTTTTTACTCCCCTTTGTCTTCCTTTAAGAAGTTAACCGAAAACTCTTTTCTCCTTTTTTTAAAACAATAAAATTTTCTCCTATCTCCTTTATTAGATAACCCCAAACAACATCTCCCTTAAAAACTATTTTAGACTCTCCTTTTTTTTCTAAAATAGCACTGAATCTATGTTTTGTTTTTAATAAGCCAGACAATTTTAAAATTTCTTTATTAGATTGCTCTTGCAGATAAAAAGGGTCACGAAAAGCATGTTGTGAAAAAATTTGAAAAAAAGAAATGATCATATAAAACAAAAAACAAAAATACTTATGCATTAATATCTCAACAAATTTTATTATTTAAAAATTCAATGAATCTTAATTTTCCTGAAATTATAATAAGACCTTTATTTTTTCGCTCAAATGTTATATTTTCAAATTTGATTATCTTATTAATTTTTTTCAGATCTCCTAAAAAATTTATTATATTTTCAAAATTAGATTTTGCTCTTAACTGATAGTATTCTTTCTTGCAAAAATCCTTATTTTTACTTTCCACAGGTTCAAATTTGTAACAGCGCAAATTATTTTTAGTTAAATGTTCTAAAAATAGATTTACATTATCTTTAAGAAAGCCATTTTTAGAAAGAACATTTTTTAAATATCCAGACACTAAAAAATGTTCTTTTTCTAATGTCTGGATATTTTTTAAACTATTTTGAAACGAATTGTTTTGTTGAATTAAATTTTTTGAATGTAATTCTTGTTCTTTAATTTGTATATAAACTGTCCTATAAAAAAAGACATAACAAAAAATAAAAGTGAAAACAAGGGCAAGGCTCGATAAAATAAATCTTGTAAAACTTGGAAGGCTTCTACATAAAGAAATAAACCTATTATCTTTCAATAGGCTCGCCATAAACCCTTTCCGCACTAAAAAATACAAAGATCTTTAACACCACAAACTTATGTGTCATTTTAAATAAATAAAAAAAAGAAGTAAACTTTTTTGTTAAAAAGTTTCTTTCGTCCACTCCAATGGATCAACTGGAACATTATTTACTCTTAGTTCCCAATGTAAATGATAACCGTTTGCATATCCAGTCATACCCATTCTTCCGATAGGATTTCCTTTTTTAATTAAATCTCCGACTTCTATTTCAGCAAAATCTTCCAAATGATAATAAAGAGTAAAAACTCCCAAACCATGGTCTATAACAACGGTATTTCCTGACATTAAAAATCTATCTTTAATTATTACTCTTCCTGTTTGCGCTGCCCAAACAACACACTTAGGAAGATTTAAAAGATCAACAGCTTTATGTAAATATCTACCTTTTTCTGTAGTCATACGAATTTCGCCAAACGGTGTTGCAATTTTTTTACAATCAAGGGGAACTTCAAAATTTCCCGTCCAAATCTTCTTTTTAGGAGAATCCTTTAACCATTTCTCTAAAGCTTCTTCAAGAATTTTGTTACTCATACTAACTTCTTTTTCTTCTTCTAATTTACCCTTTACAACAGTAAAACCCCGCTGTTTAGGAAAAACAACTGGATTTATTGCTGCTTTGGTAGATAATTTTATCTCACCATTAACACTATCTTGAAATTGTGCAACTAAAATATATTCACCCGGAGTTACTTCACAATCAATAGGAATAAAACATTCATAAACATTAGAATAATCAGATTCAGGATAACACTCATAACAATTTTCTAAAAATTTAATTTGTGCATTATTTACATGTTTATTAAGCTGCAGTTTTGCATGAATAGTCCTACCCTGACCAACTTTATAATCAGGCTGCAAAAAAGCCACCTGTAAAGGCAAATTATCAATAATAAATTCAAATTTATCTTTAAATTTATTTTTTTTATAACTAGAATCAACTGCATTAATTTCAAGGGTATGTTTGCCATTAGAAAATTTAGCAGTATCAAATGCAAATGGAATTTCAAATTTTTTGGAATTTATTTTTTTAAGATTTGCAATATCCAAATCTTTACCATCCAAGCTAATATCAATGCTTGCTATTTTATAGCCATTATTAGCTTTCATTTTACAATTTACAACGCCAGAATACGTAGAGTCTTTTTCTATTCCTTGTAAAAAAATTTCTGGAGCAGAAGAAAAAGAATAATATTTAACAACAACAATTGTAATCCAAAGAAAAATTAAAACAGAAAAACCAACTATTAATGGTACCTTTAATTTATGTAACATGTTATAAGCCCTTCTATTATCTAAAAAAATATTATTAATAATGCAATTCTATATGTTATATAAAAAACAAAAATTATCTAGATTTTTTTAACCGTTTTTGACGTAAATATAAATAAATTATATACTATGTGTAATTATTGGAGTTATCGTTAAATATAAAAAATTTATGAAAAATTTTAAAAAAAATATAAATAGCTTAGAATTTCAAGCACAAAATATCCCCAAATTACCCGGTGTATATATATTCAAAGACAATGATAGTCATATTTTATATATAGGCAAAGCAAAAAATTTAAAAAAAAGAATTCAAAGTTATTTTTCCAAGCAAAATCAAGATTGGAAAGTAGATTCTATTTTACAGTCAAGTAATTCTATTGATCATATAGTAACGAACAGTGAACTTGATGCAATGCTTTTGGAGGCAGAATTAATTAAAGCAAATCAACCCAAATTTAATATTTTATTAAAATCTGGTCAGCCATATATTTATATTTTAATAACTAATTCTAAAAAAGCTTTACCTGAAATAAAAATTGTAAGGAATAAAAAAGAGCAGGGTTCTTACTTCGGACCATTTTTAGAAAAGATGGCAGCAAGAAAAGTTTATAATTTTTTAATAAAAACTTTTAAATTAAAATTGTGTCATAAAAAACTAGAACGAGGATGTCTTGATTATCATATGGGAATTTGTGCTGGAATATGCAAACCAGATTTTGACAAAGAAAGTTATTTAGAAAGATTAAATTTAGCAAAATTATCATTAAAACAAGGCCATCAAAAATTTTTAAATTATTTACAAGAACAAATAGAATTTTTTAATTCAAAATTAAAATTTGAAAAATCAAAAGAATTACATGAATATTTTTTAGCATTTAATAAGATATTTAATGCGATTGACACAGACACTTCTTATCAAAATATAGCAAAAGATTTTGCCCATAAAGATATTTGGTTTTTAACTGAGAACAAAAAAAGTTTATTTTTATTTTCAGAAAATAATGCTGTTTTAAAACAAAAAACCGCATTTTATTTTCCATTAAAATCTGAAGAAATTTTAGATAAATACAATTATTTAGATTATTTTATTAGTTATTATCAAACTTTTTCATGTCCAAATATTATTCTCACTAATTTTGAAATAGAAAAAGAAACAAAAGGTCTTTATGAAAATTTTTTACAAAAATGGCACAAAAAAGAAAAACCGGTTTCTATAATTTTTCCACAAGAAGGTCATTTTGCAAGTTTAATCAAGCTTACTCAAATTCATGTTGAACAACAAACAGCAAAACAACAAAATTTATCAAAACAATTAAAAAATTTATTCAAAACTAACAAAGAAATTCATACTATTGACTGTTTTGATATTTCACATAAGCAAGGTATGTGGCAAACTGGTTCTTGCGTAAGATTTAAAAATGGTCAACCAGATAAAAATTTTTTCAGAAAATTTAAAATTAAAACAATTGATTATCAAAATGATTATAAATGCTTGCAAGAAATAATTACTCGTAGATACAAAGATAATTTTGAAATTCCAGATTTAATATTAATTGATGGAGGTAAAGGCCAATTAAATGCAGCTTTAAAGATTTCACCTGATACTGAAGTTGCTAGCTTGGCTAAAAAGGAAGAAATTATTTTTTCTAAAAATATCCCACAAGGCAAAAAATTAAATTTACAAAATTATGCTAGTCAAGTTTTAATTGCACTTAGAGATTATACGCACCATTTTGCTATTAGTTATCACAGAGAACTTGAAGCCAAATCAGATATCAAAATTTCAATCTAAATTTATTTTTTATAATTTTAAAATAATATTTTTTATTTTTACTAATACACGCGAACTCGATAATTGATTCAATTAATAAACTAATATGCGCGGGGCACCAGCGTTGCTTCGCCCAGCGCTAACTCATGATGGCCGGCCCTGCCGGCACATAATTTTATTAAATTTAAATTTTAAAAAATAATTATAAAATAATATTTGATGTTTTAAAAATTAATTACTTTGCCTGCAATGCAGGCCAACTTATGGTAGCGTCCAACTTCGCATAAAGCTTCGATGGACAGGACTGGGCGAAGCAACGCTGGTGCCCCGCGCATTAAAATTTAATTTTTAATTATCGAGTTCGCGTTAATTATATTAAATTTTTTATTAAATTTGATTTTTAAACAAATTCTTTGTTATTATGTATAAAACTGTCACTTTTCGCCAGTTTTATACATTTTTTAATGCGAGGAAAATTTTGAAAAAAATTCAAAATATTATTGAAAATTGGCCAAAATCGTTTATAAAAGATGAAGATTTGGCCTTTTTATTAAATAAATCTGATGATGCTCGATATTCTATTGTAAAGCGGGCTTTAAAATCAGGTTTATTAATTAAGTTAAGAAGAGGTTTGTATCTTATTGCTAGTAAAACAAAACAAATTTTACCTAATGATTTTGAATTAGCTTTAAATATTTACGGTCCATCATTTATTAGTTTAGAATCAGCACTTTCATATCATGGTTGGATTCCAGAAGCTGTTTATACTACAACTTGTGTAACCTTAAAAAGGTCGAAAGAATTTGAGACCCCATTGGGTGTTTTTAGTTATAGACATGTTCCATCTGATCAATTTTATTTAGGCGTTGAAAGAATTCTAATTAGTCCAGATATAATTATTTTTATGGCATCTCCCTGGAGAGCTTTAGCTGATTTTATCTATACAAGAAAAAAAAATTGGAAAAATATTTTTGAACTTGAAGCCGATCTGAGAATTGAAAATGAGACTTTGATCGAAAGTGATCAAAAAATGCTTGAATTGTTAATAAAAAATTATCCAAGTCAAAGAGTAAGAAACACTTTCAATAAACTTTTTAAAAATTTAAAAAATATTAAAAAATAATTAGAAATTAAAAGGCAATTGAATGAGTATAAAAATTATAGAAAATCGTTTAAAAGAATATAATCCAATATCAGCAAAAGAAGAACTGAATGCCTTTAAAGAGATAATTCAAGAAATTGCACTTTGTGGTCTTTCTAGAGCAAATTTTTTTAAGCAAGCAGCGTTTCAAGGTGGCTCTTGTTTACGTATAGTTTATGGACTTAACCGTTTTTCAGAAGATTTAGATTTTATTTTATTTGAACCAAATCAAGTTTTTATCTGGGAACCTTTTTTAAAATCACTTCAACTAGAATTTAAATCTTATAATCTTGAATTTAGTGTTATTGATAAATCCAAGGCTGATAAAACTATTAAAATGGCTTTTTTAAAAGAAAATTCTTTTGGAAAAATTTTTGTTCTTACCTATCAAAGAGGCTTGAGTGACAAACAAGCAATTAAAATTAAATTTGAAGTCGATACCAATCCACCTGCTGGGTCTAAATTTGAAAAAAATTTTATTAATTTTCCATATGCCTTTTCGATTGTTACTCAAGATATGCCAAGTCTTTTTGCAAGCAAGTGTCATGCATTGTTGTGTAGGCCATATGTAAAAGGGCGTGATTGGTTTGATTTTGTTTGGTATATTTCTAAAAAAATAGTTCCAAATTTCATTTTTTTATCAAATGCAGTTAATCAGATTGGTCCATGGAAAAATCAAAATATAAATATTTCAAAAAACTGGTTAATTAATGCTTTGAATGAAAAAATAGAATCTATAAATTGGAATGAAGCCAAATTTGATGCTGAAAATTTTTTGCGAGTTAAAGATAGAGTTTCTCTTGATGCCTGGGGTAAAGATTTTTTTCTTGTTATGTTAAAAAAATTTTCTGAATATATGTAACAATAACTATAAAAAAATACAAAAACAAATAACTGATTTAATAGCCATTAAAGCAAATTAGCGAATAAATCTTAACACAACTTTTCAATAATATTTTTTATTTTTACTAATACAGAATCGAGTTGTTCAACCACTAATAAAAAATATTTTTTTAGATTTTAAATTATTCATTTTACTTTAAAAATTGTATTTTTTATTTTTAGATTGATACTGCTTATATATTTCTTATAAAATAATTATTAATCAAAAATTTTATCTCAAATGTTATTTTTAATAAATTGTTTTTTTATTTAAAAAAATGGAGAAATTTTATGAAAAATTTAAAATTTTTAATTTTAACCTTTTTTTTAACAATAAATTTTTGTCATTCAATGGAAGATAACTTCAATTCTGACGAAAATACTTTCAAAAATAATTTATTAGAAAATTTAAGATCAACAGGAAAAATATATCTTGCCTCTTTTTTTGATGATATGTTTCAACATTCAAATGATGATTCAATGATTCCTGAGGATGCTAAATTTTTTTGCCAAAAATTTAATTTTGCATGTAACAGAATAGCTGTCCATTGGTATTGTGTAAACGGTTGTATTTCAGACATTCTTGGACAACATAATAATTTAACTTTAATGTTAACTCCTAGAAATAAATATTTATTATCTATAGCCCCATTAATTATGTATGAACCGGAAGAAGAATTTTCTCACAATCAGCTCTTTGAAGAGCTAAAACTTTCACCGGAAGAAGTAAACATTATTACAACTATTCTTTTTGCATTCAAATATTTTCAATTCTTATGTTGTTTTAATAATGATGAAACATTTTCTATCCAAGATTTTAAATCAAAAATTGATGAAATTACAAAAGAGTTTGATGTACAAATAAACAAACAATTAATAACAATGATTGCAATTCTTGCAATTGCAGAATACATGGCCATATATTTTGAACCAGATTACAATTCAGAGATGCCCTCTTTAGAATCACCACTATTTGGCAATTTTGAATCTATTCCAACAAAAATAAATTTTGATGAGGACGAAAAATCAAAGCTATTAAATAGTTATGGTACAAATTTATATATGCAAGGAGGCTTTTTTTATTGGTTTCGATACATGTTAAATTATAAAAACAAAAAAGTACGTCCTCAAACAATTGAAGGCCTTAGTAAAGCTTTAGAAAAAATTTCATTGGAACAAAAAGGAGATAAAATATGATAAATAATTTATTTTTGTTAAACTTTGTTGCACAAAATATCATAAATAAAGGAGAAATACCGCCTCAGGGTTTAGAATTTTTACAAGGATACATAAGTTATTTGCGTTCAGGAATAAAAGATTTAATGTGGGTAATAATAGTGCTTTTAATTATCATAACTTCTCTTTTAGTCTTTTTAATATACAAAAGCATTTGCAACGAAAATAACAACAATAAATAACAAAAATATACTTATTCTGAAAAAATCAAATTTTTTAATCTACACACGTTCCAAGAGCAATATAATTAAATTCAAGTTGATCAAAAGCTCTTCTCATATTTCTTGTCATACCTGCATTAACATGATTTTTTAATTGCTTTACATAAATTTGTAAATTATCATCAAATTTTAATGGATTAATTCCCCAGCCGCCTCTACCAACAGGAGCAGTAATAAAATAAAGCTCATTAAAAGAAATTAAAATTGTTTTATTATTTTGAATTTCAAAATCATTTTGTTCCACAAATCTACGTTCAATGGTAAAAGTACCAATTGATTTTTGATTTGTTATTTTACCATTATTATCTGCAAAAAATAACTTCCAAGTTGTAACACTTTTTGGAATAATAATTATTTTTCCTGTAGATATTCGAGTTTGAATTGTTTGATCTAATTCCTGAAAACTTTCTCTTTGCATTATTATTTTTTGTTTACTTTTATCGTCAAAATTAAAAATAATTTGATCGCCTTTACCCCAATTATCAGTTTTTATATCTTTTGAAGGATCAGCATTACGCATACCACCAACTACAAGCCAATCCCATTTATCTGTATAGTATTTAGGCTGAGAAGGCAAAATTGGATCAATTAATCTGATATTATAAATTCCAGATTTTATAAGTTGATAAATATCAGAACCGCCAGCTATATAAACAATCTCATGTCCTAAATCAAATTTTTGTTTTAAATTTCTTAAACTATTTTGATGCCAATGCTTCCAACCATTTCCAGCCAGGTGATACCACATAACAGAATATATAAATTTAATAATTGCATGATATTTTGAATCTTTTAGCATTAAGTCAAAATCTTTATTTGTTTTTTCTGAAAAACAATATTCAAAAAATTTGTTTGCAGCTCCAAAAAGATATTTTTCAGTTTTTAAAAAATCTTTATTATAAAATAACAGATTTGTCATATCTTTAGATTCTTCAATTAATATACCATCTGTTATTCTAAAACTATTTATGCCACTTAATTCTTTTGCAAAATTCACTTCTTTTAAATAATCAATAAATTTAGAAATGTCTTTTTCTAACAAATCATATAAATTAAAAAATTTTGCTTTAATATCTTGACCTTTAGGAATTTCTAATTCAAAAAAACTATTTTTTAGACTATTTTCTTGTGTAAAACCACAAAAACAATCAAATGTCTCTAAAAAATTCAAAATCGTTACATAACGAGATTTTAATGCCATTATATTTTCTTCATTAAAATCTTTTTTCATATTGCCTATATTTATATCATTTATGCAATGCTGTATTTTAATCCATTTTTCAAAAACTTCTTCAGATTTTTTTATTTCTGGTTTTAAATTTACAAAATTAAAAATTAATAAAATAAAAAAACAAAATTTAATACGCATTATAAACTCCTAAAATTCTAATTTTTAAAAAATTTATGTTGGATTTTATGTTGGATTTAATGATAATTTTATAAAGGCAAGATCCATGTCATGTTCACACATCCATTGCATATTTTGTAAAATTTGTTTATTAATTGGTGATTTTAACTGTTTTATATACATAGAAAAATTATTATCAAATTTATTCACATCTATACCCCAACCTTGTTCTATTACCCCAAATTTAGTTTTTATTGGTTTTTCTATTGCACTTAAAATTTCAGTAAGAGACATTAAAATAACTTTATTTTTATTTACAACAAAATCGCTTTGTTTTACAAATCTACGCTCAAAAACAATCTTGCCTAATTCTTTTAAAGTTTTAAAATCTTGAACAATCCAAGTTGTAACAGATTCTGGTATTTCTAGCGTTTGATTATTTTGTAATTTTGCTTTAAATTTTCCTAAAATTTTATGTTCAGTTCTTTTTAAAATTATTATTTTATCATCAAAAACAAACTCTATTTTATCATCAAAATTTTTTAAAACTTCAGTTTCAACAAGCCATTGATAATTTGGAACATAAAATTGCTCTTGAGTAGGCAAAATTGGATCAATAATTTTTATATTATAAATTCCCTCTTTAATGGGAGTATATACGTCACATCCACCAGCTATATAAATTAACTCTGTGCCATTATCAGTTTTTGCCTTAATTTCCTGCAGACAATTTTGATGCCACCATCTCCAACCAAAACTAACTAAAGTTTTATGTAAAAAAGCAACTAATAATCTGGCAATACTAGAAGAATTTTTGTTAGTTATTAATTCTTTATATTGGGGGAAAGTTTCTGGATAAAAGCAAAAATTAAAAATTTTATTCCCTAAAGAGAAAAATACTTTTTCAGCCTTAAATGGATCTTGATGAATAAACAATAAAGTTAATAAAAGGTTATATTTTTCTTCCAGAATATTAATATTTATCCTGTCTTCTTCAGAACTTGAATTTACTTTAGAAAAACCATTTTTTTTTAAAAGATTAACAAAAGCAGGAAAATCTTTTTGAATTAAATCATAAATTTTAAAAATATTCTCTTTTAATTGTTTATCGTAAGATAATTGACTATCAAACAACATTTTTTCAAAATTGTTGCTCGTTTTTAAATTAAAAAATTTTATTAAAGTTTTGAAAAAATGCAGATTTGTAGCGTATCGATCACTCAAATCTTGTAACCTGACTACATTTAAACTATCTTTCATCTCACATAAATCAATGTCACTTAAAACATGCTGAATTTGAACCCATTTTTTAAAAAAATCTTCAGCATCCACTGTTTTACATAAAGAGATGTTTATATTTAAAATTAAGAATAAAAATAAAATTATTTTTTTGATATTTACTAATCTCATAAAAAATCCTTTTTTTAAAAACTTACTCATTCTAAAATTCTTTTATTTATTTGGCAAATATATTGTTTTCAACAGCTTAAAGTAAGTATAATAATTATAAATAATAAATTATTTATAATTATTTAAGATATTAATAGGGGTGGGATATGAAAAAATCAATTTATTTTTTATTTTTTTTGAGTATTTTTTTTATAGAAAAGACTTATTCAGGAATTTATCCAGAAATTGCGGGATCCAAATTTTCAAGCTTAAAACCTTTAAAATTAATAATAAACATGAAAATGGACACAAAAAAATCAAGCCTTTCGTCTGTTTTTTTGAATTATACTGATATAACTTTCTGGAATCAAAAAGATTTTGACCAAATAAATAACAATCAAAATTTATTCAGGGCCGAAGAAATTTTAAGTTTTTTTTCCATTTTTAAAGGTTTAAAAGATTATGCTGAAAGTTTTGTTGTTGATTTTAAAGAGACAGATAGATCCTTTGTTCTTTCATGTAGAATAAAAATTTTTCCAGTAGAAGAAAAATTATCTGTATTTACAACTCGCTACAAATACGATTTCAATTGGTTTTTGGAAAATTTGAAATTAGACTTTATAAAAAATAATTTTAAACTAAAAAATGAAAAAATGCTTTATTGGGAAGGCTTGATTGACAATATTCCAATTACTATAAATATAGAATTTGATTTTCCTATAACTTTTGACAATAAACAAATTTGGAACAAATTTGAATAAAATATACAAGGCGAGGACAAATTATGAAAAAATACAAAAATATAATCTTTGATATGGGAGGTGTATTAGTAAACTGGAAACCTAAAGAGTTTATCAAAAAAATATTTCAAGACAAACCACACATACAAGAAATTAATTGGCAAAATTTATCACAATCAAAAATTTTTCAAGATTTTGAAAAAGGTATTTTAAATTTTGATCAGGTTTTAAATTTAGTTCCTGAAAAAAAACATAAAGAACAAATAAAAATATTTTTCGAAAATCTACATACATATATATGCCCTCTAAAAGAGGGTCTTGATATTTTTGATTTAATAAAAAATAAAAATTATAAAACTTATATACTTTCTAATTTTGAAAAAGATCTTTTTGAAAAAAGTAGTAATTTTCACAATTATAATAATTTTTTAGATAAATTTGATGGGCAAATTATTTCTTACAGAGTAAATTGCAGAAAACCTGAACCTAAAATTTATCAAATTTTATTAAAAAATTATAATTTAAAACCTGAAGAATCCTTTTTTATAGATGATATGCCAGAAAATATAAATTCCGCAAAAAATCTAGGTATTGATGGTGTTATTTGCAAAAATCATGAAATAGTTCTGAATACTTTTAAAGAATTACATATATTATGAAATATATTATTATAGGCGCTTCTGCTGCTGGCATTGCTTGTGCCAGTAAATTAAGAGAACTTGATAAAGAATCAGAAATTACTGTTATCTCTGATCAAAAATATCTACCATATAACAAATGTTTGCTTGCAGATTATTTAGCAGGCAATATATCTCAGGACCGATTATTTTTTAAAAAACAAAATTTTTTTCAGGATAATAAAATTAATTTATTACTTAGTACTAAAATTATAAAAATAGAACCAAACAAAAACAAAATTTTAACAGAATTTGGCCAAAATTTTTTTTATGACAAATTATTTTTAGGGTTAGGCACAAAAGCTTTTGTGCCTGATATTGCCCAAGATATTGCAAATATATTCAATTTTCAAACGCTACAAGATATCGAAAAAATATCTAATTTTATAAAAATAAACAAAGTTAAAAATGCAACAATCGTTGGTTCAGGACTTACAAGCTTAGAATGTAGCGACATTTTATCTAAAATGGGAATACGCGTCAATCTGATAGTGCGTGGCGACAAAATTATGTCGAAACAATTAGATAAAACTGCATCAGAATTTATAGAAAACCTAATAAAAAAAGAGAATATAAATTTATTTAAAAATAAAATAATAGAAAAAATAAATAAAAATTTTTTTATAAAATTCTCTGATAACACACAACTTCAAACAGATATGATTATATTTACAACAGGGACAATTCCTAATATAGAATTAGCTTTGTCAGCAAATATAAAAATTTCTGAACATTTAAATGGCATTATAGTAAACGAATTTATGCAAACTAATTTTGAAAATATTTATGCAGGTGGCGACGTATGTGTTATAAAAAATATTTTGACTAACCAAGACATATTGAACCATACATGGCCTGATGCTACAATGCAGGGATTTATAGCAGCATATAATATGTTTGGTGAAAAAAGAAATTATAATGGCGTTTTACCAACAACAAGTTCTAATATTTTTAATACAAGTTTTATATCATGTGGTGATATTTTTTGCCACGATAATTCCTGTGAAATTATAGAAAGAAGTGAAAAAGATTTTTATCACAAATTTGTTACAAAAAACGGAGTTTTAATAGGTTTTTTGCAAGTTGGAAAAATAGAAAATGTCTCAAAACTCAAAGATATTATGTTAAAAAAAGAAAGTTTTTCGCTATTTTAAAACAACTATTTGCAATAATTAAATTATGTTTATATAGTTAAATTACTATGAATATAATATTAAAAAATTTAATAGAAACTCATAAAAAAGAAACTAATTCAGGTAAAAACTCTGAATCAGTCTATTTTTTTAATATTATATCTTCAAATTTAAGTTCAAATAAAATATTCAAAATTTCTTTAAATTCTTTATTTTGTTCAACTTGGCGCTAAGCGCCATAATCGTATCTTTGGATCTAGAGCCTAGAGTCCAATTTTTTAATTTTTTGTAAAAGTAAAATTTAAAAAATTTAAAAAAAGAGTTGAACAATTATGAGAGAATTTTTAAAAACCAAAAACATTTTTAATATATTTAATTTTTTTGAATATTCACTGCTAATACTAGGATGCATCATAATAGCTTTAAGTTTTAATTTATTACTGTGTCCAAACAAAATTGCATCAGGTGGCTTACCAGGTCTTTCTGTTGTTTTGCAAAAATTATTAAATATTAATGCAGGATATATACAGTATTTTATAAATGCACCATTATTTTTGATAGGCACTTTTATTCTCGGTAAAAGTTTTGGAATAAAAACAATGATAGGTTCTTTTACTCTACCTGGACTTATTTTATTAACAAAAAATATTCCTGTTTTAAGTAATAATTTGTTGATTGCCTCTATGATAGGTGGAATAGGTACTGGTTTCGGACTAGGTTTAATATTTAAAAGCAAAAGTTCTCTTTGCGGTTTTAGTTTATTAGCACAAGTTATACATAAATACACAAGTTTTAAATTATCTAATTTAACATTATTACTTAATGCTGTTGTCATAATACTTGCTGGACTTACTTTTGGTTTTTCTGGAGCATTTTATGCCCTTTTGTCTTTAACTGTAACATGTGTCTTTATAGAAATAACAAATTTATTTTTGTAGGAGAACGGCTGTGAAAAAAGTACAAGAGTTGAACAAAGGAGATCTTTTTAAATTAATATCAGATTTAATTTCTTTTAAAACAGTTTATCCAGCACCTCAAGAATTTGATAAATGCATTAATTACATAAAAAATTATTTTCAAAATTCTAATGTTTATATAAAAGAATTTGAATTTAATAATTCACGTTCACTTGTAATCTCTACACACAATACAGCAGATTTTGATGTTATTTTTTGTGGGCACATAGACGTTGTACATGCCCCACAAGATCTTTTTATAACAAAACATAATGACGATTTAATATATGGCAGAGGCGTATCTGACATGAAAGGCCAGGTTGCCTTAATGATGTTTATTTTAAAAAATTTTGCCAAGCAAAATTCAAAAAAAAAGATAGCCTTATTTTTAACATCTGACGAAGAACGTGGTGGCTTTGATGGTGTTAACAAATTATTAAATAATCAAAAATACTCATGTAAAGTTGCAGTTGTTCCAGACGGTGGTCCAAATTTTAATTTAGTTGAAGAAAGCAAGGGTGTGCTTCAATTAAAAATTACAACGTCAGGCACAAGTTCTCATTCTTCTGAAATTTGGAATGGTAATAATGCAATAATAAAACTTTTTAATATTTTTAATAAAATTTCAGATAAATTTCCTGCACCAACAAATTATTTGGATTGGAAAACTTCTGTTAATTTAGCAAAAATAGAAGGCGGAGACTCTTTAAATAAAGTGCCTGGTATAGCATCTATGTATCTTGACATAAGACATATTTATCTAGATAACACAAAAGATATTATCAATTTTATTAAAAACTTTGATTCGACTTTAGACATACAAATTTTAGCAACTGGTCACACTTTTAAAACATGTACAAATAATGTTTACGTAAAAGAATATCTAGAAATTTGCGAATCTATTTTAAATAAAAAAATAGAGATTATTAAATTTCATGGTGCATCAGATGGACGATTTTTTACGGAAAAAAATATGCCTTGCATAATAATGAATCCTGAAGGTGGCAATTTTCATTGTGATGATGAATGGGCTAATTTAGGTAGTATTTATAAATTAGGCTTAATTTATGAAAATTTTTTACAAAAAATAAAATTTTAAAATAAATAGAAAGATAAATTATGAAAAAAATAATTTTTTTAAAAATAATATTATTAGTAACTGTATTGCTAAGCATAAATAAATACTCTTACTCAGAAATACAACACAGGAAAGCTGTAATTACTGATCTTGAAGAAATTTTAAAATTACAAAACAATTTTAGCGAAGACGATAAATCAAAACTAGTAGTTTTCCCCAAAAACATAAGAATCCAAATACTTGAAAAAAACATAAACGCAAATAAAATTTTTGTTTCTGTAGATACAGATACAAACAAAATAATATGTACAATAAAATTATTTATTGTACATATAGAAGAATTTTTTGAAATCTTAGAAGAATTGGGTTTTAGATCCAATAATATTAATAAAAATCCAGAAGAATTTCTTAACAATTATAATTATCTAATAAATAGAGAAAATATTTTAAATATAATAATTCAAGAAAATATATTATTACAAAGCGAAGAATTAACAGATCTTATAAACAATTTTTCTAATAACTGTCTATATTGTTATTATGGAGGTGCTTACACTAATCCAAATTATAGAAATAGTGGTCTTAATTTTAATTTAATAAAATATGCATTAAATCAAATTTGTCCTGATTTTTTAGCTAACAATAATATTGTCTATATGTCTTTGCTTTTTGGACAAGTAAAAGCAAACGCAAATAATAGAGGCATGGTTAAAGCTTTTGCTAGTTTTTTAATAGAATATAAAAATATATTTCATGTTAATTTGCAACATTTAATATGCCAAGCTTTTAAACCCAATTTTATTTTTAATGAAACTAATTCAAAACTTGAAGTAATATCTTCATGTTCTGGTGAAGGTAATATTGTTTTTACAAAAATATAAAAAACATATTATACATTTATAATGTCCTCACATGTTGGTGCCACACTTTTTATAAATATTGCAATTTATACCTATAAATACTTAATATAATAATATGTTTAAATATTTGGTTTAACTAATTTTTTTAGGGGGATTTATGAATATGAATATTAAAAAATTTAATACATTTTTAGCAGCTTCACTTATATTTTCAATAATAAGCTCTAATGCAGAAGATGTTATCATACAACCAATAGAAAAAGTTAAAATACAACCTATAGAAAAAGAAATGATAATTCTAAGTGCCAAAAATACACAAAGTAAAGATAAGCCTTTTGATATAAAAATGGGCAAAAATGCAACAATTAGACATTTAAAAAATGCTATTAAATATAAACTAAATAAAATAGGAATAACAGGCACCATAGAAATAGTTTCCAACAGAATTAATCGTCCCTTAAAAGATACAGATAAAATCATGGAAACCGCGGTTGTTGGAGACAACGTTGTCTTATTCAAAATCACAAATCAAATGATGAAAGAAACACCATTAAAACGAGAAGCATCAATGGGACTAGAAACACCAATGGAAAAAGAAGCTTTGATAACAGAAAGTAAAAGTGAGAAAAGATTAAATCTTGAAAATAAATTACAAAAATTGCAAGAATATTTAGATGAACTTCGCAAAGCGGTAGAAGAAGTAAAATAAATCATAATATTTTTAAAAGAAAAAAGCCCTAGTTTACACTAGGGCCTAACACACTGGCGCTGCATCCAAAATGCAGCTAAAATGTTTTATATAATTTTTTATCTAATTTTAAGCGTCAAAAGTGTTAATAAAGACAAAATAATAGAAATAATCCAAAAACGAACCGTAATTTTTGCTTCCTTCCATCCCATAAGCTCATAATGATGGTGAATAGGCGCCATCTTAAAAAGCCTTTTTCCATACATTTTAAAAGAAAAAACTTGAATCATAACAGATGCAGCTTCTAAAACAAAAATTCCACCAGCAATTGGTAACAAAAGCTCATGTCTTGTCATAATAGCCATTAAAGCCAATCCAGCCCCCAAAGCCAAAGACCCTACATCCCCCATAAAAATTTGAGCAGGATATGTGTTATACCACAAAAAACCTAATAAAGTTCCAACTAAAGCAGCACCCAAAACAGAAAGCTCTGCACTTTTTGCAAATGGAATATATAAATACTGAGAAAAAATTTTGTGACCTGCTAAATATGCAATTATAGAAAAGGTAGAAAAATTAAATAATAAAGGCCCTGCAGCCAATCCATCTAATCCATCTGTAAGATTTACTGCATTACTTGCGCCAACAATTATAAAAACAGCCCACGGTATTATAAACAAACCTAAATCAAAAGATAAATTCTTAAAAAAGGGTACACAAACCTGAGTATCAGAATCACCCCAAAAATACCAAAGAATCATAATTAAAAAGGCAAAAAGTCCTTGAAGTAAAAATTTTGTCTTTGCGGTTAAACCCGTATTTTTCTTTATCTTTAAAAAATCATCTGTAAAACCAATAAAACCAAAACTTACAATACCAAAAATAAATATCCAAACCTGCACTCTAGAAAGATCTGCCCATAACAAAGCATTTATTAAAAAAATAATAATTATAAAAAGCCCCCCCATAGTTGGAGTGTCATTTTTACTCTCATGAGTTTGGGGGGTCCATTTTCTAACTTTTGACCTAAAATTTTTCTTAGAAGTCTCTATAAACCAATTTCCAAACATAAAAGAAAGTACTATAGAAGACAAAAGCGCTATAATAACCCTTACACTAACATAATGAAATATATTAAAAATCTTAAATTGCGATTGCAACGCCTGAGCCACATGGTAAAACATGAAAAAACTCCTAAAATAAATAATATTTATAGTTCTATTTTGTTATAAAAATAATTTTATATTAAAATATTAAGGTTCGTATAGAGTATTTTTATTATTTTTTTAAATTTAATTAATTTTACAAATTTTTATTAATGTTTTATTAAACATGAAAAATAACTTTAATGTTTTTGATGTCATTGTCGTTGGGGCAGGACATGCAGGAATAGAAGCCGCTCATGCAGCAGCAAAAATGGGTTCTAATACCCTCTTATTAACTATTAATACAGATAAAATAGCTTTATGTCCATGTAATCCATCAATTGGTGGGCTTGGTAAAGGGCATATCGTCTATGAAATAAGTGCCCTTGGTGGTATAATGCCAAAATTGTGTTCTTTAACATATCTACAAGCAAGAATGCTAAATACGAGCAAAGGTCCAGCTGTACAGGGATTAAGATTACAAATAGATAAATATGCATATAGCAGAAAAGCAAAAGAAATTTTGTCACAAATAAAAAATTTAACCATCGAACAAGGTATTGTAACTGAGATTTTAACAGAAAATTTAAATCAAGAAAAAAAAATAATAGGCATTAAAACTCAAAATAATAAAATTCTCTCTGCAAACAGCGTAATAATAACTTCTGGCACATTTTTAAATGGTGTAACTTTTGTTGGAAACCAAACAAAGCAAGAGGGACGTAGAGGCGAATTAGCGGCTCACAATCTTACGGAATCTTTAGAAAAAGCTTTAGGTACAAAATTAAATCGTTTAAAAACAGGAACTCCTCCAAGAATTTTAAAATCAAGCATAAATTTTGATGTTTTAGATAAACAAGAGACAACTAATTTAGATTATTTATTTGAATTTGATGAAATTGAGGTAAAGGAAACTGTTGCTTGTTACTTAACACAAACCAACGAAAAAACTCACGAGATTATAAGTCAAAATTTACACAAATCTGCACTTTATGGAGGCCTTATATCAGGAATAGGGCCAAGATACTGCCCTTCCATAGAAGATAAAATCAAAAGACACCCTCAAAGAAATTCTCATCATGTTTTTGTTGAACCTGAAGGTGGAGATTTTACGCAAATATATCCAGCTGGTCTTTCAACTTCTTTGCCATTAGATGTTCAAGAGGCATATATAAAAAGTATACGAGGCTTTGAAAATGCAATTATAGAATCTCCTGGTTACGCGGTTGAATATGATTTTTTGCAACCCAATAATTTAAAACACTCATTAGAATCTAAAAACGTAAATGGCTTATTTTTTGCAGGGCAAATTAATGGTACAACTGGATATGAAGAAGCTGCAGGTCAAGGCATTATCGCTGGTATTAACGCACATCTAAAATCAAATAATAAAGAAGCTTTTATTTTAAATCGCACCCAAAGCTATATAGGCGTAATGATAGATGATCTAATAACTTTGGGAATAGATGAACCATATAGAATGTTTACCTCCAGAGCAGAAAGAAGGCTTTTGTTAAGACAAGATAACGTGTTTTTACGTTTAATGCCCTATGGTAAAATACTTGGCTTAATAGATGATGAGCTATATTCAAAATTTTTGAAAGAAAAAGAAATTATAGAATCAGGCATAAAATTAATTTCACAAAATAAAAATTTTAAAGAACTATTTAATTTATTTCACGACATAAATTTTGAAAAATCAAAAGATATAGCCAAAAAATATTTATTCGAAGAATTAAAAAAAATAAATAATAATTTTGATATAAAAAATATTTCTAACAGAGCTCTTTTGTGTATTCATGCTCAAGTAAGATACTCTGGATATTTAGAAAAAGAAGAACGCGAAGTTGAAAAAACAATAAAATTTCAAAATTTAGAAATTCCAGCTAATATAAACTTTGATAAACTTCCAGGACTAAGTATAGAAATGCAACAAAAATTAAAATATCATAAACCAAAAACAGTAGCACAAGCACAATTGATTCCTGGTATAACACCTGCTGCTATTTCAATTTTAATATTTCAAATCAGATTAATAGAAAAATTGGTATAAAGAAATGCAAACTAGTAAAAAAATAAATTTATCTACTGCTATTTTGATAAATATAAACGTAATTTTGGGGGCCGGAATATTTATTAATCCACAAATTTTAACTAAAACAGTAGGCGAATTTGGTTTTATTTTTTATATAATAGCAGCACTAATACTTTTACCAATAGTATTGACCATAGCATCTCTTGCTCAAAAAAATCAAGAAGCTGGAGGGCTTTACGTTTACAGTAAAAAATACCTAAATCCAACAATTGGTTTTATTAGTACCTGGGGATATTTTTTGGGTAAAACTAGTTCTGCTGCATTATTAGTTAATATTTTTGTCTCCTTTTTTCAAATAAATATAATTTATTTACAAAAAATACCAACTATTTATTTAGATTTATTTGTAATATTTTTTCTTATTTTTTTAAATATTATTGGAGTAAAAATAGGAGGAAAAATACAATATTTATTTGTATTTTTTAAATTAATTCCATATTTGTTTGTAGCTATAGTCGGTTTCTATTTTTTCAAAACAGATTTTTTTTCTCATATGGAATTTGCAAAATATCCTGATTTTTTATCTATAATTCCAATTTCTATTTTTGTATTTTTGGGATTTGAAATAGTATGCTCGGTTGGCCATTTAATTGAAGCGCCAGAAAAAAATTTAAAACGCGCTATTATAATTTCATTTTCAATAGTAGCAATTTCTGTAAGTCTCTTTCAATTGGCGATTTTTGGTGCTTTAGGTCCAATATTAAAAGAATATTTGCAGCCAGTAGCATCTTTAGCCTCAACCTACTTTCCTAATATTTTAATTTTACCATTTTTATTAAATATCTTTGTTTTTGGATCTATTTTAAGTGGTTCTTTTGGTTCTTTAACTGCTAATTGTTGGAATCTTTACGCAATGGCAAAAGATAATCACATACCTGCAAATAAATTTTTAACAAAAATTAATAAAAATAATGCACCTTGGGTAAGTTTATTAATAGAAGGCCTAATCGCGGGAATTCTTTTGTTTATAACCAAAAATCAATCATCTTTACAAAGTATGACAGTTTTAGGCATTTCTTCTGCTTATTTTTGTAGTTCTCTTGCTGCATTTGCTTCTTTAAAATTTTTTAAAAAAAATTTTTACTCTTACATTTTGCCTATATTATCAATTATAAGTAGTTTTTACATCATATGGCTATGCTTAAAAAATTTATTCACATCTGGCATATCTTTCTCTTTTTTGTCTATATTTTTCTTTGGTATATTATTAAAATTGTGGCAATTGATTAAAAATAAACAAAAAAATATTTAATTTTATGATTTGGGCACTATTATTTTTTATTACTGATCAGTTTTTTTCTTGCCTTTTTGAACGACAATTTTTTTATTTTTTAATAATTTATTTTATTATTCAGATTCTAAATACAAAAAACACTAAAATAAAGCTTTTTTTTAGTGTTTTTTTATTATTAATTCAGGATGTTTTTGTTAATTCAAGGTTTGGTATTTGCTTAATATATTTAGTCCCCATAGCTATTTTGGCTAACTATCTTAAAAAGCTTCTGGATCCGGAATCAATAAAAATTTTTTATTTTATTTTTTTTATAATATTTATATTAATGGATAATTTTTTTATAAGATATTTTATTTTAGACCAGAATTTCAGCTTAAATTCGACTCTTTTAAAATTTTTTATTAATATAATATTAGAAATATTAATTCTTCTTGGTATGCTGGGTAACCGCACCTTATTTTTTGCTTACAAAAAATAAAGTGAGGAAAGTCCGGACTCCAAACAGGAAAGGTGCCTATCAAGAATTTTTCAAGATAGGGAGCACGAAAGTCTACGGAATAGTGCCACAGAAAATATACCGCCTAATTTTTATTAATTAGGTAAGGGTGAAAACGTGCGGTAAGAGCGCACGCTCAAACATAGTAATATTTTTGAGGGAAAACCCCACCTGGAGCAAGACAAAATAAGCAAATAAAGTACCTGTTCTTAATATTTGCGGGTATGTTGCAAAGATAGATGGTTACCACTTTAATTTTTTTAAAGTACAAAATCCGGCTTATAAGCGTACCTTGAAGATTAAATTTTTAAATTTTTAGCCTTTTTTTATTTTTTTATAAAATATGAAATTATCTAATTTTTTCTGGATAATACCATTCCTAAGCTTTTTCTTGGGTTATTATATTTTGAATTATTTTTCTCAAAAAAAAGAATTATTTGCCCCTAATATAATAGGCAAAAAGCTGCAATTAAGTACCAATATTTTATCAAAAAATGGTTTAAGTCTCAGATTGCTCAGGGAACAAGAAGAGCCGGATCTTGATGAAGGTGTCATTTTGGATCAGATTCCTAAACCAAATCAAAAAATAAAACCAAATCAACATATTTTTGTTATTATTTCAAAGAAACCTCAACCTCTTTCTATTCCATATTTTATAGGGAAAAACAAAAAAGATATTATTACCCAAGCAACCAAATTAGGTTTATCGCCAAAAATATTTTGGTTAAAAAGTAATTATCCTGTAGATTGTTGTATAGCTCAAATCCCATCTCCAAATACATCCGTAAAAACTGAGGATATAATCCTATATTTATCTCAAGACAATTCAAATATGTTTGTAATTCCTAATTTTAAAAATTGTTCTGTGTCCAAATTAAAAGAGCTTTGTGATAAAAAAAATATAAAATTAGGCATAATTAAAAAAAACATATTAGAAGATTTTAATATGAAACAAGATTTAAAAATTGTTGAACAAAGACCAATTCCAGGATCTATTATAGATTTAAGCAAAAAACTTTACATTCAAGTTACTGTTGAATAAAAAAGCCTGAACCAATTTAAAAATTTGTTCAGGCTTTTTTTTAGCAAAGCTTAATAAATAAATTACCAGGCTTTTTTTACAACCTTCATTCTTAATTTTGCAGCTTTTTTTGGAGCAGCCTTTTTCTTTGCTACTTTTTTTGCTGCTTTTTTCTTAGGAGCAGCCTTTTTCTTTGCTACTTTTTTTGCAGCTTTTTTCTTAGGAGCTGCTTTTTTCTTTACTACCTTTTTCTTAGCAACTTTTTTAGGAGCTGCTTTTTTGCTGGTAGCTTTTCTTTTTATAGCCATCTTCTTTCTCCTTTTTTTACCCATTACGGGATTATACTATACGACACACTTTTTTAAAATTTACTCCCCATAATTAAATTATACCTGAAGTAATACCTCACTTGTCAAATATAATTGTATAGTTTTTAAAAAAAATAATTTTTTTACATTTAACTTTCATTGGTATTTATCTTTTTTTTGTTATTATATAAAGTAGAATTTAATTTAATTAAAGGCATAAAAAGAGACATATATGTCCTCGAAAAAAATCAAAAAATTTATAAAAAATAACAAACTTATAAATTATATAATAAAAATTATAATTTATTTTTTAATAAGATTATTATTTACAACCTACAGGCTCAAAATAGAAAATAATAAAAACTTAAAAACAAATCTTGATGATTTATGCGGAGTATTATACTTTTGGCATCAAAATATTATTGCTGCAACTTTCTTTTTTTTTAAAATTAAAGCAACAGGACACTGTATAATTAGTCCAAGTCAGGATGGTAAAATTATGGGATTTATTGCTACAAAATTGGGTTTTACTGTTTTATACGGCTCTGCTTATAAGCAATCCATACAACTAATTAGGCAAAGTTTAAATATTTTAAAAACTGACAAAAAATTATGCCTAGTAGGAGACGGCTCCAGGGGACCAGCTTTTAAATTACAAGGAGGTGTAATTTATTTTGCAAAAAAATCAAACTTACCCTTAATGTTTGTAGAATGTAAAAGTTCAAAATTTGTTAGCATAAAAAAAAGTTGGGATAACTTTCAAATTCCGCTACCATTCAGCAAAATTTATATAAAAATTAACTCCGTAAATTTTTAGAATTTATAATTTTCGTGTAATTATGTACGTACTTGTAAAATTATTAACCGGCTTTGCAAAACCTCTTTTTTATAAAATTCCAGAAAATTTTGATAAAAATCAAAATAATATAAAAATTGGTAATATTTTAAAAGTACCCATTAAAAATCAATTTAAACCAGCATTGATATTAAAAATTTATAATAATTTGCCAGAAAATTTTTCTTTCAAAATAAAAGAATTTGAAAATATTCAAGAATTGCCAGATGACCCTCTATATTATGATTTTATAAAAAAAATATCTAAATTTTATTTCACACAATCTTCACATTTTTACAAAAGAATTAATACTTTTTTGTTAAAAGAAAATAAAAATAATATACACAAAAAACCATCTGACAATGCACATTCACATACACAAGAAGCACAAAATTTTAAAAACAAAATTATATTAACACCTGAACAAGAAAAAATAGTTTCTTATTTACAAAATTTTATAGAAAAACCAAAATATCAAGCAACATTAATTCATGGGGTCACTGGATCTGGTAAAACAGAAATTTATAAAAAATTAATAATAAAAAGCATAGAAAAAAATAAATCTGTAATATTATTATTACCAGAAGTTAGTTTAAGTCTGCGTTTTGAATTTTTATTAAAAAAACAATTACCTGAAAATATAAAAATTATAGGATTTCATTCCGCTAGCAAACAATCTGAAAAACAGGAACTCTGGCAATCTTTAATAAATAAACACCCTGTTCTTATAATTGGTGTACATCTACCAATTTTATTACCGATTTCAAATCTTGGTTTAATAATAGTAGATGAAGAACATGAACAAAATTTTCAAGAAAAAAAACATCCCAAAATTAATAGCAAAGAGCTTGCGATTTGGCGGGCGCAAACATACAATATCCCAATTGTGTTAGGCTCTGCTACACCAAGTTTAAATTCAATATTTAATGTTAAAAAAAATAATTGGAAATATTTTAAATTGAATAAACGCTTTTCAGGCACACTTCCTGAAATAAAAGTTATTTTGTTAAACAAAGAGAAACAAAAAAAACAAAAAAATTTTTGGATAAGTTCTGAATTACATGTTGCTATACAAGATAGATTAAACAAAAAAGAACAAATTATAATTTATCTGAATCGACGAGGTTACAGTTTTTTTGTTCAATGCAAAAAATGTGGCTTTATTTTTCAATGTCCGAGCTGCTCAGTAAGTCTAACTTTGCATGATAAACAGTTCGCATCCGATAGTGAATATACTTTACACTGCCACTATTGCGATTATAAACAAAAATTAACTAACACTTGTCCGGAATGCAAAGCTGAAAGCAAAAATTTTATAAAAAAAGGCATTGGCACACAACAAGTAGTAAATATAATAAAAAAATTATTCCCTCAAGCACAGGTAGAAAGAGCGGATTTAGATTCAACAAGCAAGAAACGAGCGTGGCAAGAAACTTTAAAAAAATTTGAACATGGCGACATAGATATATTAGTTGGCACACAGTTAATAACCAAAGGCTATCACTTCACCAAAATCACACTTGTTGGTATTTTATGGGCAGATTTGAATTTGCATTTTCCTGTTTTTAATGCAAGTGAAACAACTTTGCAGCAACTAATTCAAGTTGCAGGCAGATCCGGTAGAGCCAATAATAAAAGTTGTGTTATTGTACAAACAATGCAAGAACATAAAATTTTTAACTATCTTCATGAACAAGATTATTTAGATTTTTGCAAACAAGAGCTAGAATTTAGACAATTAGTACAATATCCACCATTTATAAGATTGGTACAAATTGAGCTCAAAAATAATAGTACTGAACAGATAGAAAAAGATGCTTATAATCTTTTTCAAGAATTAGAAACTATAAATCAAAAACAAAATTTTGAAATAAAAATTTTAGGTCCAATAAAACCTGCTGTTTATAAAATTCAAAAAGTAGAATCGAGACAAATATTTTTAAAATCAAATTCTTTCTCTACAGTCCATAAGCTTATTAATCAAATAGATTTATCTAAATTTAAAAGCAAAATTTATATTGTACCTACACAATAATTTGTATTTTTTTAAAAATTTTATATGCTTACATGTCCATTTGCTTTACTTTATTTAGTTTAGTTTTATTTATAGGAGTTAATTTTATGAATTTTATGAAAAATTTTTGTAAATTTTTTTTATTATTATTTTTGATGTTAGATTGCAATAAAACAATTTGTGCAATCGGAAATGAAATAGAAGATGATATACATTCTAACTTTAGCACTGAAACCTTTAATTCAGACAATGATTTTGCAAATCGCTTAGATGAATCAGAATCTACATCTAGTGAAGAAAATTTTTATCTTGATCCAATAGAAAGTGATACTGATTCAGAATCTAGTTTTGCATCTGATAGCTCAGAAGGATTTGAAGATCTAGTTAGAGATTTTGTAGAAAGCATTAAAAACTTATCTTCTTTAGAAGCTATAAAAAAGTTTTCAAATATAATTAAAGATTTAGATAATGTTGAAATTTTTTCTATTTTATACGAAAATTTAGAAGAAAAATTGAACAAAAATAGCATAAAATATCAAATTAATTTGATACTATTAAATTTTATAAAAGAAAAATTCATAGAAAATTATATAGAAAAGCGCTATAAATTAACTGCTAAACTTTTAAAAGAAATTGACAACAATACATCAATAACTCCAGAAGAACGCGAACTTCAAAAAAAAATTACATTTGCTTTAAACAGTTTTGAAAAAGATTTAATTAGTCTAAATTTGGATTCTTAATAATTTTTAACAAAAATCAATAAATTTTAAGTACCAAACTTAATTTTTTAACAAAAAATGCCTTTTTTAAAAAAATTTGCCTATTTTTTTAATATCAAGTAAAATTATTTCAAATATAAATAAAATACAATATTAACCCTTTAATTAGGAATCTTATGAAAAAACTTATTTTTCTATTTTTAACAAGTATAATGTCCTCAGGAATTTTATCAGCAAGAGCTATAAATTCATCAAGAGCAAGAGGTATAAATACAACAACATTTCAAAATAATTTAGATAAAGATATTTCTATCTCAAGAAAAAGAACAAACAATCCAAATTTAACCACCAGTCAAATCTCTAGAAGAAGTTCAGTTCAGTTAAATACAGATTCATTAAGACAAGATTCTACAATAACCATAAATGTTGATGGTAAAAGTTTTGTATTAAAAAGCAGACCTACAGATACAATTGGAACAGGAACTTATATAATAAACAATTTAACAACTGAAATAGTTTTAACAGAAGAAGCTGACGAATTTGGTATTCCAGAAGCAAGAAGAATTTCGTTTTTTAAATTATTAATCACTACACCATCAAATAATACTATTGAAATTTACCCTATATCTACCCCAATTGTTCGGCAAATGATTATTCCTGGAGCTAGAAGAGGTGCAGGTAGAAGACAACTTAATTTTCGTTAAAAAATAAATAGTTAAAAATAAAATATTTAGAAAGGTTATCGATGAAGAAATTTATTTTTATACTTTTATCCTGCTTGTTAGGAGCACAAACATTATCCGCAGGTCAATCTCTATCAAATCCAAAGCCTAAAAAAACTTCTTTTTATAATAAAACAAGTCAAATTTTGAAAATAAATCTAACTACAGGTGATGAAATAACATATAGTCTTGAACCTGAACAATGCCAAACGTTTTTTACAGAATATTTAAAAAAGTATAACCACATCCTTATAAGAACTACAATAGGACGAATAATAGGAATTACTTTTGCAACAGACTGCATTGTTCCAGGAACAATAATTTTTAAAGATCCACCTGAGAATAGCGATTCTTATTTTAATATTCATAGAACCAAATAATAACAATACATAGCAATATGTTCTATCTAAATAATTATAATAATTATTAATTTTTAAATTTAGAGAGGTTATCGATGAAGAAATTTATTTTTATACTTTTATCTTGCTTATTAGGCGCACAAACATTATCCGCAGGCTTAGCTCAATCAAGACCAATATCTGAACAAACTTGTTTTTTAAATTTTACAGGGGGAGACATCGAAATACATTTAATATTTAACAAGGAAAACTGGACATATAGATTAAAATCTATGGGATCAAGAATCATTATAAATATGATGTCACCAGAAGAAATGATAGAAGCACAATTAATACAGCCCACAAATTTCCTATCAACAGATTTTTTAAAAAAATGTAACAATATAATTATAAAAGCAACAAATATTGATGGTACAGAAAAAATAAAAGAAATAACACTACAAGAACTAGAAACCAGAACTTTTATACCACTTGACTTCAATGAAAATCAAGAGTTAATTATATTATAAATTTTACAAAAAAATATAAATATATTTTAGAAAGAAAAGGGCATGATTAATCATGCCCTTTTCTATTTGCTGCCAAAATTTCAAAATTATTGATAAAAATAAAAATTTTATATTAAAATTAATTTATATTAGAAAATATAATAATATTTGTTATTTTATTTTTAGGGGGGAGATTAATATGAAAAAATTTATTTTAGTCTTATTTTCTACTTGTTTTATCTCAAAAGAATTGTTTTCTATTTTACCAATACTTTCAGAAACAAAATTTAAAAATAATACAACAGAAAACATGTTAATTAAAATAAACAGAAAAAAAAATGATAAAACGTCATCGATATTTAAAATAGGCACAAATCAAGCACAAATTTTTAATACAAAAAAATTAAACAAAGCATATAAAATTACAATAGAAACTCAAAAAACAGAATATAAATTTTCGTTAAAAAAATTAAAGCCATTTAAAAAAGGCACATATGAAATAGGTTTTACAGACGAAGGTATCGAACGACGTAAAATTTATACACCAAAGGGCGATTTTTTTAAAAAAGTAAACTATTTATATGTTTATACACCAGATAAAGCAATTTTTTTTATTCCACCCAAAGCTTTACCTGCAATGCGCTCTACTTTAGCTCCTGAAAAAAAATTTGGAATGGGTTTTTATACGCCTATGGATAAAACATCCCCACAATCACCAATATTACCGTACTAAATAATATTGCCATATTAATCGTATAAACAATTAATATGGCAATAAATTGTATTAAATTTTATTAATTTATTAAAAAATTAATTTGTAATCAAAATCTCTGATCTACGATTAGGAGCCAATGATGCAATTAGCTCTTTTTTATTTTTTCCTGTTTCATCAATAACAACCGCAGGAATTTCTTGACCGCAACCAACAGTCTTTATTTTTTCTTCAGGAATTCCATTTTTTACCATTTCATTTTTTATAACTAAAGCTCTTTTTTCGGAAAGAGATAAGTTATAACTTGGTGCACCCAATTTGCAGCAGTGACCATGAATTGCAATTGTTTTACCATCTTTTACTGCTTGTTTTGCCAATTCTATGTCAGCTTTCAAACTTTCTGCTTGACCTGCTTTTATATTGTTTTTATTTAAATCAAAATAAACTTTTTTAAATTGATTATCTTGCTGTGTAGATTCATCACCATATTCTTGCCAAGAAACATATGATTCATCTTTTTCATTTCCAAAAAAATCACCTTTGGCAGAAGCAACTAAATTTTCTGAATCTTTATTATCTGCTGCAGAATATAAATCTTTTAAACTTTCTTTATTTTCATCTAAATTAGCATTTTCTTCATCAACAAAAGCGAATTCAGAAATGTTATTATCATCGCCATTGACCAAGAAATCTTCTACTTCTTCATTTTCATTTGCTAACGGTATCTTATTTAATTCATCACCTAAGGCTACAGTTTTGCTTATTTCTTTTTTATCAGCAACAACTGTCTTTTTTTTGCCACAACCAGGACCAAACAAAACTAAAACTAAAACCCAAAAAGCGTACAATGATAATTTTTTGTTAATAACCATAAAAAATAACCCTTCTATTAGAAAAAAAATAACATTCAAAATACCGTAGACAGACACTTTAACATATTTTCTTTAAAATTTCTACTCATTATTAACAAGATTGTTTATAATGTATATTAGTAACTGCAACAATAGACAGGCAAATTTATAATATTTATTTTTTCGGAGCATATTTTGAAAAAAATTTTAATAAATAAAAATAGCTGGCAAACAAGAGTAGCTATACTAGAAAAAGATAAATTGTCAGATATATATTTTGATACCGAAACAAAAGAAGATTTAGAAAAATGTTTTTTTAAAGGTAAGGTATCAAAAGTTCTTCCTGGCATTCAAACAGCTTTTGTTGATATCGGTCAAAAAAAAGCTGGTTTTTTGCATATTTCAGAAATAGATAGGGCTTTAGCCACAGAAAAAACTGCAGAATTTTTACAAGTAGATGAAACAAAAGAACAAGATATTTTAGAAAAAAAAATAAAAAATGCCATTAGCATAGATAAAATTTTCTCAGCTAAAGAAGAAATTTTAGTGCAAGTATTAAAAGAACCTGTATATGAAAAAGGCGCAAAATTAACAACTTGTTTTACATTGCCAGGTAAATTTGTAGTTTTAATGCCAAATATCCCACAGATAGGTATTTCAAAAAAAATAGAAAACAAAGAAGAAAGAATAAGATTAAGAGAAATTTTATTAAAAAATTTGCCTAAAAAAATGGGTGCCATTATTAGGACTACAGCAGAAGATCGAAATGAAAAAGATATAAAAAAAGATCTTTCATTTCTTATATCAACATGGAATTCAATATTAAAAAAATTTAAAAAAGCAAAATGTGGAGACAAAGTATATCAAGACGTATCTGTCTCTTTAAGGGCAATAAGAGATCATTTAGATGAAGATATTGATACTGTTCTTGTAGATGATCAAAAAGAACAATCAACCTTATATAAATTTGTAAAAAATTTTACTCCAGAACAATCAAATAAAATAAAATTTTATCAGTCACCTCCAGATTTGTTTGAAAAATTTGATGTAAACAAACAAATAGAAAAGGCATTAGAAAAAAAGGTTTTTTTAAAATCTGGCGGTTCTTTAATTATAGAAACAACAGAAGCTATGACGGTAGTTGATGTAAATACGGGAAAATTTACAGGAAAAGATAACCTTGAAGATACTATTTTAAAAAATAATTTAGAGGCAGCAGAAGAAATTGTCAGACAATTAAGATTAAGAAATATTGGAGGTCTTATTGTCATAGATTTTATTGATATGGCAAATACAGCAAACAGACAAAGATTGTCAAAACATTTAGAAAAAACATTAAGAGAAAAAGATAAATATCAATCAGTTGCCTTAAAAATTTCTGAATTTGGACTTGTTCAAATGACAAGAAAACGTTCAGGAAAAACACTTGTTCAACAACTTACAAATGTATGCCCAACATGTAAGTCTTATGGATTTATAAAATCAATTTCTACATTAAGTTTTGAAATTTTAAGAAATTTTAAAAATAATGTTATAAGTCAAAATATAAAGGGATCAATAATTTTACTTACCTCACCCTCTATTTTTAAATACATTATAAACAACGAATTCCAATCTATACTTAAACTTGAAAAAGAATTAAAATGTAAAATCATTTTAGAAAGCAATGAAAAATTTGATGATACTCAATTTAAAATAGACAAAGTTAAATAGAGAAAGAAACAATGATAAACAAATATCCTGATTATCAAGCCTGTATTGGCATGGAAATTCATGTTCAACTAAAAACTGAATCAAAAATTTTTTGTTCATGTCCAAACAAATTTGGAGATAAACCAAATCAGAATATTTGTCCAATTTGCGCTGGTTACCCAGGAACGTTACCATCTCTTAATAAAAAAGTTATAGATTTTGCAATAATGGCAGGTATCGCAACAAATAGTAAAGTTACACAAATTTCAAAATTCGCAAGAAAACATTACTCTTATCCGGATTTGCCAAAAAATTTTCAAATAACTCAAGATAATCTACCTATATGTCAAGAAGGTTATTTAATAATAGATTTACCGGATAATCAAACAAAAAAAATTCGCATTATTAGAATACATATGGAAGAAGATGCAGGAAAAAATTTACATGCAACTGAAACAGAAAGTTGGGTAGATTTAAATAGAGCTGGAACACCATTACTGGAAATAGTTTCTTATCCGAATATGTCAAATTCTCAAGAAACAAAAGCTTATTTAACACAATTAAAAAGAATAGTAGAATATCTTAATATCAGTGATGCAAACATGGAAGAAGGTTCTTTTAGAGGTGATGTAAATATCTCAGTAAAGAAAAAAACTGATAAAAATCTTGGCACCAAAGTTGAACTTAAAAATATAAATTCATTTAAATTTATAGGTCAAGCCATAGATCACGAAATAGAAAGACAAATTTCTCTTTTAGAATCTGGACAAAAAATAAAGCAAGAAACAAGATCCTGGGACTCCAAATCTCACAAAACAGTTTTTATGAGATCAAAAGAAGAAGCAGAAGATTATAGATATTTTACCGAACCAGATCTTCCAATATTAGAAATTAGTCAAGAATGGATAGAAAAAATAAAAAAAGAAATTCCAGAACTTGCTCATGAAAAATTATTAAGATTTCAAAAAGAATACAATATTTCAAATTACGAAGCAGATATATTGGTTTCTAATATAGATCTTGCAAATTTTTTTGAGCAAACAACAAAATTTTGTAAAAATTCAAAACTTGCATGTAACTGGATAATTCGAGACTTACTTGGATATTTAAAAGAGCAAAAAATAAATTTAAGAGACTCTAAAATAGAGCCAAATTTATTGGCTGAACTTTTACAAGAACTAGATAAAGAAAATATAAATAATAAAGTTGCCCAAGAAATTTTTTTAGAAATGGCAACTTCAGGTAAATCTCCAATAAATATAATAAAAGAAAAAAATTTATCACAAATAGTTTCTGTGCAAGATTTAGAAAAAATTGTTTTACAGGTAATAACTGAAAACCCAAATCAAGTACAAGAATATTTATCAGGAAAAGATAGATTATTTGGTTTTTTTGTAGGTCAAATAATGAAAACTACTGATGGAAAAGCAAATCCTAAAATATTACAAGAATTACTAAAAAAGCATTTAAAATAATTATCTGTTAAACAGAAGGTTTTGTGGATCGGTTTTGTCTTTACAATATTTTTCAATAATATTAAAAATTTCTTCCACGCTATCAGAAACTGAAATAATATTTAAATGTCTTTCTTCTATATAATTTTGTTTTAAAGCCGTTTCTTTTAACCAATCAATTATAGGATTCCAATAAGATTTATTAATTAAAATTATAGGCATTTTTGGCATTCTAGAACATTGTTCCAATGTAACAATTTCAAACAGTTCATCCAACGTACCAAATCCACCAGGAAAAACTATAAAACCTACAGAATATCTAACTAAAAGTAATTTTCTAGAAAAAAAGTGTTTCATGAAAAGTTTTTCATGCAAATATGGATTTAAGTTTTCATGTCTAAAACAAGTTAATGTTATTCCAAGAGATGTCATTTTAGTATAATCTCCGCCATTCAATAATCCCATTTCTTTAGCTGCATCATAAGATCCCTTGTTTGCAGCACGCATAATTCCATAACCACCACCTGTGATTACAGAATATCCATTTAAAGTTAATTTTTTTGCTAAATCATATGCTTTATTAGAATCTTCACTTTCAACCTTTGCGCCATTTCCTCCAAAAATTGTTATTGCTGGTTGAGGCAATTTTGTAAGTTTCCACATTCCCCACAAAACCTTACCGCTAGTCAAAAACCAACTTTTTAAAAATTTTAAATATTCTTTTACTCTTTTGGTCAGCATTAACGTACCCCTATCATTTTTGCAAAATTTTTTTTGCTTGATCAAGGTCATTATCATCTAAAACTATACTTGCTATTGCTTTGCAAAATTTTACTGCATCTTCAACTTTATTTTGATAAATATTTCTACCTATTGCGCAACCACTTACATCACCAATTTTAATTTGATAATAAATTTTTTCTAAAAATTCTTCTTTGTTATCGTATTTTTTTCCGCCAGAACATAGTACTTTAGTTTTACCAGCAGCTCCAGAAACTCTTTTTAAAAAATTAGAACTATCTATAACATTTTTAGCCTCAGGAACATTTACTTTGACAAAATCTGCTCCTAATGCAGCACCAACTCCTGCAGCACCCGCAATCAAATTTACATCAAATTCATTTTTTATAGAAATTCCTCTTGGATACATCCATAAAATTGCAATCAAACCATTTTGATGTGCTTTAAAAACAGACTGCGCTGCCTCACTTAACATTTTTGCTTCGTATTTACTGCCAAGATAAACGGTATAACCAATACCTATTATTGGCAAACCTGTGGATTTTTTAAATTCCACAACTTGCTCAACAGTATTTAATAAAAGACTAATAGGATCAGAAATTTTTATAGAAACCAAATCAGTTTTAGAATTAAGCTTTACAACATAATTTATATTTTCAAAATCTTTTGAATATAAATCTATTAAACCTAGCTGCGTAGCAAAAGCACTAATTCTTGATTTACTAGCAATTTCAAAAAGATGTTTTGGATCCAAACACTCTTCTGGAATATCTTGTCCATAAAAGTCTTTATTTAAATGTTCTATTTTTTGATCTCCTGCAAACAGAAAAAATCTTTTTAAATTTTTTAAATTGCATAACATTATTTTTTTCCCCTATTATTTTTAAAAGCCATTTTTATATATAGATTTTATCTAAAAAATAGTAACTCTTATTATCCACAAAATAAAGAAAAAAAATTCTTATGCAATAAAACTAAATTCTTTTTTCTTTATTTTTTCTTGACAGGAAAAAAACAGATTGCTACTATCTTGCTTGATTAAACAAAACTAATTTTTGATAGAAATTTTTTTTAAAAATTTTATAAAAAGAAATTTAAAGAGTCCCTAAATGAACAATACAAAAAGTATTGTTCGCCCCCCCAACCCTCCAGCTTGTCCTAAGTTGGAGGGAATTTTTTTTATCATTCAAAAATTATTTGACTCGTTGGACCTTCTATTATTTTTTTATCAAAAAAGAAAACAATTTTTATGATATAGCATTTTTTATATTCTACTTCTTCTTGAATTTTTTTTATTAAAGCCGATTTATCTAAATAATTATAATTTTTTATAGGTTTTTTATTAATAGGTTTTTTTGGGATAATAGATTCTCTAACAAGCTTATAAATATTAAATCCAATAAATTTATAACCTTTTTTTTCTAGATTATTTAAGGCTTTTTTATCAAGATTAGCTTTCCAAAAAATATTGTTGCCTGTCTTAGTTTTTTCAATTTTAATTTGCTTAACATATGGTAAAGAAAGCTTGCTTGGCTTAATCGAAGGTTCTTTTTGGGGAAAATAAAAAATGTCTTTTTGTTTTCTTGCACAAGATGTAAAAAAAAACAAAAAGACAAAAATTAAAATTAATTTTTTCACAATATAAATTTAAAATCTTTAACTGCTTCTTTTAAATGAGATATAGATTTTTCATCCAAATCTTTTGTTTGCAAAATATGTTCATAAACATGCAGCATTGTACCTCTTACAAAACTTGCAAATTGTACAGAAAATTCTTTAACTTTATTCAAATCTAATTCGTCCAAATAATTTTCTTTTAATAAAAATAAAAATATAACCTGATCAACAAAAGAATATGTTATTCCATCTTGTTGCTTCAATATTTCAATTGCTCTACACCCTCTGTCTAATGCTTGTTGGCTTGATTTATCGAGTTCTGATCCAAATTGCGCAAATGCCAACAATTCATTATATTGAGCCAATTCCAATTTTAGTGTACCTGCCACTTTTTTCATTGCCTTAGTTTGAGCGGATCCACCAACACGAGAAACTGATAAACCTATATTTACTGCAGGCCTTATACCATTATTAAAAAGACTTGTGTCTAAGATAATTTGACCATCTGTTATAGAAATCAAATTTGTTGGAATATAAGCTGAAATATCATCTCCCTGAGTTTGCGTAACAGGTAGGGCTGTCAAAGATCCACCACCTTCGTCAGCAGAAAGTTTACAAGCTCTTTCCAATAAGCGAGAGTGTATATAAAAAATATCTCCTGGATAAGCTTCACGTCCAGGAGGTCTTCTTAAAAGCAATGATAATTCTCTATATGCAATTGCATGTTTAGAAAGATCATCATAAATTATCAAAACATCTTTACCTTGATGCATAAAATATTCAGCAATTGAACATCCTGCGTAAGGAGCTAAAAATTGATTTAAAGCCGTCTCTTTCGCATCCGCATCAACAATGATTGTATAATCTAGAGCACCCCTTTTTTCTAATTTATATACTATTTTCGCAGTATCAGCCTTTTTGTGTCCAATAGAAACATAAACACAAATTACATTTTTACCTTTTTGATGGCATATAGCATCTAAAACAATAGAAGTTTTACCGGTGCTTCTATTACCAATTATTAATTCTCTTTGTCCCTTACCAATAGGAAAAAGTGAATCTATAATTGTAATTCCAGTTTCTAAAGATTGATTTATTGGTATTCTTGAAATAATTCCTGGAGCTAATCTTTCAACCGAAAGCTTTTCTTCAGATTGAATTGCTCCTAAAGCATCAAGAGGTTTGCCTATAGCGTTAATAACGCGTCCTAATAACTTATTTCCAACTGAAATACGAAAAACATCACCTGTTCTCTTTGCAATTTCCTGTTCTACAACACTTATTGATGTATCAAGTAAAACAACAGAAACATAATCCTCATCCAAATCTAAAATAATACCTCTTGCACCCTTTTCAAATTCAATCAGCTCTCCATAAACAGCATTTTTTAAACCATAAACTTTACAAATGTTATCACCAACTTTTACAACAGTTCCAATTTCTTCTAATTTTTCCTGAGGCTGCGCACTCAATGCTTTTTCAAGCAAAGAAATAATATCCGTTTCTCTTTCTAACATAGTCCCGCCTGTTCAAATATAAATTTTCTTACATCTCGAAGTTGTTTAGATATAGATCGTTCCCATAAAAATTTATAACTTTTAATTCTAAAACCACAAATCAAATTTTTATTAACTAAAAATCTTGCTCTAACTTCCGAATTTGTTGCTTTTTTAATAAATTCTAAAATTTTATTTTTTTCAAATTCAGAAATTTCATGAGAAGTGGTAACAAAAAATGATTCTATATTTTTTTCAATTTTATAACAGCTATCTATTTGTTTTAAAATTTTATCTAAAATATCTATTCTTCCATGATCCAATACAATAAACATTAATCTTTTTATTGGTTTACATAAATTCAATTCTTGAGCTATTCTATTTAAAGCTTTATGTTTTATTAAATAAGAAATTCCTGGGATACCTAAATAAACATAAAATTGCCTATTTTTTATTAAAAAATCTGATAATTTCGAAAAAGCAGAAATGTCTTGTTCTGTTAACTCATTGATATATAAATTCAAAAATGCTATTGCATATTTTTTGGCGATAATATTAGCTTCTATTTGCATTTTCAGACTCAATTTTTATTACAAGTTCTTTTAATAAATCCAAACCCTTTTGTTCTTTATATAATTCTTTAAGTTTTATTGTTGCCTTAAGTATAGCTTCAGGAATTATTGCTTGTTGTATTTTTAACAAATTTAAATTTTGCACTTGTATTTCTCTTTTGTTTTCAATTTTATCATGAAGAAGCTTATATTCTTCTTCCTTTTTTTTATTTTCCAAGCTTACATTTGTAAACCAAATTTGTACTTTTTTATCAAGCACAATAAAAATATCTTTTTGATTTTTTATTTCTGTTTTTAAAGTCTGATACGTAGCATCAAGTAAATTTTTTTTTTCTTTTAAATCTCTTCTATCTTGTTTTATCTTTTCAATTTGCTTATACAAAATAGGCAAAAGTATATCTTTTATTAATTTGTAAATAATTAAAGAAAACAGAAAAAATATAAATAATCTAAAAAAAATGTCTCCAAAATCAATCAACATGAGGAACTCTCTTTACAAGTATATCTTTTATAACCTGAATAAGTTTATCTGCCTCATTTTTATCGACTTTTTTAAATTGAATATTTGTTGAAATTTGTTCTAACTCTGGAGATTTAAATTTGTATTTTTTAAAAATTTTTTCTTTAAAAACAGAAAAATTTTCAATTTTTTTATTTTCAATTTTTAACAAAATATTTTCTTTTTTTTCTATTTTACTTTTTAAAAGCAAATCTTTTTGCTTTTTTTGTTCTAAAAATAATAAAACAGGTTTAAACATAAACCTGTTCAAAAACCAGTAAGTTATCCAAAAATTTAGAACTTGTAAAAGAAGGGTTAAGTTAAACATGACTCAACTTGTTATATTTTATCTTGCAACAACAAACATTAAAACTAATGCTACCAATAATGCATAAATAGCTGAAGATTCTGCAAAAGTTAAAGCCACGGCCATGGTTCTTGTAATAAGGCCAGCACTTTCAGGCTTTTTACCTATACTTTCACACGCCTTTCCCCCAATAAAGCCTTGCCCTAAGGAAGGGCCTAAAGATCCAATTCCCATACAAAGACCTGCAGCTATACATGCCGCAACCTTAACCCAATTAACAGCTTCAATGACTTCGGACATCTTAAATCCCTTTCAAAATGATTATTTTTTACCATAATTAGTATTAAAACTATTAAAATGAATTGTCAAATATAACTTGTAAATATTGACAATAAAGACTATTGATATATATAAATATAATTCGTAAAAATATTATATAAAAACTTGTTAAATTGACTTTTATTTCAATTACATTTAAGAATTATACGTTAAATTTGTTCTCAACTTTTCAAATTAAGCCTAATTTTTTAGAGTAAATTAAAAAATTAAAATTAGATTATAAATAAAATAGAAAGCTTTTATGAGAAATACGAAAAAACTTGTTTTGTCTTTTATTTTTATATCTAGTACTTATATTTTTTCGCAAGATGATATTAAATTTAATAATATAGATAATATAGAAGATATAAATCTCGACCTTGAAAATATAGATATAAATTTAACTGAAATAAAAAATATTAATGATCAAATAAGTCTTCAAACAAAAGCTAATCCTAATATATTGAATGATCTTATCAATGTTGTAGTAAATATCGAAACACCTCTTTGGAATAACACCAAACCACCTAAGGGGCGAGACGCTTTATATTTAATTCCAGTAAAACTTACAGCTATAGAATATGGTGGAATATTATTAAATTTGTTTTTTAATAATACAAATAAAATGAATTTTTCTATAGATGAAGCTTTAAAATTAACAGATAATCAAACAGCAATAGATGCACTTGAAAAAGTTATATCAGACTTAATGCAAGAAAATATGACATCAGCAGAAGTCTCAAGCGTAATACCTTTGTTTAAAAAAATATCTATTCAAGAAAGAAAAGCCGGCGCATTACTACAAGCCGGATTTGTTACAGGTCCATTTACCTTTCAGTTAAACACTTCATTACAAGTAGCAGAAAGAAATTTTTGGTTAAGTTTTAAAGATCAACAACAATTGGCAAATATGTTTCAGGGTGATGGTACAAGTTTTAATATAAAAGATGCTTATATACTAAAATATGGCATGGGAGATACTCGACTAAAAGCTGGATTAAATACTTTAAACATGAGTAGTTTTAAATTGGATTTAGGACTTGAAGGAATATTTCCAACAAGCTTAATATCCAATGTACCCAGATTAAAAAGTTATGAAATAAATCTTGATAATTTTGAAAACACATTTCCAGAAGTATTAAGAAGCATCAGGGATAATTTATTATATCCAAGACTTGGAAATGGAGGACATTTTGGTTTAGGTTGTTACACAGAAGGCAAATTAGATTTATTTCACAATTTAATTCAATTATGGATAAGAGCTTCTTTTGATAATTTATTTTCAGCAAAAGAAGATAGATTAATTGCCTCAAAACAAACTTTATCTACTCCAATTGATCCAATTGAATTATTAAATCAAGAAACCATGACAAAATTTTTAAAAGAGTTTGTTTTTCCTCCTGCATATAAAGTAACAGTAAATCCAGGAGGAATTTTTAGTTTTATATTGGCACCAACGGTTAATATTAGTAAGCACTGGAGTGTAGGAGTTGGTTATGATTATTATTTACAACAAAAAGAATTTTTTGAATCTATTACTGATACAAATGCAAAGGACCCAGATACAAGGTTGGAAAACAGTTCTTTACGAATAGAAGATGCAGAACAACCAGCTTCATCTCAACATAAAATTTTTGCAGAAGCTAATTATGTTAAAAAATATAAAAAATGTGATTTTAATTTTGGATTTGGGGGTGATTATACAATAGCAAGCACAAATATGGGTCTTGATTGGACACTTTTTTTAAGATTTGGAACATCCTTTTAAAATAAGTTTGATAAATAATATCAAATATCATTCTGTTTATAAACGAAAGAAATTATATGAAAAAAACTATTTTATTCTGTTTAATTTT
>Ga0265297_10001979_pt1 | contig 44045 bp, 46 predicted proteins | sample Munlanlwell13791_FD_192502 | JGI IMG/M metagenome (GOLD analysis project Ga0265297, IMG submission 192502) | Leachate microbial communities from a municipal landfill in Southern Ontario, Canada - Leachate well 137-91 | ecosystem: Engineered > Solid waste > Landfill > Unclassified | place... | reverse complement strand
AACGAGGTAAGCCTTAATTTCCACCTGAAACACGGATTCAAAGAATGCGGACGCTTCCAGCGCATCGGGCAGAAGTTCGGCCGGGATTTCGATGTCATCTGGATGCAGAAATTCTTGTAACAGGCCGGCGTCCGGTCATCGCGATATTTTTTCCCCCTCGTCATTGCGAGCCTTTGCCCCCTCGTCATTGCGAGCGAAGCGTGGCAATCTTGTGTCCATGCAATCATGCACAGGTTTGCTTCGTCGCTTCGATCCTCGCAATGACGCGATGTAAAAAAGATTTCCTACTCCGAGCGGAACCCGAAAGGCCCGAATTGAATTCGTTCTTATCCGATTACGGCGCGGGGAGCAAATCCTGGCCGTCGCCCTGGTTGAATTCATAGTACCCCGGCAGCCTGTCGGGCCATTCGGCCAGCTCAACCGGCACCGAGATTGTTTGATCGCCCCTCTGTATGGAGAGAGTCACCTTATCTCCCGGCTTCTTGCCGTTGAAGTACGAAAGGATATCGTCGACTTTGGCAACGGAAGCCTCATCAACCGCCGTGATGATATCTCCGCCCGCCGCAGGCTCGTTATTTACATTCCTGCCGCTCTCCACCAGCCCGGCCTTATCCGCGGGGCTGCCGGTCATAACGCCGACAACGTACACACCCTTCGTCGTTTTAAGATCCAGCCTGTCCGCCAGGTCCTGACTGACGGGCATACCCTCTATTCCAAGCCAGGGGGTCCTGATCGTGCTGCCCTTGAGCAGCTCGGGCAGAACTTTTTTAGCGGTATTGATAGGGACGGCAAACCCGACCCCGTTGGCCGAGGCTTCTATGGCGGTGTTGATGCCGACTACTTCGCCATGCGAATTGAGCAGCGGGCCGCCGGAGTTGCCCGGATTTATTGCGGCGTCCGTCTGTATGATATCCATTATATTACGGCTGTTGGAATTGGGTATGGACCTGCCCGTGCCGCTGATGATGCCGATGGTGATAGAGCCCTGTAATCCAAAGGGCGAACCCAGGGCTAATGCCATTTGGCCGGGTTTGACCTTGCTGGAATCTGCCAGCACCAGGTATGTCAGGTTCGGAACCATGGAAGCGTCGATCTGCAGCAGTGCAATATCGTTGTTGCGGTCTACTCCGATGACTTTCCCCTGTAGCTCGGCGCCATTGCTAAGCACAATCTTGACGGTGGAGGCCTTATCCACCACGTGGTTATTGGTGAGGACATGGCCCTGATCATCGATGATGAAACCCGATCCCTGTCCCCTCATTTTGGGAATATCCAGACCGAAGGGGCCGAGTAATTTAGATGCGATGGTTGTCTCGGATTCCACCTGCACCACGGCCGGTATGCATCTTTCATACAGCGAAACGACCGTGTCTTCATCATAGAGCGGCGTTACCTGTACCGTCGCAGATGAAGATGGAAGCGTCAGGGACTTCTGATCGGTCGTGACGGCCGCCGGGCTGCAGCCGGTGACCAGCAGAGAGGTGATGACCAGGGCAGCGGCGAGCGCGCCGACCCCATAGCGCCATTTTCTGAAAATTTTAAATAAAGACATTGATGATCCTCCCGGATTTTGATATTTACAATCGAATTAAAGGTTCTGCGGCCCAAAGAATATTTCGTAGTAGTAGTTATTGCCAGCCTCCGGCTCCGTGATGCGCTCTACGCAGCCCTGCTCGACGTTGACCAGCGCCAGCCAGGTTTTCCCATCAAGCTGTACCGACACGATGGCCTGCGCAGCGGCGGGTGTTACTTTCAGAATGGAACCGCCTATTACCGACATGTTGGATACTGAGGAGAAAATCGGGAACACCCTCTCCACACTTCCACCCCTGTCCATGATGCTTTTCATTCTGGGATCTGATACAGCGATTTTAATGGCGTCATCCCGTGCGTCCTTTGTAAGCTCGGGCATAAATAATCCCTCGTAGCGCCGTGCGCTGACCACTGTTTTGACGTTCATATCCACATCGGCTTCGATCAAATCGCCCATGCAGCGCCCGCAGATCACGCTGGCCATACCGTCCCTCACGTCCACACGCATTATGATTATTTCCCCTGTGCCGTTGAGGCGCTGCTGTATGCCGGGGTCCCTTTTGACCACGTCCGCAGCAATAACCGAGGGCGAAGGGGCGGACAGATAAAAGGCCAGTGAAAGCACGGCGGCGACAACGAAGATCGCCAGGCCGCTGGCGGCGGCCATCCTCCAGGCCGGCGCGCGCAGCCAATTCAGCCAGCCATTAAAGATGTTCCCCGGCGACGCCTTTCCTCTATCCACTGCCAGAACTTCCGCATAGGCGCCCTCGAGCAACACTTTCCTCAGGCTGTTTTTGTGGCCCGCTATCAGCAGGTCGGGCAGCTCAGTGCTTTCCAGTATCCTGATAAGAGCTTCCTTTTTCATTATCCTGTATTCCAGTCCAATAATATAATGTTTTTCAACCGAAAAAGTTGCATCACTTCATCTTTTCCCTGAGCTTTTCGACCCCCCTGTGCAGCAGCGACTTGATAGTGCCCTCTTTCTTGCCCAGTATCTTCACCATTTCACGTATCTTCTTTTTCTCGAAGAACTTCAATGCTATAACCTCCTGATAAATAAAGGGCAGCTCGGAGATCTTCTGGTGCAGCATGATGAATTCCTCGTGCCGGCTCAGTTCCTCTTCCGCCTGGTTTATCTCGTCGCTATAATCGCTGGTATCCGCCAGATCAGCGATGGATTCAATGCTGGATACCCTCCTTCCCCCTTCCCTGCGATAATGGTCATTAACCTCATTGCTGGCGATACGGTAAAGCCAGGCTGCAAAGGGCACATCCCGCCAGTGATACTTTTTAATCTGCGAAAAGGCTTTGAGAAAGGTAATCGATGTTATGTCAAGTGCAAGCTGAACATTGGCGGTCCGTTTCAAAGCATAGTTGAAGATGCGCCGGTAGTAGACCTCGTACAGTTCTCCGAAGGCCTCAGGGCTGTGCTGGGCGCGCTTCACCAGCTCCTTTTCCGCCTGCAACTGGTTCGGCGTAAGCGTGGTGTCAGACATAATATGATCGGGCATGTAACACAGTTTAACTCATAACGTAATGGATGCAAAAAGGTTGCATGCCTGAAAGAGCCTCAAGGATATTAGAAATCGCGGCACGCAACATGAATGGGCCGCGTGCGAACAGGCGGGCTGTGCGATCTCGTTACTGGTTCTTGAAACCCCAGCGCCAGACAACTGCCGCCAGGATGCCGTCGAGTATGGGCTACTTTTTCAGAGAATCGAGCGCATTCTGCCAGGCCAGAACGGTCGCATAGGGTGTGTTCTTATTAAAGGCAATATACAGGTCAACCTTGTGCACAAAGACGACCGCTTCGATTTCAGCCGGGTCAACGCCCGCCTGCTTGGCAACCAGCTCCACATCGGTGCCCGTTCCCAGCCAGAGGTCCACCTCTCCAGCCGCCAGCTTTTTCAGGCCGTCGGCAGTTGAATCAGTATATACAAAATTAATAAATCCCTGCTGTGCCAGTTCCTGCTGCCCCGCTTCATCCTTTACCACAGCTATGCTCTTGACAGCTTTAGCTTCGTCCAGACTGCTGACACGTATATTTGATCCTTTTTTAACGTATAGCCAGTTCTCATAAGAGCCGATAGGGCCCACCCACATGAAGACGTTTTCGCGCTCGGGCGTCCTGGCCATGGAATAAAGAGCGGCGTCTGGCTCCGACAGTACCGTCTCATAGGCTCTGGCCCATGGCAACACTTCAATGGTGATATTCTCTCCAAGCTTATTGATTATGCCTTTGACCGCCTCGGTGGATGAGCCGACAAGGTTACCGCCGGCATCGGTGTAATTGAAAGGAGGATATTCCTCCGTCATAACGCGCAGTTTAGCGGGCTGCGCCGGCGTTGTGCACGCGGTGACAAGCAGTATTAATGCTATGAGAGCAAACCAAAGTCTCTTCATATCTCCTACCTCAGTAGTTTTTAATCAAGATTATACTCCAGTTTCGGCAATGTCAATAGGTCGATGGTGCTATCGGCAGCAGGGAATAACAGATGCGGAATCAAATACAAACCATTGCCCGGGCAAAATAATGATGCTAATATAGCAATGTCTACCCTATACTAAGTATCAAATGGACGCTCAACATCTCGTCTATCTTATACTGTTCTTGTTCTGCCTCGTGGCCGCAGCTCTCTTTTGCAGCATTGAGACCGCTTATATCAGCATCCAGAAACTGCGACTGAGCCATCTCATAGAAAGCAACAACTCCAATGCCAGGGTGGTTGCCAGGATTATCAGCAAGCCGGAGAAATTTCTGTCCATGGTGCTGCTGTGCATCAATTTCTTTGAGACTGCAGTGGCCACAATCGGCACATTGCTGGCTATATCGCTATGGGGAGAAAATCTCGGCGCCGCCATTGCCACAATCGTAGTGACCATTCTTACGCTGGTTTTCGCCGAGCTCATTCCAAAGAGCCTTGCCGCCCGCCACGGAGAGCAAATAGCGTTGCGGATGGCCCACTTCGTTGATATAACTTCGACCATATTATCCCCGCTTGTATTTGTGCTCAATTACATCGGACTGCGCTTTACCGGCTCGGATAGGAAGGGGGCTATCAACAGGCCCACCATTTCCGAAGAGGAGTTTCATACAGCCGTTAACATAGCCAAAGCGGAAGGAATCTGGGAAGAGGACGAAGCGGAGATGCTTCACAATGTCTTTAAATTTGCTGACAGGCCGGTAAAGGAAGTCTTCACGCCGCGCGTAGATATTACCTGGATCAAGAAAGGAACTACCGTGGCACAGTTATTCGAGGTATATCTGCATTCCCCTCACACAAAATTCCCTGTTTTCGAAGGCACCCCTGATAATGTGATCGGCGTACTCTTCATGAAAGACATCCTGTCGGCGCAGGCAAACAATAACATCCGGAAAGAAAGCCTGATAGACAATTACCTTCGACCCGCCTATTTCGTACCTGCAACCAAGTTGCTCGGTACACTCCTGAGAGATATGAAAAACGACAGACAGCATATCGCACTGATAATCGATGAGTTCGGCGGTATCGCCGGCATGGTAACCATCGATCAATTGATCGAAGAGATAGTGGGTGATATCGGCGCCGAGCCTATCGACGAGGAAGAAGACATAGTCACGCTGGGCGCCAATACCTTCGAAGTTGATGGCGGCTCACGTATTAAGGAAGTTAACGAAGAACTGGGCCTTAATTTACCGGCAGGCGGATACGAAACCATAGCCGGATTCATAATGAGTTATCTGGGGAGGATCCCCAAACAGGGCGAACATTTAAAGTACAAAGACCTGAAGATAACCATCCTGGAAATCAAAGGATTGAAGATAGAGAGGATCAGAGTTACCAGAGAGGCTGATACGGCAAAAATACTGTAACAGCATATTTGAGAGCAGTCCAAGTATATATAAGTTGAGGTGTAACATGGCCGGGAATCAAAGCATTGGGGATACCATTAAATTGAACCTTTCCAGGATACCCTGGAAGGACTTCCTGACGTGCATGTTCGCACCAATGATAATACTTGAGATCTGCTCAATGATAGGAGTCTCCCTTACAGGTGTTTATATCTCGCTGTCCTGGCTGATACTGGTGGTAATAATAAGCCTTATCACACGGCGTACCGTCAGTATGTTTGCCATAATATCCTTCGTTATGATACTCACCCAGACCATCGCCGCATTTCTGGCGCCGCAGCACCCTTTTTTCACCCTTATACCCTCGCTGGATAATACAATACTCGGCCTCATTTTCATCGGCTCAATGCTCATGCCCAGGCCTTTTATAATGTCCCTCGTCGGTAAGGATACTATCGAGCGTACCGATGCAAAATTCGGAAAGAGCAAGTTTTTTTTCAAGGCCTGGTTCGACATCAACATCGTCTGGGGCATGTTTTATGTCCTCCAGGGCCTGCTAATCAGCTATACCATCGCTTTAAACATAGGCACCGGAAAGCTTCTCGATTTCCTGCTGGGCTGGCCGGCGGTGCTGGTGCTGCTCTATTTCAGTGTGGATTATCCGCAGAGGTACTGGACCAAACACTGGGACAAGATGAAGATCGAGATCGAGGCGGCGCAGCAGTACGAAAACCACGTACCGCCCGAATGATCTGTCAGAGAGATCGGTATGTCTTTTTGTAAACCTGATGCAATTTGGCGGTCCAATATAACAGAGCTATAATCAACTTCAGATTCGAGTCTGGAATTACAGGAGGCTCTGTCTGATATGAAGTTCAAGCTGATTTTGGCGTCGCTCTTGATTCTTCCGGTTTTATCCGGCTGTGTCGCCGGCACAGCGAATTCCGCCAGCCCCTCTTCTCCAACTCCATCCGATAATGCGACCTCAACTCCTACGGACAGGGTGCCCCGCATGAGCATAGATGAGCTGTTGAAGAAGATAAACAGCGGATCGGATATGCTTATCGTCGATGCCAGAAGGGATGTGATAGAACAATTCAAGATATCTCATATCAAAGGGGCCATAGAGGTCCCTCCGGATACAATTACTGCGGGACAGTGGTCGCCGCCTGCCGATCTGAATAAAGAAATAGTCATTTACTGCTCCTGCCCCAACGAAGAAACAAGTGCCAGCGCTGCGCTCCTGTTGATTTCCAGAGGTTACACAAACGTCAAGGCGTTGAAGGGAGGTTGGAACGCCTGGAAAGAGGCAGGATACCCTATAGAATCGGGTACTAATTAAAGGCGTTTGGCCCGGTGGCTATCTTACTCTGGCGTGATATCGGAGATATATGATACCCCGGCGATGGCCCGTTTTATGCGGGTCGTATCCAGAAGGTGGCGCATATCCACAAATTCGCCCGCCCGCGCAATCCTCCTGATTTCGCCGTCCAGGTTTAAGGCATACTCCCACTGCATATTCTCAAAAACCACTCCGTGGTTATGCAGCATCATTTTCCTGTTGCCGACATTGGCCGGATGCATATAGAACGCATTTTCCAGGGCCTGTTTTGACAGGTGGGCCAGGTCGGCCGTCAGGTCCAGCCCCAGGCCGAAGCTGATCATGGTCCGTCCGGACAGTTTCGGTTCCATATTTATGTCCATCCACTGCTCAATATTTTCCGGGTCTGTGATCAGTCCCTGGTTGGCCGGCGCATGTTTTTTAATAGGAGCGATCTTGACGCCGGAGCTGAAAAGCACATCCAGGTCAGCTATCATGGCCACGCTGATCAGGCTGCGATGGGCCGTCTGACGCTCCCGGGCGATATCGAAAATGGCTTCGTACAGATCTCCTACTGTGATCGGTTTGCCGTCGGCGTCATCACCCACCAGCATGATATCGTTAAACTCGCCGTGTAAAGCTAAATTAAGACCGGTGTGAATCACAACCTCGCCTGTATCTTTTTGAGGGATAAGAAAATCAGGCGTGTCGTTACCATCGGTGGGCAACCAGACCATGATGCCGCCGCTGGTCATCATTTCACCCAGCAGCGGCAGGCAGTCTTCAAGGCTGCCGCCGAGAGCCCCCAGGCCGATGGAATACTCGGCTTCGGAAAAACGTCGCTGCCGGATATCTTCCGGCTCCAGAGTGGCATTCATGACCTTTTTCAGATCGCCCACGGTTTTCAGCGTGGCGAGATGGTCCGTAACATGGAAAATGTGAAAGCTGGTATTATTCCTGCGATAACAGGGGAGATTCCTCCAGTGCTTCTCGGATCGTTTCATATCTTTCAGCATGGAGCTGTGGTTGACGGCTTCATCCACCGTAGTGTAGGTAGGGAACATACCTTCCATACCGGCCATTTTCAACACCTGGGCCGGGAACTCGGTAATTCCACACAGGGAGATATGTCCGTTTTTGCTCGCTAATTTCTTATGTGTGGAGAGAAGTATCCTGATGCCGCCGCTGCTTAAATACAGCGCCCCTGACATATCGAGGACCAGATAGTGGTCGTCTTCGGTTATAAGAGCTTCAAGCTCCTTACCCAGATTAGCAGCCTCGAAGGCGCCCAGCCTGCCTTCGAGGGCCACCACCAGAATCCCGTTTTTACGTTCCGATTTTATGCTCATTTCAATTCAATGTAATTAATCCGCTGAAGTATGTCAACATAAAAAGCGGCATATTGATTCTCCTGCAATAAAATGGTAATATCCGGGAGATGCATCTGGAATGATCGACGGAGGACGAGCGTATGGCAGTGCTACAAAAACCGCGCTTGCACATGCAGGATCACTATCTATCATTCGCAAGGTTGATCATGGCCCTGTCTATCCTGATGATCATCTTCTTGACCGCAGGCCCTGCCTCGGCCGACTGGACTCCTGATACCAGGTTGAGCGCAAGCAACCATACTAATCTCACTAATGTGGTAGTTTCCGGCAATAATGTCCACGTGGTGTGGCAGGATGACTCGTCTTTACCAACACAGGTTTATTACAAGCGTTCCACCGACGGTGGATTGACCTGGGGTGCCGATACTGTGCTGACCGACAGTTCAACAGACGCGTCTGATCCCAGCATCGCTGTGTCCGGCAGTAACGTCTACATTGCCTGGACGGAGAACGATCCAATCTCTGGAAATTCTGCTGTTTATTTCAAACGCTCCATTGATAACGGGTTGACCTGGAGTGGGAGCCCGATCGAACTCAGCGATCCTGGAAAGGAGTGCTATAGTCCCACCCTGGCCGTCTCCGGCAATAACGTTTATGCCGTATGGCATTGCAGGAGTAACGAGCAGATTTACTACAATATCTCTGTCAATAGCGGCCTAACCTGGGGCACCGAAGCCCAGTTGAGCGACTCCAGTGGTGTGAGGGTTTTGAACCCGTCTGTCGCCGCTTCGGGTACCAATGTCCATGTAGTTTGGCAGGACACCCGCGATGCTTTCCCTCTCTGGTGTGTTTATTACAATCATTCCACCGATAGCGGGCTGAATTGGGGTGATGACACCAGGTTGAGCACTCTAACAGGCAAGCATGCCTTAAATACCCGGGTGGCTGTTTCTGGAAATAACGTGCATGTCGTCTGGGCAGACCTTAGGAGCGATTCATGGGTGATATATTACAGGCTCTCCACCGATGGTGGCATGTCCTGGGGCAGTGAGACCATTCTGAGTACCGGTTGTCCGGGTATCCCACAACCTTCCGTGGCCGTTTCCGGGAGCAATGTCTATGTTGTCTGGTACGATGACAGGGCAGAACCGTCCCAGGTATACTACAATTACTCCACTAATGGCGGCCAGACCTGGGCGGGTGATGCACAGCTGAGCAACTGTACAGCCAATGGTGTATGTGATCCATGGGTGGCCGTCTCCGTCACCGCTGTCCACGTCGTCTGGCCGGACTCAAGAACGGGAGCATCCGACGCACCTGCCTATTACAAGCGTAACACGCTTACGATACCGTCCTTTACCATCACCGCCAGCGCCGGTGCCAACGGCTCGATATCGCCGTCCGGCCTGGTGACGGTCAACAATGGCGCTAACCAGATCTTCATCATCAATGCCAACAACGGTTACCGTATTGTTAATGTGCTGGTCGATGGGGTGTCGGTGGGGCCAGTATCAAGCTACACCTTCAGAAATGTGACCGCCAACCACACCATCAGCGTCAGCTTCTCCGTCAGCCAGATAGGCCCAATAGGCGGCGGTTCACAATCCCCCGGTGATTCAATAACCACCCCTGTTTCACCTCAGGGACCGATAAACCTCTCCAACCTCCAGGTGCAAAATGCCACCATATCTAACTCAAAGGTGTCACCGGGAACACCAGTCACGGTCACCGCCAGCGTAGCCAATAGTGGCACGGGAAATGGCTCAGCCAATATCAAGGTTTACGTTAACGGACAAGAGGAGGCCAGCAGGGGCATCACAGTTAACAGCGGCTCCAATGCGCCTGTTACGTTCACTGTCGTCCGCAACGAGCCGGGCACCTATACTGTCTATGTGGGGGCAGTATCGGCAGGTAACTTCACGGTAGAAGCTGCCGTCAACAACGATGCCATTCTTATCGCCGCCTGTGCGTTGCTGGCGACCGCCTTTATTATCGGGCTCTTCATGCTGCGGAGCAGACGGCGCCTGGGCTGATCCCGGACACGGTCGATATCGTTTTAACAATCAATGGTTCCGCTGATTCCCTTCAATGCCTGTGGTGCCAACTCACAGGCCATTACATCCTCATCCGGGATATTCTGAACGTGCCTGATTCCGAAATTGAAGGAGGATTGAAAGCCGAATCTATGATAATAAGCAGGATCACCGACCAGTACAACTGATTTATACCCCATCTTTTTGGAAATACCGAAACTCTCGGCGATAAGTTTGGAGCCAACTCCTTTATTTCGAGACTCTAAAGCAACTGAAATAGGCCCTAAAAAAAGCGTCTCATATTTATTGTTATTGCCGTTAATGTACGTCTTTGTCAGCATTATATGCCCGATCAATTTACCGCCCTCTTCAGCCACCAGGGCCAGTTCCGGTATATAATTGCCGCCGGCGCGCAGCTGATTCACGAAATCTTGCTCTTTGCCGTTTGTAACTTTAGCCGTTTGAAAAGCTACTTCAACCAGCTTATATATTTCAGGGAACTCTTCCGCTCTTTCTCTTCTGCCTATCATATTAAATAACTTCCTTTAAAAGTAATACCACACAATAGCTCAAAAGATGCAGTATTCAACCGGTCATGTACTTGACAAATTGTATAGCTTGCTTTACAATTAGTAAAAGATACTATATAGGAGATATCGAAAATGCAAATAAGTAGATTCCGTATTTACAGGGCTGCCATTGGGGGCGGACTGGGTCTGGCTGTGGGGATTGCTATAGGCACCAACACGCCCATAATCGCGCTGGCGGCGGTTGTAGTCGCTGTTGTGCTCGCGATTATCCTGGAACGCAGAAATAAGGAGATAGTGCGAGATGAGCGTATCATGCAGATCAGCTGGAAGGCTGCTTACGCTGCGTTCATCAGTGTGCTCATACTGGCGGCCGCGGCCGCACTGGGCACTGCCCTTTTCCGCAACCAGCTACCGGAGAACCTCGTTTTCCTCGGCACTATCATGGGATATTTCGTCTGTATCGCCATAATACTGCACATTTGTTTTTATGCTTATTTCAGCCGCAAGTTGTAGGGTGCAATGATGAAAAACAGGTTAAAGGTATTCCGTGCCATGCACGACCTGACGCAGGAGGCGCTGGCCGACCGGTTGCGAGTGACCAGGCAGACGGTCATCTCCCTTGAAAATGGTAAATACGATCCTTCCCTGCCGCTGGCTTTCCGCATCGCCACGCTTTTTAACGTGAAAATCGAGGATGTCTTTTTATACGAAGGCGAGAGCGGTGAATTCCGTGGCCATCCTCCCGCGTCTGAAAAGTGAAGCCTCTGCAGAGTGCGCCGAATATCAGACCTGTGAGAAGATTAACGGATTTTTTGCAGTACCGGCCCACCGTCCGGCGAAAGAAAACCTTGATAAATTAAGAATGCTTTCAGAGGTTACGATGAAGACGCTGATCGGTATTTAATTTGACAGGCTAATCCAAAAGAAGTTTCTTCAATTTAGACACCTGTCTTATTATTTAAGTAATCTCACGACTATTTCTCAAACAGGCATGCAACCTGTATCACCAACCTGCAGGGTTGAATTCACCGGTCACCAATGATAGTATTTCCAATATAATATTCAAAAGGAGGACTATTGATGCTTGCCATTTTAATTACTGCGGATATTACATCCCTTGAGGCTTCAGGCTAGATACCATATCATCGTTTAACCGATAGATTGCCGGTCGTTCCGCAGGGAACGGCTTTTTTATTCTTCTCCTGATCAGGAAGTAAGGCTTGATCGCCCACGGGGTGTGAATCCGTGGATTATTCAACATTGAATAATGTCCTGATTAACTTACTTTCGAAAAGGAGCAAGAATTGAATATAGAATCAAACCATCCTCGAACACCAACCCTCCAGGATATCGGGTGGAATTCGTTTTTTCAGAAGAACTTCCAGGCGTTGAAAATCCCGGATACGATGCCTGCCAGAGTCATCTCTGAATTCAAGGATGCTTTTCAGGTTTACACTGAATGCGGCGAATTGACTGCCACGATTTCAGGAAGGATGCGACACTTCGCTGAAACTGAAGAGCGATATCCGGCCGTCGGTGACTGGGTTGTAATCAAAAAGCTGAATAACGAACAGAAAGCAGTAATCCATGCCGTACTGCCGAGAAAAAGCAAATTCTCCAGGAAAGCTGCCGGGGAACGTACCGAAGAGCAGATTATCTCGGCTAACATAGACACCGTTTTCATTGTCAGCGGAATGGACGGCGGCAGAAACTTCAACCTCCGAAGGATTGAGCGATATCTTGCACTTGCATGGAGCAGCGGCGCTATCCCGGTAATTGTCCTCAATAAAGTTGACCTGTGCACGGATATCGATACGCCCGTTCATGAAGTCGAAACTATAGCTCCGGGCATATCCATTCACCCGGTCAGCGCCAGGGAGAATATCGGACTGGATGCGCTTAAGGCTTACCTGGGCAGAGGGAAAACGGCTGCTTTTCTGGGCTCCTCCGGGGTGGGCAAATCCGCCCTGATCAATGCACTGCTTGGCGTGGAGAGACAGAAGACGGGAGAGGTTCGAGGAGACGACCGGATGGGCAGGCACACTACGACCAAACGCGAGCTCATTATCCTTCCCGGCGGCGGCATGGTGATAGATACGCCGGGCATGAGGGAGATCCAGATGTGGGCGGGAGAAGAGGACCTGCAGGAAACATTTCATGATATCGAGATGCTGGCCGGACAATGCCGGTTCAGCGATTGCAGTCACAACACCGAATCCGGCTGCGCCGTAAAAACAGCAATCGACAGGGGAGAGCTTGATCCATCCAGACTGGAGAACTTCAGGAAACTGCAGAGGGAAATAAATTACCTTGCATACAGGGAAGAGCATAGTACACGCCTGTACGAAAAGCTCAGGTGGAAGAAAGTAGCCAGGCTAATAAAAGAAATGAAGCATGGCGGTGAAAACCCCTAACTCAACCTGATATTACATCAGTACGGAGATTGATTCGTTCGTCATCACAGTTTATCTCAAATAATGCATTATAATAGAGGTTTTTAGCCTGGAGTAGTAAAATTTAAGGCGACCTTGACTATACATGTGACACCTATTAAAAAAGAGCGGCTGGGGTATTGGTCAGCCGTCTCAATAGGCATCGGCGGGATGGTTGGAGGTGGTATCTTTGCTGTGCTCGGCCTGGCGGTTGAGTTGGCAAACGGTGGTACTCCGATTGCCTTTGCCATAGCTGGCCTGATTGCCCTGGTTACGGCCTACTCCTACGCCCGGTTATCCGTTACATATCCTTCGAGAGGCGGCACAGTAGAATTCCTGAATCAAGCTTTCGGAGGGGGAATATTTACAGGTAGTCTCAATATCCTTCTCTGGTTGAGTTATATAGCGATGCTTTCACTCTATGCATACGCTTTTGGCAGCTACGGGGCTAGCTTCTTTCCTGACGCTGTGCAGCCTGTATGGAAACACGTTCTCATAAGTGGTGTTATCGTTCTTTTTAGTTGCCTCAACATTTTGGGCACTAAGATCGTCGGCAAATCGGAAGATTTCATTGTAGCTCTAAAGCTACTCATATTATTCATCTTCTTAGGGGCAGGCATATGGACGGTTAACATGAATTACCTATTGCCAACAACGTGGAGTAACCCTTTGCAATTGATATCAGGCGGCATGATTATTTTCCTGGCCTATGAAGGCTTCGAGCTTATCGCTAACACAGCGGAAAATGTTACGGAACCGCGAAGGAACCTTCCTCGCGCTTATTTTACTGCTGTCGGTTTTGTTATTATCCTCTATGTCCTCGTTTCTATTGTAACCGTTGGGAATCTGCCGATTGACAAAATAATAGCTTCCAAAGACTATGCCCTCGCCGAAGCCGCCAAACCATTCTTGGGTACGATCGGTTTTAGCTTAATTGCTGTAGCAGCATTATTATCCACTGGTTCGGCTATCAACGCCACACTTTACGGAACAGCTCGCATCAGCTACATCATTGCCAAAGATGGAGAGTTACCTGCCCAACTGGATCACATGATCTGGAGGCGCCCTATCGAAGGTTTGCTAATAACCACGGGGCTGACGTTGCTAATTGCAAACCTTGTTGATCTGACAAACATATCCGTTATCGGGAGTTCCGGTTTTCTTATCATATTTGCGGCAGTCAATTTTGCTAATGCACGATTAGCAGTAAAAACCGGCTCTAAAAAGTGGGTATCGGTGGCAGGAGGCATAGTATGCTTACTGGCATTGGCTGTGTTAATAACACAGAGAGCAATTACATCGCCGAACGACCTTTGGATACTATTCGCTATGGTAGGATTGGCCTTTATTACCGAAATTATTTATCGGAAGAACACCGGAAGGTCTATCAAATCATCTAAAGCGCTAAAATAGCAGGCATATAGCAATCCATTTCTGTGTTACGTCCAATCATTCTTCTATATGATTGAGGCCATGATTCAGGCCATCCCTGCTTTCCCCTGATGCTACCCTGTGACGCTCCCACTGAAACGCACAGATAGATCATGCATCAAGAAAGGACCAAGACATAGTATGATGATTTGTAGTGGTGGGCGATACTGGATTTGAACCAGTGACCCCCTGTGTGTAAGAGGTCTGTGACTTCTATGCACCTGCTGCCACGTCAATCTGAGTGTGCTTCCGGCTGGCGCTCGCCAACGGAGGTGGGGGCTGTTTTGATCCGGGTTTACGTGATGTACGGTGTGCAGCAGGGTTTAACTGCAACACGGTGGGAACTGAGTGGTATGCAATACTGGATAAATATGCGAATTGAAGATGATCCAACCAGGGTAACATGCGCTAAGCATTAATACTGTAGCCCTTTCGCGTTTTAAAAAATGATTTGCAGGATGCGGGCTTAGAATAGTAAAATACTTTCTGCATGTTCCAAGTTCTTCTTTAAATCAAAACAACCTCAGGTCTACACTCATTGCCCTGAAAGCATAAGCATAATATCCTTGTGTTTGGGGCAAGCTTATTGCGCATTCCAACGCAGAATCATCACAAGTAATTATCTGCAGGATAATTCAATAATTTATTACATAAGGAAGAATTTGAACATGTCTGATTTTCATTACAACAAATCAAATAAATATACCGATTACGATACGATCTATGCACAATGCAGCGGCCCTGGAGGTTTACAGCTTGCAGAATTCATGGCAGAGAAAATGAATGTCGTTGCCGGCAAAATACTTCTGGATGTTGGCTCCAATCGAGGTTATCAAACGTGCTTTTTAGCAAAAGAGTACGGCATATTTGCCGTGGGCATTGATCCCTGGGACGACAGGATGGACGGGAATCCAATGGTCGATCATTTACAAAATAATGCTAAAGTGTGGGGTGTTCAGGACTCTATACTGGCAATCAAAGTTGGTGTCCCGGACACATATTTTGCCTCAGAATCATTTGACTACGTATACTCAACTGACGCGCTTGAAATGGTTCGCGTATCTCAGGGTATCGATGGTTATCTGAAATCTTTGAACGAAATTTACAGAGTATTGAAACCTGGCGGTATATTCGGATTGGGAGAACCAATGCACCTGGATGTCGATCTGCCTGCTGACCTTGAACCATATGTATCCGGGGGAGACTTCCCATGGGTAGAATGTTTTCGCAGTGTAGGCGAGACGACTGAACTAGTGAAATCTGCAGGATTTGATATCATTGAAGCTGATTATGTCCCGGATGCTAATGATTGGTGGAAAGCCTTTACAACATATGATCCCTTTTGTAAAAATGCTCCTGAAGGCGACCCGAAAACTCTTGAAGTAGATGGCGGCCGATGGACGAGCTTTGGATATATTATAAGCATTAAACCTGCAAAATAGCTTTAAATAGTGTCCAGCGTTGAGAATCAGGAAGGCGACTGTCTCCACGTCCCCGATGACTTCCACGGAGGTTTTCAAAATCGTTGATCGTGGTTTCACAAACCTTCCTGATGCTCCCTCTGACGCTCGCCAGCCGGGGTGCGGGCTTTGTTGATTCGGGTTTGCGTGATGCAGGGCGTGCGGCAGGATTTGGCTACAACACGATGGAACAAATGGTGGGCGATACTGGATTTGAACCAGTGACCCCCTGTGTGTAAGAGGTCTGTGACTACTATGTACCTACTTGCACCTCAATCTGAGGCTACTTCCGGTTGGCGCTCGGCTGACGCTTACAGGCCAGAACCCTCTATACTTGTATCATCATTGCACGCTCTTATGTAGACTAGAGCCCTTTAATCTGCGAAAATGGGAAGGGCATCAAGTAAAAAAATGATCGATCCGATATTACCGCTATCAATAAGCATGGCTGAGGGGAAAAGCGTCTATGCTTTGCTACTCGGTTCTGGCGTTTCGATAGAAGCTGGCGTCCCTACTGGCAGAGATATTTTCTGGGAGACGATGCGCCTTATATACCGTGAAACGGGCAGCAAGGATGATGACGAAGCGAAGCTCAAAGAATGGTTTGAGGCAAGTGAATATGCGACCTACACATATTCCGATATCCTGGGTGCCCTGTTTCCCGCAATAGGCGACCGACATCAGTTTGTCGCTAAGCATTTCGATGGCAAGGTTCCCGGCCCCTCGCACAAACTCGTAGCCGAGATGGTGGAACAAGGCCTCGTCAAAGCAATCGTGACCACGAACTTCGACCCGCTGATGGAACATGCTCTCGACGAGAAGAAGATATCCTACTGCGTGGTTGCTTCCGATGAGGACGTGCAGAATGTGATCCCGTTGGAGCATTCCAAATGCTGGATCATGAAAGTGCATGGAGACTATCGCCAGCAAACGATAAGGAACACACCCGCTGAACTGGCAAGCCTGAGTCCTGGGATTACCGCCAAATTCAAGGAGATTGTCGACCGCCACGGGCTTGTCGTCATCGGCTATGGAGGAACAGATCGTGGCGTAATGTCCGTATTGGAGGGCAGATTCCCCCGCTACACCCTCTACTGGGTATCCCGAAATGGACAGGTCAATGAGGCCGTAAAATCCATAATCATGAAACAAGATGGACGCGTAATCCAGGCTTCGACTGCGTCTGCCTTTCTATCAGAACTCATACGCAGGTCACAGTCGTATGCTATTACCGAGACGGGCGATACCGTGACTGACGCCATCAGGCTAGCCAAGACTCTGGCGTATAGAAACGATAGAATGCTTTTCAAAGATGAAACCAAGCGGCTGAGAAGAGGTCTTCTCCAGGCTTGGCCCCGCATATACGATAAAAATAAACCTACCAGCAGGCTCCCTGTAGACAAACTGAATGAACTCTCCCACCAACTGCTCCTGCTATTCTCTCAGCAGGCTGAGAGTCTGCTAGGGCAAGGCCTCGTAGTACTCGAGTACGACAAGCCATCTTGGATGGACGATCTACTACCGCTCTTTCAGGATGTTCATGATATGGTCGAGAATATGGAAAAGCAGCCTCATTCCCAGGAGCTACTGCCAGTCCCGTGGGCCTACGCGGGATTCATGTGGTGGGTATGGTGCGCCTATGCACTTGAGAATCAGCAGTGGCCTGTCATTAACAAGTGTAGGCAATACCGAATATACAGAAGTAGCGACTACTCATCCATGGCTCTCAGTGATCCGAAATGCTTCGCCATTCGTGCACTTTGGTTCTACTTCGACAAGACTGGACTGACACCGCAAATTGAGAAAGACTATATGGAGGACTTCTTTCAAAACAGCAGGCGATTACAGGAGTCGCTTATACAGGTTAATTTTGTGATGGGACTAGTCGCAGCCAAGAACAAACAGCACTTCTTCCCTTGGTTTCGACGGTTCAATTATTACGAGGGAATGAACAGAGCCGCCGACAGGTTAAAGACAGACTTTGTGTTTACGTCTGCTCTGGCTAAGAACGTCTTCAACGAGGAATACGATTCATTTGTGGCTGAATTCCCAAGTCGTTGTGATGCGTTGTACAGCGGCTTCAATGAATCCTGGTTCCTCGAGGACACTTCTCCAAGAAACATCTTCACAAAACAAACGGATACCTAGAAAGTCATCTCTATAAACACGGAGGCAAAAGGGTGTGTGCGTATCAGCGAAACGTCCGAAGGAATCTGATAATAGCGCGTCCAAGCAAACTGCCAGGCAGGATATGCCGCAGGGCTTCACTGGAGAACCGTTTGTATATGAACCAGAGAATATAAAGACAACCGCAGTCCCTTGGGTAGTCTTCTTATTAGTATTCACGATTGGATGCCTAATTATTCAGCTAAAATTCAATGACTTAAACGTTCAACACATCATACGTACGTGGGGAATCATTATTGCGGCACTTCTAATCATGCCTTTACACGAGCTTGCACATGGGGCAGCATGCTATCTACTCACCAAACCTCATCGCTGCCCGAGATTCGATAAAAAGTGCTGGAAACGCTTCCTTATCTACTTCTATACGTACCTTCCTGCTGGAGCATTTCTTTCAAAACACAGCGCTATAACCGCCCTATTGGCACCTTTACTATTAGTGATCCTCCCTATGCTAATATGCCTCTTTCCGCTTTCTTACGAGTGGATCGTATCACTATCTATCTTTTTCGTGTCTAGTGCGGCACTATGCGAAAATGACATAGACCATGTGATCATGCTATATTCCGAAGAAGATAGTATCGTATTCGCTAACAGGCATGGATATGATGCAATATATCCCCGTTAGAAATCACCCGCGTGCTAAATGTCTGTTGATAATAAAGGTACTATCGGGCCGCTTGGACTCAAAGTTTAACTTTGCTCATGTCTGACTCAGCGCTTAGACCCGCAGGTAGTACTTCGTTCAGGCTTTTGGCAGCCGCTTCCTGAAGCCCAGGAGTCACGTGGCTATATATATCCAGCGTGATTGCTACGCTTGAATGCCCCAGCATCTCACTGACGATCTTGGGATGGATGCCCTCCCTTAGCATAAGGCTAGCACAGGAGTGCCTGAGATCGTGGAACCTGACCTTTAGCCCCGCTACCTTCACGATCTTGTTGAAGCTGTGAGATACAGTCGAAGGGTCTAGCACCGAGCCATCAGGGTGGCAGAACACGAGGTCATCAAGAGTAAGCGGCCTCCGCATTATCTGTCCCTGCCGTTCCTTATGCTCCCGCAGGTATAAGGCAAGCTTGGGTGTCATGGCTACCCTGCGCCTGCTGTGCTCCGTCTTGGGCTCTTTGAACTCGATCCTGCCCTTTCCTTTATACAACACCCGGCTGACCGATATGCTCGCCATGAGGAGATCGACGTCTCGCCAGCGGAGGGCGAGGATTTCGTTCCTGCGCAGGCCGGTTGAGATAGCTGTGTATATAACCGGATAGTAGTCGTTGCCCTGTGCATATTCCAGCAGGAGACTAACCTCAGCAGACGATAAGGTGGTCATATTCCTATAAAGTGGTGTGGGTGGATCTGTTAGTTCTGCCGGGTTCTTGCCTGTATACCCTTGTCTCACAGCCCACTTTAATGCCTGACTCAGCACTCTATGAGTATGTAAGACCGTGCGATTGGACACGTTTTCACATGCTTTGCCATAGTAGTTCTGGATAGTGCGCGGTTGCAGCTCATCAAGCTTGATATGCCCCATAGCCGGAACTAGGTGGCACCGGACAAGATACTCATAGCTGTCCTGCGTGCGCATAGAGCACTTGGTCCGGCAATATCCATCCAGCCACTGGTCGAGAAGCTGTGCAAGCGTCATATGGCTGGGAGCAGTGTAGGTGTTCCGGTCGATCTCGCTGAGAAGCTCCCTGAGTCTCCTCTGTGCATCGGCTTTGCTTCCTCGTATTGTTTCGAAATGCCTCGACGGTCGCCCGTCGGGCTTTTTACCTACCCATATGGTCAGCTGGTAGTTTTTGCCTCGTTTTCTGATATAGCCTCGCATTGTAACCTCCAGCGTCTTTCCGTATTTGAAAAACATTGTACTTCGGGACGGGAGGTTTAGAAATAACATTCGAAGGGCAGCCGGTTTGGTGGATGAAAAAGCAGGATGTATAAACACTATAGACAGCATGGACACACACAGAAAATGGCTGCCTACTCCATAGATGGGCGGTTACTCCATCGTGGGCGCATTATGTCATTCACACTGCCTACACTGTCTACAGGGTGCCAGTCAACGAGGGTGAATAATCAGGCTGCCCTTCACGCTCTGCCAGGTATTTTCCGACATATTCGCGTAGTTTCTCGGTGCCCCAGATACGTTCTAGAGTCGATAGAAAATGCTTCCATCCATCATACTCCACTTGTTCGCCCAAATGCCGTGTCCCCCATAAGCTATGCAACAGAGTCTCAGCTAAATCAACCATCCCAGTGCTTGCTGATGCCTGAGCCTTGATATCCAGGTTCTTCGCTACAGACTCGCTTAGCTCATCGATATTAAGAACCTCCTCCCATCGCTGCATCGCACGGATGGTTGGAATCGGCTCTAACTTGAACTTATCTTGCACCGCCCTCCTAATATCCCACCAACCTAATCCTTCCCTTCGCTTACTTAGAGCAAAGTACTTCATTTCATCGCTATATATGACTTTTTTCATAAAACTCCTACTTCACGTTCATATTCGCTCTTGACACGCGATTTATCATCCTGTATAATTATTATTAGAGAGTTGTAGAGAAATAAACAATGATAGCGTATTATCGTCATGTTTTAAGCATAACACCCTGCGCAGGAGCTGTCAATGCTTTTGGAAATATTTAAGGGTCGATTGAAATCAAAACACGAGTCATTAAGGAGGTTTATTGTGAGCGAAATATACTGCCTGGGTATCGATTCTGCTGCTCGGGTACTCAATGTTTCTACTAGTCAAGTTAATCAGATGGCAGCATTGGGGCTGCTGGATTTCGTCCGCACTGGAGAGCATGTATCTGTCACGATCGAATCTATACTTGAAATGGCTGAAGACACAGCCCGGCTCAGTTGGTATAAAACAAATCTAAGGGATAACTAAGGAATAAATTAGAAACAGGAGAAGAATAAATGGAAGACAGGATATGGGATAGCAATAACTTTTTAAATCTTGCATCTGAGTATAGGTGGCTTGGATGGTGCCCTATACCGCTGGACGGGAAAAAGCCAAGGAATAGATGGAAGCGCTATCAGACTCAATGCAGCACCAAGGCACAACACAATGTTTGGTGGGGGGCAGGCCGGACTCCCAATATTGGCATAGTGACCGGGATCGTATCTAAATTGGCCGTGGTCGATGTTGATGGGTCAGAGGGGAAAGAAAGCCTCAAGCAGGCGGGAATCACCTTGCCGGACACTATTACAGTCGAAACTGGCGGTGGTGGCTGGCACTATTACTATCGTTACCCGGACAGCGGAGTTAAGACAGGCACTAATATTTTGCCTCATGTTGATATCCGTGCTGAGGGCGGGATAGTGGCGGCACCACCAAGCGTACATCCAGAAACCGGCAAGGTCTATCGTTTTGCAGAGGGCAGGGCTCCAAGTCAAATTGAGCTTGCCGAGTTCCCTAAGGAGCTGATCAATCCGATGAAGGCTGCTAAGACACAGGATAGAGCCCTTGTGACCGTGCTAGATGGCGTACCAGAAGGGCAACGGGATGACAAGCTCTTTCGATATGCTTGCTTCCTCAAAAGTAAGGGGCTTGATCGTCCTGCGGTCGAGTATCTTGTGTTAATAGCAGCAGCGAAATGTACCCCACCTTTCCCCGAGGCTGAAGCAATGGCCAAGGTAGAGAGTGCTTGGAAATATGCAGGTATTGTCGTCAGGGATTTCTACCAGCCCAATATCATCTCAGCGGCAGAACTTGCTGTGATGGAACTGCCGGAAACGCAGTGGGTTTACGAAGGTTTGCTGCCAGTGGGGCTTTCAATCTTAGCTGGCAGGCCCAAGGTTGGCAAAAGCTGGCTAGCCTTATTGATAGCAAGAAGTGTGGCCCTGGGGCGTGACTTTCTGAGTTTCTCCGGGCCGTTTAAAGCAGGGATAGCTCCAAATTTACCGTGTTCTGGAGACGTATTGTATCTAGCCTTGGAAGACAATCTAAGGCGGCTGCAGGAACGTAATACACAAATCGGAATTAAAGGTAAGCTGATAAAGCAGGAGGATGGCACATGGGATTTAGAAGGAGAGAACTATGCCGACCCAGATAACTTGTACTTTGAGATAAGGTGGCCGAACATGGAAACGGGCTGCGTCGAACAGCTCGAATTATTCCTCGATGAACACCCAGATACCAAATTGATAGTCATCGATGTAATGCAACGGGTTATCATACGTAAAGGTAGATCAACGGTCTATGCCGAAGATTACGATGCGATGAGGCCCCTTCAGGAGTTGGCTTCGAGGAGAAATATCGCAATACTCGGTGTCCACCATCTTCGTAAACAAAAATCCGAAGACCCGTTGGAGGCAGTCAGCGGCTCGTTTGGTCTCACTGCGGGGGTCGACAACGTGTTCGTACTTCAGCGAGTCAAAGGTAGACTAGCTAAGCTTTACATTACTGGCCGCGATATCAGAGAAGAGCAGGAGATAGCTGTCGAACATAACAAAGATGCGTCGTGGACTGTGCTTGGTAACGCTGAAGACTACTTCATGAGCGATGAAAGAAAGGCCATATTGGAAGTCATCCGTGAGAAAGGCCCGATCATGCCCAAAGAAATAGCTGCTGAATTGGGACGTAACCCAAGCACAATTAGGAGCCTGATCTCCCCTATGCTTAAATCTGGACTGATAGACAAAGACAACGACAACAAATATACAATCATGGACTTACCAAAGCATACGGATGGCATGGACAACATGGACAGTACGGACGGCTTAGGCACCCCGGCCTGAACCGAAAATGCTGCAGGTGCGTCACTTGTTACGGTGCTCAGGCCGTCTACACTGTCTACGACGTTTATACATACATTAATAATAAATCTAAGGAGGCGAAACATGATGTGTCCTTTATTATGGATTGGTTGGATGATATCAACTGAATTTAACGATCCAGCAGACACAGAATGCCTAAAAAGGCAGTGCGCCTGGTGGGATCCGCAGGCTAAACGGTGTTCGGCACTAGCTATCGCACAACGGCTATAAGCAGCTACTAAGGCACCGAAACAGAAGCCCCCCTTGTTTCAAAACAGATTCAAGGGGGCTTCTGTTATGTAAAACTCTACAGGTAAACTGAGGTGCTCCGCCACCCACCCCTCCCCCTACCGACCACACCCGTACCCCTTCCTCCGGCCACGCCTTGGGCACGCCCGGTGCCATCCGCACCAAAAGTTGAGGTCTGCCCATGCGAAAAGCGACAGGCGGGCATTTCACTTCAGCGGCTACCTTATTTAGTTCCGTTCAGCATTATAATTATTTATATGATCTGATCCTAAGGAACCAGTTTATATGCATTCTTCTCACACACAGGGCAAATATCTGCTCTTTTTCCTGCATAATAAATGAGATAAAAAAGTCCAGGGATGACTCCTAAAAGGAACCATAAAATAAACCAGCCACAACCGAATTTACTTTTAACTGGGATAATTGAGTTACCGCAGTTAGCACATACAATATTTCCTCCGGCTCGGTTGGCAGGTTGTTGTGGCACCTCCACAGGTGGTTGGGCAGCCTGTTGTTGTGCTTCAGGTGGCGGCGTATACAATATCGGCCCTTGCTGTGACCACGCTAAAAAACCTTTACAATAAGGACACGGATTTGTCCCATTCAAGATATCTTGATTACACTGCGGGCATTTATACCACTTATCCATCATCTCCTCCTACGTGACCATTAACACTCATCCCTGACCTCAGCCTCCCTTAAAGCATTACGGCCAGGGCAGGGCTTTGGGGCTGAGGCGCAGCTCTTTCACACCGGCTTCTTTGAGTGCGGTCAGCGTTGCCCTGAGTTCTTTCTGCTGGGCCGCTGTCAGCCTTGAGAGGACACGTGCGGTGCCTTTTAGTTTCATGGCCTGCTTAAGGGCCTTTTCGCCCTTGGCGGTCAGGGTTATACGTATGAGGTTCTTGCGCTCCATATCCTTGGCCCTTTTGATTAGGCCGTGCGCTTCCATACGCATGAGGATGCCGGACACAGAGTGCGGCTCCCGCATCATCATCCGGGTTATTCTGGCCGGGGTCACTTCCTCTCCCATTGCATTCACAAGAAACAGAATCTCTGCAGCAGTGGCCGATAGATTCTGGGGTAGCAGCTCCCGCTCCCTCACCTTAACCAGGATGTCCGCGACCTGTGTGATCTGCGCGACAAGAGTGTAATCTTTATCTGCTTTAATTTGCTGTGCCAAATTTCACCTCCGCTAACCCTCGCTTCTGATATTAACGACTATCGTTTATATCATCTACAGCTACAAGGTTAGATGTTATTTCTTAGGCTGTCAAAACTGCATCGACTATGATAACCCGATAAGCAGGATAGGTCTATACTCCCATGTCGCTTTTTTCGAGGAAGTAATCCCGGTGTGTGGTTGGCCTATGTTTGTGATAGATACTATCCTCCGATGATCGAGGCCACCCCCGATGCCACCCACTCCAGACTTAACGCCCCTCTCACAGTCCAGCCGTTTGCTAAGCAGTTGGACCACCATTCCGAAAGGGGGCATGAAATCTGCGGTACAAACGTGTTAATATTGTGATACAAGCCAATTCGGCGAGTGAATACTAAGCACGGGGAACTGTATGGCGAAGAAAGCAAAGCCAAGGGACACATACAAATATGAAGTGAAAAAGGGCAGAAAGGTCATACTGAGAGGTGCGACCAACGACCTGGATAGACGAGGAACTGAACACAAGGTGCGATATCCAGATAGCCACATCGCGAAGGTGGGACGTAAGACCACGCGTGAGCAGGCCCTAAAATGGGCTCGCGAACACAGAAAGGCTAAATGACAGATACTGATACGACACAGCGAAACGGAAGTGTATTTGTCCTAGGAGCTGGCTTCACAAAGGCATTTGCACCTGCGGCTCCACTTATGGTTGACGATTACGGAGCAGCTGATCTAGCCGAGAAATTCATCAAGTTTCCGCATGTAAGCCGATTACTGGATCGTATTCGTAACGACTATAACGACAGGATCAATATAGAGGAGCTGATGACGCGGCTGTCTGGGCTGATGCCGTATGATTTCGTTGAAGGTGCTGCAAATGAATACGGAATGCTCCTGGTCGAACTCAAGAAGAGCTTTATGCGTAAAATCACTGAGGCTAAGAGCAGACACATTGAAAAGGGACTACTTGGAGAATTTGCACAGTACTGTGTTCAAGTGCGTGCTACATGCGTCTCACTTAATTATGACGATATATTTGATGAGGCGTTATTCAAGACGTGGGAAGACGGCAAGCCATCGACATCTTGCTGGCATCCAGGTGGAGGGTACGGTTTCTTCTGCAGATCGTCTTTCCTTTGTGTTGAGGATATCCCCGCCTTCATGGGACAGGACACGGCTATGCTTCTCCTGAAGCTGCACGGATCGATGAACTGGTTTCCCAGGATTGGCTACTCAAGTCCGTATTCTATTGACGCATTTGTTCATCATGAAGACTGGTTTACTGAAGAAGCCCTGACCATGTCCCTCGACGAGGGAAGCAAGATAGACAGGGAAATCGTTATACGGCATATCGAGCCTGAGCCGTTCATCGTTCCGCCTGTGTTGACCAAAGCAGCACTAGTCGAGCAGCCGATGCTTCGTGTTATCTGGCAATTGGCCTACCATGCCCTGAGCGCCGCCAAGGAGGTCATATTCGTGGGATATAGCTTGCCGGTTACGGATATATCTGTCTCTACGCTTATGGTCGAGTCGATGGGGGCTGATTTCATTGACAACAACTCCATTAAAGTTGTGAATAAGGCGGAAAGCAAAGAGGATATGCGGGCTATAAAGGACAGGTACAGGGCACTATTCGGCGATATCCCGGATGAGAATTTCTACTTTGGCGGAGCATTGAAGTGGGCCAGGAGGCTAGTGTCGAAGATGAAATCTAGCCCTGGACCAGCAATGCACCTGTTCTGATCAGCGCGAGGCCAGTCGATCAAAGATCGTACATTGGGTCAGTTCCCAGATGAGGAAGTAATCCCTGTGTGTGGTGTGCCTAGTTTTGTGATAGATACTACTTCCCCATGATTTAGGCCACCCCCCCGGTAGGGAGGATGTCTGTTCAGCAACCGCCTACTCAAATACTGAAGGTTTTGGTCGCAGGAAGTCCGTCGCTTCCTCATCGCCAAACCAGCGTCACAAACCTGTTCATTGATCGTGCCCCCTGTCTACGAGACCGAGGGCTAATCTCAAAACATACTAGAAAATAAAGCTGGTGTAATCTAATCTGTGCGATAACTGCCATGTCGAGAAATTATCGGTCTTTCAAGCCTCTGTCAATGTTTACCAGATATCATACTCTGGCATTAAAATGAGGGTATATCTATTAAGCATTTTGGTTTAGTGAAGGAGCAAACAATCGTTAGAACACCGATCACAACTAAAATTCCAAGTATCAACCAATTGTCTGATGGCACAGTGAAGTAATCCCATATGCCAGTACCAATAAAGAATAGGCCAAAAATGATACCAATCCAAGCAGGGACGCCACTTGCAAATTTACCTAGATAAACCAGCATCCAAGGAAATCCAATAAACGTTGCTATACCGCGCATCGAATCATCAATACCTATAATAGTCTCCAAATATGTGATCAGATAGATCATCAGTGTGATATAAAATGCCCACGTCAACACCCATTTTTTTATTCGCGGCCTGTTGATCCAGTCACGGATGCAAGGAATAATTGAAACAAGCATCACCATAGAAAGAAATAATGAAAACCACCCTACACAAAGCGCTAGCGGTTGTTCCTTGAGACCGTGCACTGTAACTACCAATCCCCAAAATGTAAAGAATAATATACCCCATCCCAATGGATTGATCCTAGTTTCATCAGTCATCCTTAACCTCCTAAATTACTACTATAAAATTTTACTACGATTGTCAACGCATAACGTATCCGAGAGTTCGTCGTAGAACTTATATGCGCAGCATGGCACGCCTCTCATCAGCCGTGGTTGGTGGTCTGACATGCATTTACCTCTACCATAAAAGATTTAGAACATTATTTCACTCGATGTGTCAGGCATCAACAAATCCGTGTCTGTGATTTGGCTGCTTTTCCTTTCTTATTATTGCTGCCATGATTTTAGCCACCCCCACCCTGGCTACACCATCATTTTCCCCCCCCCTCGTAGCTTTCCATTTATCCCCGTTTCATATACCATTTTTAATCAGACATGATGGACGGACAAGGACAGTCTAAACGAACTGAGCGGATTTTCTATACGTTCATCGAGACGATGGATCAACTGGCCGTCAGCAAGCACATGCTGCGTAAGCTGATGAAGTCCGGGCTGACCAGCCACAGGATAGGCAGGAAGATCGTGTTTCTTAAGGAGGATGTGGCTGATCGGAAGAAAGGGAAGTAGATGCCGTTATTGAGTTCTTAGGGTCTTCAGCATCTTTTGCGCCATTAAGAGCATTTGGTTAGCGCATATAATGACCAGGCTCAGTGCAAACGCTGCCATAGCCATGCCAGCAACCTGTGAGATATCAAGTTCCTTGTTATCCCTTTTTGATAATAGCTCCTGCCTTTCTTTACTTCGCTGAAGTTCATCTTCCAGCGTGAACTTGTCCCAGCACGTCCGGCAGATTGCATGCTCCCTGGCTCCCAAGTAGCATATCTCACAGATAGGTTGACCGCACCTAGAGCAGGTAGTGACAGAATCGTACTCAGGATGGTTATAGCACTTCATTTTGTTTCCGGCGACGCTCGCTGTCATGCAAAACCAATTCTAAGCTCGTTATAATAAACTGTCAATAATCATCTATAATTGTCTATTTGTGCCTAATAGATGGCAGCATTATACCATCATATCAAAGGATTCATATGAAAAGAGCTAAGCCGGATAAAAAGATCGAGCGTATATTCTTTACATTTACCGAGGCTCAGGAGTTCCTGGGAGTCAGCCACCAGACCATATACAAGCTAATGGGATCGGGCCTACCATCTCACAAGATAGGCAAGAAACGGGTCTTCTTGAAAGATGACCTGACAAAATGGATAAAGGAACACTGAAAGGATTCGTTAGCACTGCAAATGAGTAATAGAACTGCTCATGGAATTGGTTATGACGACATTTAAATGCTGTATTTGTGGTAAAAAACACAAAGAACAAGCATTCATTTCACACGCTAGAGCTGATAAAACACTAACCCAGCATATCGCGACTGCCTGCTGTCAAGCTGCAACAGCTCCATTTCTTTTTGAATATTCAGAATCTGCTTTGAATGAAACATCACAAAAGGAACCTATAGCGGATAAGATTTCTACTGAAGTCTTAAAGAGTCGTGTTCAATTCGTTTTATTAGGGCCGGAAGTATCACAGTTCTGGACACAGGCTTGGATAGGATATGAAATAGGCGTCTCTCGAGGCGCAGATAGAGGTACTGGGAAACTAGTACAGCAAGAATACTTCGCTCGTAAAATAGTGGCCATCGAAGATGTTTCACAATCTATCAATGCTTGTGTCCCCTATTTACATGCGCTACTTTTATTTGACTATAAAAACCACACTAGGTGGCAAGAATTTGAAGATCTCGTTCGCTTCCTTGCAGATACCACTCCTACAACGTTAGGTTTTTATAAAGCAGGCAATCGCTTCCGAGGCAAGCTACTAACAGCAAGTAACACAAAATGTCCGAATTCAAATTGTGGTAGTGCTCCCTATGACGTTTTGGTGTTCAATGAAGACTTTAGCAAACTAGCGTCGGCAACATGGGTTGATGATAACATTAGAGCAACTGCCAAAATTAAATGCCCGAGTTGTTCTACTTCATTTGATATCGAACTCGTTCGAGCCTTATAAGCTCCCGTTGCCGCTCTTTTTGACGCTCCCCTTGACACCTGCATATACCTTACTCATCAATGAACGACTTTAGTTTGTACGATCGAGGCTAAATGGTGGGCGATACTGGATTTGAACCAGTGACCCCCTGTGTGTAAGACAGGTGCTCTAACCGCTGAGCTAATCGCCCTGGGGGATGGCACGCCTGGTGGGGCTTGAACCCACGGCCTCAGCCTCCGCAGGGCTGCGCTCTATCCACTGAGCTACAGGCGCTTAAAATGGTGCCGAAGGTGGGAGTTGAACCCACACATCCGTTACGGATACTACGCCCTGAACGTAGCGCGTCTGCCATTCCGCCACTTCGGCCCTGGGCAGCACAGGATTTGAACCTGTGACCCCTTGCGTGTGAAGCAAGTGCTCTAACCGCTGAGCTAGCCGCCCTCTAACGCTATATTTTATTCTTTAACAAGGTTTAAAAGCAAGGTGAAGCGCCTGATACAATCGTAGTTAATCAGGATTTGAAAGCCCGCTCTGTAGACATCCCTCTCCCTCAATGCATATAATTCAATTACACCTATGTTATCTTTTCACCCGCAGAAAGCCGGCCCGCTGCTGCTGACCTTAACCATCATGCTTGCCGCTCTGGCACTGGCCTGCATGCCGGCTCTGCCCTCACAGCCAGCCCCGGATACGAATACTCCCCAGGCAGGGACTCCTCAGGCATCGGCGGCTGTACCACCGGACCAGCAGAATCCGGCGCCGCAACCGGTTGAGGCCGATACGTCCCACACTGCAGCTACGATACCGGGATCGCCGGTCCAGATTAAGCTCATCCATTACAGGGGCACGCTTGCCAGGATCGGCTGCTGCAATCCGGGACTTTACGAACGCGACGAGTTCGTGGTTATACAGAACATCGGCGAGACGTACGTCGATATCGTCAACTGGCGGCTGACCAATATAACCAGGGGCTATCCGACCTTCACATTCCCACCACGCTTCCCCTGCGTTCCCTATGAGCTTCCGCCCCCCGACCCTAACGAGGAAATTATATCGACCGAAAGCTATTATACACTGACCAAGAACCCGGCGCAGTCCGAGCTCTACAGGTTCTCAACATATCCCCAGCAGGCTAAACCGGTCAATATCCCCAACAGCGAAGTGGATTGGGCTTCATGTACGCCGCTGGAACCGCTGGACGCCACGCCCATGAAGCCGTTCTCAAGCGAACAGGGAGTACCACCCCCATGCATCCTCTACCCGGGTCAAACGATACTGGTATTCACAGATGAAATTCACTGCCAGACCGGAGGCTTCACCTTCAACTGGGGACTGGGCAATATCTGGAACAACGTGACCCCCGATACGGCCGCGCTCTATGACGCGCACGGTAAAGAGGTATCCCGCAGGAGCTACCTTGTCGGCAGGTAGAGACATCATTATCCCCGAATTATTAAGTTTATTGATTTATTTTATACCTGTGTATATAATCAAGAAAATGGTTAAACATAACCGGCCGGAAATACGTTTCCTCTATGGAAAGTTATGGATGTGACGGAGAGATGAAATGCAGCAATGGATAAGATGCCCCAGATGCGGCGCCAACAACGCTCCCGGACAGAAATACTGTAATGCGTGCGGTACGCCGTTGCCTACCGTCTGTCCCAATTGCGGAACCCCGGCAGGCCCCGGCAGTACCTTTTGCGCCAGGTGCGGTATGACATTCGGCGGTATGCCGCAGCAGACAGGCTATTATCCTCCTCAGCAGCCGGGCTATCCTCCTCAGCAGCCAGGATATCCCCCACAGCAACCGGGCTATCCCCCACAGCAGCCAGGCTATCCCCCGCAGCAGCCGGGTTATCCCCCGCAGCAACCAGGATACCCTCAGCAGCAACCGGGCTACCCGCCTCAGCCGGGTTATCCACAACAACCGGGATACCCTCAGCAGCAGCCGGGTTATCCGCCTCAGCCGGGATATCCTCAACAGCCGGGCTATCCGCAGCAACCTCCGGGCTACCCGCCCCAGCCTGGCTATCCACAACAACCCGGCTATCCCCAACAGCCCGGTTATCCACCCGGCTATCCTCCTCAGCAGCCTCCTCGCGGCGCATATCCGCCGGGCGCAAGGCCGCCTCAGCAGGGCGGGGGCAAAGGCATGCTCATATTACTGCTCGTCGTTCTCATCGCAGGACTGGCAGGATTCGGCTACTGGGCCTACAGCCAGGGATACCTGAAGGGCATACTTAATTTCGGCAGCGATAACACCACCACTTCCACAGGGAAACAGAAGGACACGGTGCCTCCCACCATCAGCGGCGTAGAAGTAAGCGCCAAGGCCGTAAACGAAGTCGGCATCATCTGGAAAACGGACAAACCGTCCAGCTCGCAGGTGGAATGGGGTACCAAGGGTTCGTTCGGGAATAAAACAACGATACAGGACGACCCCGCGACCGGTACCAGCATGGGTGTCACCGATCACGGGGTCATCGTCAAGGGATTAACCGCAAATACCGAATACCAGTACCGGGTCCTGTCACATACCGACGGCAGCGTTGACGCCGTATCGTCCACCAATACCTTCACAACACCTTCGGCAGATTAACCCTCCTTTTTACTGCGTTTACAGATGTTCTGATGTACCAATCAACAATTCCCTGCCCCAAGTGCGGCGCGCAAAACCTGCGCGGACAGTGGGTGTGCGCAAACTGCGGTAATACGCTTGTCGTCTACTGCCAATCGTGCCATGCCGGCAACTCGTCCGACAGCCAGTACTGCCACGCCTGCCACGCTGTTCTCCAGCATACAGGCGTTACCCCCGCTCAACCACAATACCAGCCGCAACAGCCGCAACAGCCTCAGCAGCCTCAGCAGCAGCCGTACCCGCAGTACCCGCAATATCCGCAGTACCCGCCCGGTTACCCGGACCAAAGCCAGTATCCCCCTCAGTACCCGCCCTACCCACCGCCCGGTTATCCACCCCAGCAACCACCCTACCAGGACTATCAGGCGGGATACGGCCAGTACGGCGATTATAAACCCTACCCTGTTCACGGAGGTGAAGCATACGCGGGAGGCGGGCTGGACGGCCTGATCGGCAGGCTCAAAGAGATCGTACGGACTACCAATCCTATACTTCTCTCTTCTCTGGTTGTGCTGGTGGTGGGCCTAGCCATCTTCCTCATCCTGGCCTTTCAGTTCGGCTGGATCAAAACGGGTTCGACGCCCCAGGTCGAAACGGTAAAAGATACCACAGCTCCAACGATAACAATGTTGCGAGTCAGCGAAGGCGCAAACCGGGCGGCCATTATCTCCTGGGTGACCGACGAGCTCTCCAGCACACAGGTGGAATACGGCATCTGGCCTTATGCCAACACAACTACCCTGATCGAAAGCGATCCACGCACCGGCGTCAACTCGGGTACCCTGACCCATAGCGTGAGCCTGACCAGCCTCCTGCCGAAAACCTCCTATATTTATCGCGCCATCTCATATGATAAGGCCGGCAATAAAGGGGTCAGCCCGGATATGCAGTTCGATACAGCCGTAAGCCAATAAAAGAGTGTCCTGGCTCAAAGTCTATACGATAGATGATATCGATCACACGTTGCTCCGACCCCGCGTTAGACATACAATATTAAACATTTAAGGGATTAGCATGCAGCAAAACTTTCTCTGCCCCGTCTGCTGGCAAGAAAATACGGCCGGCAGCACGGTATGCAGCCACTGCCACACACAACTCGGCATCCTGGGCGCCGTCAATTCCAATTGCCTACATCCCGGCTGTCGATGGCCGCGGGTCCCCTATGACCGCTTCTGCGGCAACTGCGGAAGCCCGCTTCAACCCATCTGCCCCAACTGCGGCAACAACCTTTCCAAAGACTCCAGGTACTGCCCGAAATGCAGCTTTTTCTGCGGCGGGGGCCGGGAAGGACTAAAATAGTCTATTATTATACTGGAGAAGTATATGGCCGATATTCTTGACGAAGCTCAATCATTGTTGCAGTGCAAGACCTGCCCCTGGTATAAAAACTGCGTGCTGCCGGTCCGCGTAACGGAGCTCGACCTGAAAAAGCAGCTCGGCTCGAATGTCTCTTTCTCCGCGCCTCCCGGCATGGAGGACATGGGGCTCAACCAGTTGCTGGCGGGCCTGGCGTCGGCCGCCGAAAATTCGATGTTGGAAGGCTGCCCGGTTTTCATCGAAAGGCTACGCTCCAATCCCAACCTGGCCATACGCATTAAGAAGGTCATGCAGGAGTGGTCGGACGAAAGCGGCGACCCGCAATAGCTGATGAGCCAGCAAATCAAGCTTATCTCCTGGAACGTGGTCAGCATGCGAAACATGCTGGATAAGGCCAACCTGACACCGGCCGGGCAACCATCACTGCCCTTTCTCGACTGGTTGAAGCGAGAATCACCCGACGTTATCTGCTTCCAGGAAACGAAGCTGCAACAACCCCAGATCCCGCCCGCCCTCGAGAACCCGGCCGGCTACTTCACGCTATGGAGCTTCGCAGAGAAGAAGGGCTACAGCGGTGTGGCCACTTTCAGCCGCAAGAAACCTCTTTCCCACAGCAGCGGGCTGGGTATCGACAGGTTCGACAGCGAGGGCAGGGTGTTGATGACCGAATACCCTGGATTCAAACTCTTTAATGTCTACTTCCCCAAGGCATATTCGCCGCGCGAAGTGGCAACTGCCCGCAAAGAGGGCGCGGCCAATGCCGATAAAATGGCGGAACGTCTGCCCTTTAAGCTGGCTTTTTACGATGCGCTGCTGGACCATGTCGATCGATTATCAGCCCGGGGCGAAAAAATTGTGATCTGCGGCGACTTCAATGTCGCCCATACCGAGATAGACCTCGCGCGGCCCAGGGAAAACCGCGAGACCTCCGGATTTCTGCCCGAGGAACGCGCCTGGATGGATAAGTTGACCGATCACGGGTATGTCGACACCTTCCGCCACCTGCATAAGGACGCGGGCCATTACACCTGGTGGAGCTACCGCTTCAAAGCGAGGGATAAGGATATCGGTTGGCGTCTCGACTATTTCTTTATCTCACGCAACCTGGCCGGATCGCTGACCGACGCATTCATTCTCAAAGACGTGTGGGGATCGGACCACTGTCCGGTCGGCATAACGTTGAAAATAGGCTGAGCAAGCCTTAATATAAAGAGTGATGGTGCTGCAAACTCCCACCGGTTCCGATCAGGCCATGCCTGCGCAGGCAGATATTACCGGCGACCGCTGCCGCCATATGATGGCCGCCCTGCACGAACTGAAAAGCAATATAGCGCGCGTCGAGCAGAGCCATCCCCACCTGGGCAACGACCTTTCCTCCACATGCGACAGGGCCATAGTGGAATTGCAGGAGGTCCATTGCAGGCAGGGCAGCGCCGGGACGCCGGAGACCATCAAAACCTCATCACAGGCATCCGGAACCAATCCCCTTTCGCAGACCATTGATAAGATAGGCGGTTGTATCATAAGCGGACTGGACAGGATGGGCGACGGCATTATATTTCTCTTCGCGAAGATCGGCAGGGCTTTCAGTTAGAATCACCTTTTACCTCATCTCCTGCTAAAACATTAATAAAGTCCTAACAATTTTCCATTAGACTATTTGCATGATGTTGGATTATTTCTTCTCAACCACATGGTTGAAAGGAGGCATGCATCATGAATAAGATGACTTATGTAGCAGCCACCATCCTGGCAGTGGCCCTGTTTCTGGCAGGCGTGCTGTTTGTCGCTACCGCGATATAACCTGTACCAGCGGAATCCGCAAGCAGGGTTTGTGCTAAGCCCTTAAAAACAGCCCCACGGCGCCGGATTTCAATACAAACCGGCTTCTCTGTTAAGATATTTGCATGAAAAAAGCACAACGCGTCGCTGTGATAGGCGCCGGCGCCGTGGGGAGCTATTACGGCGGACGCCTGGCCGAGGCCGGACATGATGTCCGCTTCCTGGTCAGGCGAGACTACCATGCCGTCAGGTCGTCCGGCCTGAACGTAACCAGCCCGGACGGTGATTTCCTGCTGACGCATCCCTTTACAGCTGCAGACAGCAGCGAGATAGGTACGGTTGACTGGGTGATCTGCGCTCTCAAGTCGACCTCCATTCATTCCGCACAGAAGCTGGTCCAGCCCTGCGTGGGCGCGGACACACGCATACTGGTGCTGATGAACGGCCTGGGGCTGGAGGACCATTTCGCCGGGTGGTTCGGCGAAGAACGGATATTCGGAGGCCTGGCCTTTACCTGTATCAACAGGGGCAAACCTGGTAACGTGCATCACCTGGCCTACGGCACGGTGACTTTGGGGCACCATAAAAACAATCCTGCCGAAATCGAAAGGGCCCTGGCCCTATGGTCGGGCAGCAAAACCAGCATCGTCTCTGCATCGTCGCTTTTGAAGGCCCGCTGGGAGAAGCTCTGCTGGAATATCCCTTTCAGCGGCCTGTGCGTGGCCGGCGGAGGGATCACGACCGACCGCATCATGTCAGACGCGGGCCTGCGCGCCGCAGCCGGGGCTTTGATGCAGGAGGTTATTTGTGCGGGGAATGCCGATCTGGCATATCATGGCGAAAAGGCCGTCATCGCTGGAGAAGCGCTGGTTGAAAGCATGTTTCAGAAGACCTCCACCATGGGAGCTTACAGGCCGAGCACTATGATCGATTTTGTGGAGGGCAAGGCCATGGAGGTAGATGCTATCTTCAATGAACCGCTGCGCCGTGCCCGTGAGCTCAAGGTTCCGGCCCACGGCCTTGCGCTGCTGACCGCCCTGCTGAGGTCCCTCAATCATGGGCGTTAATCAATAGCTACTCCTGTATTTTGATAGCGCCCGCTCCTTCCGAGATAGGCACATACCGGAAGGGACCGCTGTAATCCAGGCCCTCCATGCCCTTTTTAATATCGTTTACATCCCATATCGAGCTGATTATCCAGACCACCGCCACCTGTTTGCTGGCAGTCAGTTTTTTCAATATAGGCGCGAAGTCCTTTGTCCCCTGCTTGTAGTATTCAACGGGACCTACCTCGTAACCCTCGCCGATGGAACGCTGCTTCATCAAGGCCAGAGAATCTTTTCCGGTCTCGTTATCGAGCACCAGGAAAGAGGCATAATTTTTGGATGGATCATATGTGAAGCCCTGTGCCGGCAATAATGAACATGCGGCACACGGCAACACAAGCAGAACGAAGACTGCAAAAGTGGCAATGATTAATTTCGGGCTCATCTTTTTCATTTCCTTGCTGATATTCCGTATATTATACAAAATGAAGGGCCCTGATGCTCAATTCGATGTATAATCATGAGTAATATGAAAAGGGTCTATAGCAACGATAAAATCACGGTTTCCTGGGATTCTGAGAAGTGCACCCATTCCGGCAACTGCTTCTCAAATCTGCCAGAGGTTTTTAAACCGATGAGGCATCCCTGGGTTATTATCGATGCCGCCGAAGCGGAGGCCATCAAGAATACTGTAGACAAATGCCCCTCGGGCGCGCTTACCTGCAAAGTGCATAAATAGCCGCCGGGCCGGCGCCTCATTTCTTTTTAAATCTGTCATATAGCTCGATGAACCAGATATTGAGCGCTACGGCGATGACGACGGGCAGGCTGATCAGCCACAGGTTCTGGGCCAGGTCGATATCGAAATACTGGCAGACCATCAGCAGGACCAGCGTTAACAATATACCCAGCCCGGCGCAGCCGATTGCCAGAGATGCATAGATCAATGTAAGTAGCCACCTTACCGATTACTGTACGCCGGCGGGCAATGGCAACCGAACCGGGACGAAAGTCCTATCACTGCTCACCCTCGACAATTATACCTTAACAATCATGCCCTACACTTATGTAAATTGGCAATATCAGGAGCAGCTCCCCGAACAGGTAACCGTCGTTCGGGACAGGGCGGGCATGACTAAATACCTATTGATACCAAAATTTCCGCTGTTATAATAGGCAATTGGAGGTGACCTATGGGAATCCAGTATGCGGGTGAGGTACTCGGTGTCGTATGTCTGGGCCTGGCATCCCTGGCAGCTTTTCTCATGGTGCCCGCGCGTGAGCTGAGCTTGAGGGAGAGGATCGGCATACATACGTTTTACTGGGCTTTTGCTATTTACGCGGCCTGGACCATATTTTTCATGTGGGAAGGCCAGGGCTGGGAAAGATATTTTTATGCCTGCATACCGCTGATGCTGGGATTGTTCCTCAGCCTTCTCTCTGAACTGCAGTCAAGACAACCGCCCATTAATATAAGCAATGCCCGTCTGAAAAAGATCGTCGTCCAGACATGGCACAGGCTGCCGAATCACGTAAAAAGAGGGCTGCAGGGCACCGTCATGAATATACAGGAGGTTCCGGAGTGGGGCGAACTGGACGAGGAATATTTCCAGGATTCCACGGAAAGGGCAGCGCGCTGGTATACCATCCTGCCCCTGCCGACCAGAGGTATTCTGCACGTATCGGAAAGCGACTGCCGGAACCTGCAGGACCAGGCTGTGGCAACAGCCCTGGCACGCGAGCTCGGCATGGCCTATCAATCCACAAAAACCCCGTTCGACAGTAACGCCATCGAAAAGGCGGGGGCCGATCTGCCTGTCAAATGGAAGTTTACTAAGTAGTCAGCAGAATTTACCTCATCGAGACTGAATGGCCGCTTGCCGGAGGCTTTCGCGCTGAATATCAGGAACACGTCTGGCATCAAATAGGTATGCCTACGTATTTAACCGGGGGCGCTGCAATTGTATACTTTTCACTCACTGCAATGGAGGAGAAAGCATACGATGATAAAAATAATCTGCGACAGCACCGGGGACATTCCCGAGGAAATAAGAAAACAGTACGACATAACCATCGTGCCGCTTAACGTGCAATTCGGCACCGACAGCTATCAGGACGGTGTGAACCTTACTGGAGCTCAGTTCTACAAAATGCTGGTGGAGGGCAAAGTGCATCCCACCACATCCCAGCCCGCACCCGGCGTGTTTGCCGAGGCATATCAGAAGCTGGCCAAACAAACGGACGAAATACTGGTGCTGACCATATCCAGTGGCATCAGCGGCACCTATGAGAGCGCCATGCAGGCTAAACAATTGGTGGACAGCAACCTTAAAATCGAGGTCATCGATAGCAAGTGGACCTGCGCAGGGCTGCTGCTGCCCACACTCAAAGCTGCCAGGGCGGTTGAGAAGGGCATGAAGATGGCTGAGATCACCAAGATGATAAAAGATATCCTGCCTAAGATCCGTGTCTACATGATTTTCGACACTCTGGAATACCTGAGGAAAGGCGGCCGTATCGGCCTGGCCAAGGCGCTGCTGGGGGGGATGCTTAAGCTGAACCCGGTTTTGACGCTCAAGGACGGTGTAATCCACCCGGTCACTCAAGCTCGTGGCCGTGCCAAGGCCGTAGATATATTGGTTGACCTGATTAAAAAGACCGGTAATCCTGACGAAGTCGTGGTGGAGGATGCCACCACACCGGATGAGCTCGAAGACCTGGCCAAACGTATAGGATCTGCCATCCCCAATGCGAAGATAATCCGCACGAAGGTTGGCCCCACTATCGGTGTCCACGCTGGTCCGAGGATTATGGTCGCAGGCTGCATCAGTACTGCCTGATCCGCCACCGGCGCCGATTTGAAATAGGTGATCAGGCTTTCTGGAGTATCCTGCTAAGAGCCGGGTTCCTGATTGAGATCGCCCCCTCGGGGCAGGTTTCCTGACAGCAGAAGCAGCGTATACAGCGGTCGTATTTGTATGTGGGCAGCTTCTTTTTATCTCCGGTATGCCAGTCAACCGCTTTCGGCTCCACCGGGCACATGTGCACACACGTTCCGCAAATAGTGCACTTAGTCCTGTCGATTACCGGCTTTTCACAGATCCGGTTCTTGATGAAACTCATCAGACGGTTACTGCTGCAGTGCAGCGGCGGAGCGCGGTTAACCTCAAATTCAGGAGTATAGAGCGACTCCAGGCTCTCGCCTACAATCTCAATACCCTCTGTATAGTAAACACCCAATCCCGCTTCCTCGCCGGCCAGGGATGTCGGCACTACGGCAGGATTAAGATTGATCATCCTGCAGGCCGTGGCATCCAGTGCAACCGGATCCGAGGACAGCATCAGGACGTTCATCTTCCTCACCCTGCCGTTGCGCGGTCCATTGCCCTCCATAGCCTGGATACCATCCATGATATATAATCGCGGTTTGATATAGGTATTTATGTCTACCAGCATAGCAGCAAAATCGTAAGGATCGGCCAGCTTGACGTGGTACTGACCCTTGATAAACCCGGGGATACATCCGAACTGGTTTTTAATAGCTCCTGTGAACCGCATCATGCCATGTGTCTTGAATTTAGGTAAACTCACCAGACCGTCGCAGTCAAGCACGCCATTGGCGATGACGAGGCTCTTGACCAGGAGCGCCTCCGGATGGCTGACCGTCCGGCCGCTGTCGAAATCGGCGATAGTGAAACCCAGTTCATCTCCGACCTGCTTGAGCCCCGACCGGCGACAGTTACCCTCGCATTTGCCAATGGAAGATGAATCGCCGTAGTAGACGGACGCACCGGCTTCCTGCATAAGCAGGCCGGCAGCTTTGAAAACGGCGGGGTGGGTTGTTACACAGGCAGCAGGATTGGAGCCCAGCAGCACATTCGGCTTTAGAACGATCTTTTCACCCGGTTGGGCAAAGAGCTTCACTCCGCCCAGCAGATCCAATCCCTGCCTGACAGCCTCATATACGGTATCTCCGTCGTAAGTATCGCACCTGATTAAAGCAACTTTTACTCCGGCGATATTAGCTTCAACTCTACTTATAGACAATGTCATTTAATTGTAGTGCTTCGGATCAGGCCCGACAAGCAGGCCAGTACTTAAGTCGTAGTACCATAGTAATATTGATTATTTGAATATACTGAGGTTATATATATATGACATATGTATATGAGGCCGGATGTGAGGGCACCCGCTAAGCTAAACTTGTATACATAAAAAGGTGAGGGTGAAACCGAATAGAGATGAAAATGAGCGATCTTTAAGTGAAGCATGGGCCGGCATCGACTGCGAGAGCTATGATCAGCTGTTCAAAGCCATATTTTTGAGCTCTCCGATAGGTAAATACGTGGGGCAGGACGGTAAGTTCGTGCTCTGCAATCCTGCCTTTGAAAAGATCACCGGTCATAAGAAAGACGAACTCAGGGACATGCATCATTTAAGCCTGGTCGTCCCGGATGACAGGGACCTCGTCAGAAGAAACGCTATCCGCATGCTCAAAGGTTCGCGCAAAACGCCTTACCAGTTCAGGGTACACACGCGTAAAGGCGAGGTGCGCTGGATAATTGAAACAGTTGTCCCTATTGTATACCGTGGCCAACGTGCCGTTCTGGGTAACTCTACGGATATCACCGGGCAAAAAAAGCTGGGGGAGTCCTTTGAGGCAAGCGAAGAAAAATACCGTGCTCTGGTGGAGAACATCAATGACGTTTTATTCACGCTCGACGCTAAAAAGACGATCACATACATCAGTCCCGTCGTGGAGCGTGTCACAAAATACAAGGTAAAGGAATTACTGGGGCAATCTTTCACCCCGCATATACATCCGGATGACCTGGCGGGCCTGCTGGGCAGCTACAAACGCCTGCTGTCGGGGCAGGTGGAACCATGGGAATTCCGCTTCAAGGATAAAGACGGCGAAATCAGGTTCCTGCGCACGTCCAGCCGCCCGATTTACAAGGAAGGCCGTATTGTGGGAGTTTCCGGTCTGCTAACTGATATAACGGATCACAGGAAAGCTGAGGACGAGCTCCTGAGATCCCGGGACCTATTGCAGACAGTTATAGATGCCACTCCAGACTGGATGTGCGTCAAAGATTACGAGCATAAATATATAATGGTCAATAAAAGCTTCGCTCAGGCACAGCACCTGTCGACGCAGGATATGATAGGCAGGCCTGATACCGACTTTTTCTCGGAAGAGCTATGCCTGGGCAATCCAGAAAAGGGTATCACGGGATTCCACGCCGACGACCTTCAGGCCTTTCAAGGTCGCCTGGTGCAAAACCCCGGAAACCATGTCACGTGGGCTGATAACTCACAGCATGTTTACGATACGTATGAGATCCCGCTGAGAGATAAATCGGGGAATGTATACGGCGCCCTGGTATACAGCCGTGACTCCACCGAGCGGCAGAGGGCTGAGGAAGAGCGTGAAGCATCTATCGATGCATTGCAGAGGACACTGCGGGCCCTGGTGGACACCATGGTCAAGGTGGTGGAGATGCGTGACCCCTATACCGCCGAACATCAGCACCGGGTGGCCGACCTGGCCGGCGCCATAGCCAGGGAGATGAAGATGGATGATCTGCGGGTCGAACACCTGGTAATGGCAGCTAAAATCCACGATATCGGCAAGATGTATGTTCCGTCGGATATACTCAGCAAGCCCGGCAAACTGACCGATACTGAACTGGACCTGATCAAGACGCATACGCTCGGCAGCTATTCCATACTGCGGGATATCGAGTTCTCCCATCCCATCGCCTTGATGGTGCTCCAGCATCATGAAAGGCTGGACGGCTCCGGTTACCCGCAGGGGTCGACGGGCAAAGAGATGCTGACGGAGTCCAAGATACTGGCGGTGGCCGATGTGGTTGAGGCCATGGCGTCACACCGTCCCTACAGAGCAGCGCTGGGTATCGAAAAGGCCCTGCATGAAATATCCAGGAACAAAGGCAAGCTGTACGATCCCGAGGTTGTTGACGTCTGCCTGATGCTGTTTAAAGAGAGAGGATTCAAATTCGAGGATAGATTCGTCTTCAGAGACAGGTAGATATCCCTTTCCAAATATCGCCACATTTTTCTAAACACCTTTACCCTCTACGACGTTTTAATAATTGTTTAACATTTAAGCTGTATATTGATTATGTAAACAGTTTAATAAGGTTAACTCTAATGCAGAGGACTTAGAAAGATGCTACAGAAATTTTACTGCCCCAACTGCGCGGCGCGGGTTGTGTGTGGTGATAGGTTCTGTGGGAATTGCGGCGTTAACCTGACCTGGATCGTGCAGCCGGCGCCGGCGCAGCCGATCCCGACTGCATGCGGGCTTTCTTCCTCCTTCAGTCAGGAAACGGATGATAGATGGCCGCAAACCAGTCAGGAATTCGGACCGAGCCGGCCGCCCGTACAGGATCACAGCCGTTATCTGCAGAAGAAGGCCGCGTCGACAGACGGGGCGGTGACGCCCATCAGCAAAGAGATCTCCAAATTGCTGTCGGACTTCGAGAAGCACCTTAAATACAGCCATTCCAGGTGACTTAACGCTGCCCGTTCTGATTGTTACAATGGTTCTGATATCATTGTGGAGCAACTGAGCGAAAAAGGAAGTGAGGTAGATCATGAGCAAGAAAAGTCTGGGCAATAAATTCTGCCTGTATCCTTATCCCGTTACCATTCTCGGCGCCAACGTTAACGGCAAAGCCAATTTCATGACACTGGCTTTTATCGGAATTGTCAACGCGAATCCCGGTATGGTCGCCTTCGGATGCAACAAACGTCATTACACCAATGGCGGTATTAAAGAGAATCTGACCTTCTCGATCAACATACCTTCTAAAAATATGATCAAGGCGGTCGATTATATCGGGTGTGTGAGCGGGGAGAAAACTGACAAATCCGGGCTGTTCAAGATATTCTACGGAAAGCTGGATACTGCTCCAATGGTCGATGATTGCCCGCTCTGCCTGGAATGCAAGGTATTAAAGATTCTGGACCTGGGCGGATTTGACGATATCGTGATTGGCGAAATTGTCGAATGCTACTGTGAGGAAAATTGTTTGAGCTCTAATAATCTGCCCGATATTGAAAAACTTCAGCCGTACATGCTGTCCATGTATGAAAACCGGTATTTCTCATTGGGAGAGTATCTGGGCAAAGCCTGGAACATAGGATTGAATTACACAGCAGAAAAATAAGGAAGCGCTGACCGGGTCGATGCAATCAGCGCTTCCTGCCTTGTAGAGATGATCGTCAGCTACGGCGGTGGTATAGGGCCGGGTCCAGGCGGTACAGGGCCGGGCATAGGGCCGGGGCCCAGTCGCGGCGCCGGGTAGGAATGATACGGGGGGTTATACCACGGTGTGCCGTATGAATAGGTCCGGTAATAGATGACGGTAGGTTGATAGGCCGGCTGTGCGGAAGTTACATACGTATTCTGCTGCTGCAGCTTGGACTGGGCTTCAGCCAGCGACTGCTGGGTAGTATTCAGTTGCTGCTGAGTTGAAGAAAGCTGCTGCTGAGTCGAGTTAAGTGAGTTATTGAGTGAATTCACCTGGCCTTGCAGGGCCATGTACTGCTCACTGCTAATGCCCGTGGAAATGCAACCCGCCGACAACATCGTCATCAGTAATACGAGAGACATGACCGCGATAATAGCCTTCTTTTTCATTTTTACCTCCTTTTTCTTAGCATAAAGGAGGTGCTATGAATATGCTTGACGGCGGACTGATAAGTCTCTGATATTCGGCTAACAAATTATTAAATCGCGGATGGATTATCAGGGATTTACGGTCACAGTGACGGTGGCGTTATCCGTCCCGTAGCTGTTGATGGCGGTCAGCGTAAAGCTGGTGGTTTCGCCGGGTGATACCGCCTGCCCGGATGCTGAGGTCGGAACTCCGATACCCTGATCTATGATAAGTATGGTAGCGCCCGTGACACCCCAGGAAAGGTTTGATGTCCCACCCGGGGAAATGGTGCTCGGAGAGGCTGTAAAGGACCTGATTAACGGCGCAGTGCCATCTGTCGCTACGCTCACCGCAACTGTAACTTCTTTCTTCTCCGTGCCGAAGGTGTTAACCGCGGATAACTCATAGGTGGTGGTGGCGGTGGGTATTACCGTTGTCCAACCGGATGACGGCACGTTGCCGACGTTCGGACTGATCGAAACCGTCCTTGCCGCATCGACTGCCCAGGTGAGTGTTACCTCATCCCCCAGCATGATTGAATTGCTGCTCGTGGAAAAGGTTTTAATCTGAGGCGGATCCTTGGTAAGCGCCGGGCCGGAGCTAATATTTGACGTGTCTACGGTAACCGTAACCGATTTGGTCACCGAGCCGTAGTCGCTGTCGGCTCGTAATGTATATACAGCCGTCT
>Ga0265297_10001978_pt1 | contig 44048 bp, 45 predicted proteins | sample Munlanlwell13791_FD_192502 | JGI IMG/M metagenome (GOLD analysis project Ga0265297, IMG submission 192502) | Leachate microbial communities from a municipal landfill in Southern Ontario, Canada - Leachate well 137-91 | ecosystem: Engineered > Solid waste > Landfill > Unclassified | place... | reverse complement strand
TCCTTTGGCTACAATACTAGAATAGAGATTGGCGATGTCTGCTTTGCGTCTAGCGTCATAGGCATTACCCGTGGCACCGGTCATGGAGACAATAAGAATGCCGGCGAGAATGCCGACAATAGCGATGGTTACTAACAACTCTATTAATGTAAAACCTTTTTGAGAATAACTATTCATAATATGAATTATACCAAAAAAATATTTGAAATACAAAAAATCCGCTTACGCGGATTTTTATTTTTTAACTATTTTACAATCTTAATATTATCAAGACCATTTTCTTCAAATTCATCTAAGAATTGATCTTCTATTTCCATTGCTTTTTCAAAATCTTCGTCGTTATCGTTGTCAAAATCTTTGCCATATTTTTCTTTAAAGCCTAATACTGCAAGTTCCCAAGCTAGTCTCTGGTACATGTCTGTCTCGCCATATTCGTTAGCCATATCATAAGCCTCAGCCATTACATCATCAAACCATTCCTCGTCTTCTCCATTGTCCAATCCGTATTCTTTAGCAAACCCTAATAGGTATTCTTCAAATTCATAATTCTTATCTGCTAGTTTTTCTTCTTCGCCCTCTTCTGCGATAAATTCTTCCATCATTCCAGCGATGCCGATAGCTTTCAAGATTTTTAAGTATTGATCTTTATCTAGTTCTATTTTAGCCATTTTTTTAAAATTTAATTAATTAAAACTTTCTGGCTAAAGCATAGCATAAATTTTTAAAATGGCAACCTCGGTAGTATAAAAAATAAAAGCATTATTGGGTATAATGCCTATAAATTCTTACCTCATTTTAATCAAGTCAATTTCTTAAAACAAAAAAGCACACAAATGATGTGTGACGTAAAAAATAGGAATAAACTAGGAATGAACAACCTGTATTATTTTCGGAGGAAATATTGTACTTGATGTTGGTGGTCTCCATCAAGTACTTTAATTATATTACCTAATCTTTAAAAGTCAACAACAAATAATTAAATTTTATACTTTTTAAGCTCCCTTCGTATTCTTCTGTAGTCAGGAATAGAAACGCCAACAAGATTCCAAAAATCAATTGAGTGATTCATTTCTTTGATGTGGCAAATTTCGTGAACTATGATGTAGTCGGCAAATTCTTTTGGCAAAAACATAACCTTATAATTGAAATTAAGGTTCCCTTTTCCTGAACAGCTACCCCATCTTGTTTTTTGATTTCTAATCGCAACAGAGCCTATTTTGAAGCCGTAAAAACGATTCAAATCACCTAGTCTTTCTTTTATAAATCTGCGGGCTTTCTCTTTATTTTTTTCGTAGTCTTTTGAAGTTAGTTTTAGACTTGGATTAACTGATGTCTCTTGAAATTTTTCTAACCTTTCAATAATCCATTCAACCTTGCTTAATACAAATTCATCGGCTGCTTTTTCGGGCAGCCACTTTGGCATTGTTATTTTAACATCTCCATCCGAATTAACTGATAAACGCAATCGTTTTGATAAACGATTTTTAGATAATGTAAATAATATTTCTCCCCCTTCGTAGATTATTTTCTTTTTTTTCATATTGTCAGTAATTAAGAACAAGTAATTCGTAGAGAAAAAGGTTGAACCTCCAATTTTAGCTGTCTTGAGTATATTCCTTGTTTTCTTTGATGGCTATTTCGGCCTTCATTAATTCTGTTCCGATATAGATAGCATGTGCAATGTCAGAAATAAATGGAATAATTTTGTCTCTTATTTCGGAAGCATTTTTTCCTTTTATCTCTTGCAAGAATACTCCGTCCAAATCCAAGTGTCTGACAATTATTTCTTTATTCTCAATTTGAATAACAAAACTTCCCCTAAAATCTACATTGCATTCTAAGGTTGGTTTGTGTTTTGAAAGCAAATTTTGAACCTCTTTTAAGTCTCTTTCGTAGATATGTGCCGAACAAGATACAATCGCTAGCTTTCCTATTTTTAAATCCAAAGCTTTGGCAATTTCTTTTTGAATTTTTAATAATCCGTAAGCATTTTGAGGCCAAGCACGATACATATCGTTGGACCTAAAATAAGCTGTTAGATATACGCTACTATTCTGAATTAATGCCTGAACCAAGTCCAAGCACGGACATTTCTCATTATTAAAATCCTTTTCTACGTTCCAAGTAAAGGCGATGGCTCTACGAGAAAAATTTTCTCTTTTGAGCTCATTTATAATTCCTTGAATTTGATCTATCCCATTGTGATTTCGCAACCTGCTTCCATAAGTATACTCCACTCCATCAAAAATCTTATCTGTCATTAATTGCGGATAATAATTGATTAGGTCTTGTTTATTAAAATATAAATATTCTGGCAAAACAGGATTATCTGGATCGTCATTGTTTATAACCGTTATAGTGTCAAGCAATTCTTTTTGCGACTCTCCATACGAACTCATTTTGTCTTTGCCAAACTTAATAATTCTATCCAAAACTTTCAGCCAGACATCGTGAACTTTTGCCCCTTCAAGACGAAAGGCAATGTCCTCGGATAAAAACATATTAGTGATTTCTATGCTATGAGACGGAAAATCTATTTCTTTATCTGTCCAATTATTTTTATTTATGGCAACGTTCATTATACAATCATCTATTTTGTCCAAATCAACAAAGGAATAATTTTGGGAAAAATATTTGTGAAATTCTTTTACTTTTCCGGCTGGAATTTCAGGATGGATAAATTTTGAATCTCCTGTTTCTAAAAATGATTCTAATTCTGCGATACTGCCTGATAAGTCTCTACCAGTAATAATCAAATATTTTATTTTTGGATTTAAAAAAATATTGCGAATAATATAATTTATTCCTTCTTTGGAATAAAGCTGCCCCATTATGGCAACTTTTTTACGCGACTCTTCGCTAAGATTATTCCAAATCACCTCTTTTTTTGTCCAACCGCAAACAATAGCTATTTCGCCAGCATTAGTAATAAGTTGATTTTGATAATATTTTGGCCATTTTTCTTCCATTCGTTTATCTATCTTTAAAATTAATAAGTATAATTTATTATTAACATCTTTTACTAAAAATAAAAAGCTTAAGAATTTCTTAAACTTTTTACCTATTGAGACCCACTTTTTATTTTTTCGCAATGATCCAATAAATATTTGTTATAAGTCTTAACTTTTGTGTTATAGGCTTCCATCTCTTGCTGATAGACGAGTGATTTTTCATTAAAAGCAATCACATCCTTAGTATATTGCTCAATTCGCAATTTAAGAGCTTCTCCAGCACTTTTTGTAGTTGGCAACCCTGGACTGCTTTTAATCCTGACTGTTTCTGTCTCAATGTAAATTTTTTCGCTGTTTAATCTCGCCAATTCATTATCCAGCTTAAGAGATGCGGCATCGCTAGGGGCACTGCTTGGTTTTAGCCTATCGGCAGCATCGCTAGCTTCGGTACTGCAGACATAGTCACCAGTTCCCTCTACGACAGTTTTTGTTTTGCTGGCATCGCCAATATTGAGATTAAACACATTTCCATCAAAAAAGAAAACGCAAAGAATGCCTAATACAATGATTATTGCTATAAAATCCTTTAGAAAAAAATTTGATTTCTTTTTTTTGTAAGTATTAGAAAATTTAATCTTAGCTCCCTCTAAAGAATTTAAATATTCTTGTGTGCTTGGAACCTCTGGAGAATTGTTCAATTTTTTAAATTTGTTAAAAAATTACTAATTAAAAGTTTTTTCATCTTTAGGTACTGCATTTATTAAGATAATTATATCAAAATTTACTTAAAATACAAAATCCGCTTACGCGGATTTTTAATTAATATTTTATGGTGCAAGGTATTTGATAATTACAACGCCTGAGCCACCAGCTCCGCATGTTGTATATCCACCACCGCCACCGCCTCCAGTATTAACAGTTCCATTTTGCGCAGCTGATGTATCTGGGTATCTTCCTCCAGCGCCTCCACCACCCAAGCCTCCTTGACCAGCGTCATAACTTTCTGTACCGCCGCCTCCGCCGCCTCCATAATATAATGAACTGCCAGTGATAGAACTTGCTAAGCCAGAACCACCGTCACCTCTAGCTGATGACGAAGTGCTTGTGCCAACAGCACCGGCGCCGCCACCGCCACCGCCTCGTGTATAAGATTGACTGCCAGAATTCCATCCTGCACCTCCGTTAGTACCTTGACCTGATACTCCTGTTCCTCCAGAACCTGCTGTAGTTCTTGCAGCTCCACCACCACCTGATCCTCCATTGGCTCCAGCTGCACTACTTGTTCCTCCAGAACCATGTCCTCCACCAATTGAAGTCACGGAGACTGGGAAATTTATAGAAGAGTTCACTCCATTAACCCCACATGCCCCTCCTGCTCCAACAACAATGGTATAAGAACCAGAAATTCCTGATTGACTTGAGTTCAATACTCCGCCGCCACCACCACCTCCACCAGAAGTGTCCGCACCACCGCCGCCTCCCGCAACAACCAAATATTCAGCTTGTGTAACTCCGTCGGGAACAGTCCAAGTAAAGGTTCCTGTAGTTGTTCCGGATAAAGTATATTTGTTGACTTTGTAATTTCCAACAGTTGTTTCGGTGCAGGTTAGTCCTCCACCAGAGATACATGATGATCCAGCATTTGAAGCATACTTACTACTGGCTGAATTGTAAGTATAGGTATTTGAATTAGAGAGAGTAGCACTGATAGTAAAGCTTATTCCATCAGTTGATGAATATGTATAAAAAGTTCCTTTTGGATCTTTCATATTTACAGCGTTACCAAGAATAGTATTGAGAGCTGTTGAACAATTAGAACCAATACTACAAGTTTCTATTGGATAGGCTGGATTAGAAGTATTGTAGATTAATAATTCTTTGACAATCTGATTAATGTCAGCTTTTCGTCTAGCATCATTGGCATTATTAGTTGCACCAGTCATAGAGACAATAAGAATGCCGGCAAGGATGCCGACAATTGCGATGACGACCAATAACTCTATTAAGGTAAAACTACTTTCCTTTTGATTCATATAATGAAATTATACCAGAAATTATTTTAAAATACAAAATCCGCTTACGCGGATTTTTAATTAATACTTTATGGTGTAAGGTATTTAATAATTACAACACCCGAACCACCAGTACCGCCATTTCCTGAAAAACCACTACCACCACCACCGCCTCCGCCAGTACCGCCTCCGCCAGCACCACCAGTAATTCCTCTTCCGTTTTTACCCTCTCCACCGCCGCCAGCACCACCACCTGCCGAATAATTATCTCCGCCGCCGCCTCCTCCGCCAGCATAGTAAGTAGAAGTGCCTGAAATATCAAATGCCATTCCTCTTCCTCCTGATCCTGGAGCATAGTCTACTGCTGCGGTACCAGTAGCACCAGCACCTCCTCCTCCGCCGCCGCCATACAAACTACCAGAACGTCCGCCGCCAGCATTTCCATAAGTAGTTCCTCCTGAGCCCTTTGTAGCTCCGCCACCGCTAGCAATACCTGTACCGCCGCCTCCGCCGGCGCCGCCGCCACTACCGCCCGCAAGACCGTTATTAGGTGTACTGCCGCCATTTGCACCACTTCCGGCGCCGCCGCCATAACCTACTAATGCGGTGCCACCAAAAGAAGAATTTGCTCCATTATTTCTACTAGCTCCTCCTGCTCCAACTGTAACAACATAATTACCAGTAACAGCGTATGAAGAAGAATAAGAGATGCCGCCGCCTCCGCCGCCTCCGCCATTATCAAACCCACCTCCGCCGCCTCCGCCAACAACAAGTATTTCTGCTGTAGTAACCCCAGTTGGCACCGACCAATTAGCCGAAGCAGTTGCAGTACCGGTGAGGGTGTATACATTGACGGTACTAGATCCGACTGCATACTCATTGCAATCTATTCCTGATGAATCTATGCAGACACTGTTACTTCTAGACGCACTACACGAAACATCTGTCTTGCCACGACAAATCCAGCTAGACGTCCCTCCTATAGCTGGAAAAGATGGCGTAGAGACTAATGATCCCGCAGAGCAAAATGTATTTGACCCAAAATCAGTTACTGATGCATAAAATGTCTTGTTTGCTGTACCGCAAGCGGCAACAGTAATATCACTGTAATACTCATCAGTAGCAGAATCGTAGGCGTAAATTCTGGAATCCGACATCGTTGCTGAAACGGTGAATTTTACTCCGTCTGAAGTATAAGAATAATAGGCTCCTGCTTTTGGATCCTTAGAGTTTGCTGCATCTCCAAGAGCAGTATTTACAGCACTAGAACAGGTAGACCCAATATAGCAGGTTTCTATTGGATAAGTATGATTGTTATTGGACCCATACACAGATAGCGTGCTTGCTATTTGGCTGATGTCTGCCTTTCGTTTGGCATCATTTGAAGTATCCATCGCCCCTCTAATTGAGACAATAATAACTCCCGAAATAATACCAATAATGGCAATAACAACTAACAATTCAATTAAAGTAAAACTATATTTTTTTGTTGGCATAGTATTGATTAAATTATACCAAATAAATATTAAAAAGCAAAACTAATCCCAGCTTTCAATCCCGCTTCCATCCAAATTAATTTTGGGTCCCAAGAATTGTGGTTTTTCATCTAGTAAAATATCAAAATATGCCTTAACGTCTGCAAAAATTTCTCGGATAAACATTTTTTCTGCCCCAGAATAGCTATGAAGATCGGCACTGAATCCATATGCGTTGTGCCCCAGCTTTTTTGCAATAAACATTGCTCGCGGTAAATGAAAATTTTGCGTTACTACTATCATTGATTTGACATCAAAAATATATTTTGCTCGGTATAGACTGTCATAAGTATCAAACCCAGCATGATCCAAAAAAATATCATCTGGCGGAATCCCTTTTTCTAATAGATATTTTTTAGCAGCCTCAACTTCATCGTAATATTTTTTTCCATGGTCGCCGCTAACAATTATTTTTGAAACCTTTTTGTTTTCATAAAGCTTAATTGCAGTATCAACTCTATCTCTAAAAATATCGCTCATCTCCTTGTTTGGCTTTACGCTAGCACCCAAAATAAGAGCTACTTCTGCGTTAGGAATCTGATTAATGTCTTGATATATCAAACCACTGCTTTCTTTGTTCACTTCATAGTTTGACCAGATTATAATGATAAAAATAAAAAGAAAAATCAAAAAGATTATTTTTCCTGTTTTTTTAATTGCATTTTTTATTTTTTCTATTAAGCTTGGCATATTTATAAATATATCATATATATCAAAAGGAGAAAAATGTTCCTAATACTATTGACAAGTTGTATAAAGAGTATATCTTTAGCTGGGGAGAAAAATGGAGTTAAAAACATTAGTAGGATACTATCAGAATTCACCAGAAAGAAGCAAACTCAAAAGGTTTCTCTTTGGAGTTGTAACAAACTCCATTGAAACTACTGGCGGATGGCTTGATCTCTATGGGCTATTGCTTGATGGAGACAAGCTAAAAAAACTTTGTATCAAAATGATACAAAAATCTGAGTCATTTGATTGCTTATTGAGATTATACCAATCTCTTCCTGAGGGCGAGCTTAAAGAAACTATTTTCAAAAAAGTAGTTAAATATGCCCGTACACAAGAAGAATTGTTTGATCTATATCGGATAATTCCTGATGGAGAACTTAAGAATATGGTTCTGAGGAAAGTAATCCGAAAAGCAAGCAAGTTGGATCTACTGCTCATCCTCTACAAAAGGCCCATTGAAAACAAAAAAGCAATAATCAGTAAGATTTTGATTATTGCGGATAAGGATAGAAGAGCTTGGCTGGACGTGTATCGCAAAAGTCCTGCAAAAAGCGAGCTAGAAGATCTCTCTTTCAAAAAGATTGTTCGGTTATCGCCAACTTTCAAAGAATGGGATGACAATAGCTCAATGAGCCAGGCTGGAAGCAGATTAAATGCGCTTTCGCTGGATAAGATGTTAGAACTGGCAGATGATATGAGTGAACTGCTTCAAACATATCACAAAATGCCCACCGAAGAAGCAAAAAAAATCGTGTTAGGAAAAATTATAAAACTAACCGGATCAAACCTAAGCATATTAAAAAAAATTGGCTTAGGTTAAGTATTAGTATACTCAGTTATACTAATTTTTTTTGACAAAAATAAAAAAGTGGAATAAATTTTATGAGGTACCTTTCGTGCTTTCTGGAGGGAAAATGGTAAAAAAATCAACTTACATTGTGGTGGCTATACTTTCAATAGTTGTCATCGTTGGAATGCATGCAATCTGGAAAAAAATTATTGAAATGATTGGCTATAAACAAACAGTTCTTTACTATCAGCTAGAACCTGCGACACTAGTGTTCGCCTGCGTATGTTCCCTAATTATTTCAGCGGCTTTTTATACCCTGAAGTATAATTCAAAATAACTGTTTCAAAAGCAGTTCTTTTTTTATTAAAAAACAAGCAGAAAATAATCTGCTTGTCTTTTTATTTTTACTTATTTATTTATTTTTATGTGTGATACCAAATGCCCTCTATCTACTGAACCTCGGGGCTAAAATGAGAATAACGGACTAAATATTAATGACTATGCCGTATTTGAGGTAAATCAATTGAATAAGAATTCTTAGTAATAATTCTCTGCTTAAAAGGACTGGTGTTTGTTGATTTTGGTTTTGATTCTGGGTTGGAGCGGGTGTATTTGCGCCATAAGCTATTTCGTCGCATACTGCAGAGGTGTAATATCCATTCTGATTATAAAACTTAGCACAAACCTTTTTGACTGCTTCTCCTTCGGCTAGTATCCATTGTTTTGTTGTTGCATAATCTTCTTGGGTGGCATTAGTAAAGCTATCTCCATTAACAATAGACATTTTTCTAGCATCTGTACCTCCGTTCAAAGTCAAGGTTACATTTTTTGTTAATGTCCTAACTTCATCATTATTGATCTTTATGGAGAAGCCCCCTGTTGGTGTCGTAAGAGGAGTACTAGAACTTCCCCCACCGCCTCCACCTCCTCCTCCGCCACCGCCTCCACCTCCCGAGGAAACGCAGGTGCTTCCGCTTAAGGTATATCCAGAATTACAAGAAATGCTGCAAGCTGGATAAGTACTAACCGTTCCGTTGCTAACTGAAGATGTTGTACAAGTAAAAGTATAAGTATATGTTGAAACACTTGAGGCGACGCTATCGTCTATGTCGTAACAAGAAATAGCCTTAAGTGTCGTAGTAGTGTTGATTGTTATTGCCGATGAATAAACCGTTCCCGAAGAACAAGTTGGATCTATACCTGTTAATGTGTAACGGATAGAATGCGATCCTGCCGCTGTTAGTGTTACTGACTGTGAAGCGTGGAATGTCCCTGTGGCAATGGATGCTGTTGGAGCAACAACAGCAACACCATTTATTGTTGAACCATTGCTTAACCCAGAACTTAAATTCCCAGAAACCTCAGAGGCAAATACACCACCTAACGGCATTATTATTGCAAGTAATGTGATGAATAAATATTTTTTCATGTTTTATATTTCATTTATTTAGAGAGCGAGGAGAATATCCCCGCTCCCCTTTTCCTCTTAATATTCTCTAAAGATTAGTGAGAACTTTGAACTGAGAATTGAGTAGAAAATGATCCGCCTAGTGAGCTCGGATTTTGAGCTTGAACCTTAACTCTTACCTGCCAACCTGCAGTTGTTGCGTCTTGATCACTTGTAGCGTCAAAGGTTAATCCATCTACAGAATAATCATTGTCTGCAGCAACAATTGCTGTTCCACTGGTAGTATGTCCAGCTATAGCATGAGCAGAATAGTATCTTACATTTGAAGCAGCAGCTATCGTACCGCCTGTTCCTGTAAGATTGCCAAACTTAAGTCTTACGCTTGGCTCGGTGGTTGGGATTGTCAAATCTATATACCATTCCCATCCTGTATCAAAGGTTGCACCTGTCGCAAATCTTTTAGCTTCGTTCATTGAAGTGCCTGTAACGGCCAATGCACCTATTGGAGCAGCAGCTGTAGTAAAATTGCTGGTTGTTGTTGATCCGTAAGGAGCAGCCAAAGCAAGACCAGCTAGATTTTTAACACCTGTTGTTACTTTAATCCAATATTCGGTACCATAAGATAAAGTGACGCCTGGTCCTCCTATTCTTATCAATGTTCCATTCTCCATAAGCATCGGAGAACCAACACTTACTGGGGTGGTACAAGTAGCATCAGTGACACGACACAACATTACATTACTACTTCCTACTGTTGTCGGGTCTAAGGCTTCATCAAATTGAACATATAGGTCTTCGGGATTAATACTTACTCCTGTGTCCCCAATTGAAGGAGCTTGATCTGAAATTACCGGAGCAGTAGCATCGCCAGCTGAGTTTGTGGTAAATTGTCCGCTAGCACAACTTTCCGAAGATTCGGTTGAGCATACTTTATAATAATATGTTGTACTTGCTGTTAAGGATGACAAGTTTACGCTATGATTCCTTGTTCCTTCTCCAGGAGTTCCCACAACGCTTTGAAGATCTAAACTATGATCTGTTTCAAAATTTGCTTTTGTATCATAGAAGACTTTATTGCTGGTGGTATTAACTCCGGTAGTCCACGATATTGTTACAGATGTTGCCGTTAGGTTGCTTTGTCCCACAAAGTCAACTACTGGGCCATTCAAACCAGCAATGGCAATATCTGCTCCCTTCATATCGGCTTGATTAGCGGAACCATCTACTATATGGGCTATGTTATCTGCACTTAGGTTCATTTTTGCTCCAAACATCCAGGTGTTGCTTGTTGTTGGACCAGTTAATGTCATTGTTATTTTATTAGTTGATCCGCTATATCCAATACCTGCACCGTCTGGCCAATTCGCTGATGCTAAAGCTTCAAATCCATTTCTTGAGAATTTCCAATCGCCATTTGCCACCCCTGTAGGAGTAACATCTTCAGAAAATGTTACATCTATTACTGAACCATTTTGAAGATTGTAATTAGAAATCGCTTTGTTTATTGATGCTGTCATTGGAACTGGAGCGGCATTATCGGTATAAGCAACAGAAACTCCTGTATCAAATATTTCATTTGGAGCTGCTGCATTATCGGTAATTGCATTGCTTCCTGCATTATCGTAAGTAACTGTTAACCCAGTGATTGCTGTTCCTGTATGGTCAGCAAAATTTAAGGTTAGAGTAGTTGTATTGCTGGCGGCATAATCAGCATTGTCTATTGCCAAAGATGCACCGTCATTAATTACTATAGAATCTAATCCATTGCCAGCATTTCCGTCTGCGACATCAACTTGCTCGGAAAATGTTAACACAGCTCTATCAATATTTCCATCTGCGTTTGCGTCAGTAAATGCAGTATTTAGTATTACTGGTTCTGCACCATCTATACCAGCAATAGTGTTTGCATTATTCATTTCGTTTGGCACAGTAGCAATGTCAGCAATAGAACCTGCTCCAGCTGTTGCGTAAGTTGGTGTAATAGTTAAGGAAGTGTCTCCAGTAACACTTGGCAGGACAACATAATTCAAGGTTGTTACACTTGAAGCATTATAATCTCCAGCAACAATCGTAGCTGTTCCCGAAGATGCAACCAAGGTTATGTCATCATCTGTGCCACCGTCTGTAATATTTACTGGCTCTGAAAAAACAATCTGTAAACCATCTATGGTTCCATTATGATCATTATCTTTTGTAGCGGCAGAAACCATTACGGGTTTTGCATTATCAACTAAGACTGGAGTAGAAGCTGAAGTAAGAGATACAGATGGTGCGTTATTCCCTGCTGCGTCCAATACTCCGGCATTTGAAGTAAAACCAATTACTAAATCTCCAATTGCAGTATATTGATTAGCACAAGCAAAAGTTGTTACTAGGTTAGCTGTTCCGTCTGGATTAGCTGATTCAGTGTCACATGTTCCATGGTTTGCAACAGATGTAACATCAAATCCATTTGCTGCTGCAGCAGTGTCTTGTAATGCTTCTGAATAAGTAATATCAGCTCTATCCATTTTTCCATCGCTATTAGCATCTGTTATAGAAATAGCTGTAACGACAGGACCAGCTCCATCTGCTAAGTTAACTGCACCGAATGTTGCTAATTGATGACCGCCAGCATCTGATATTTCTCGTGTGGCATCGTCAAGATAAGCAATAGTTGGAGCTGTTGTGTGGCTTGTTATGTTGGCGTCACCCGCAACTCCCAGAGTTATAGTAACTTTATTTGTTGAACAAATAACACCTGCTGATGGTCCCGCTATTGCCGATCCCGTAATATCGTTAGCTACATAAGAAAAGTCAACTGGTTCGGCTGAGCAAGTTGCCTGATCTTCGGAAAGTGTTAGTTCCACTGAATCTACTTGACCATTTCCATTAACATCAATATATTTTTTGGAGACAACTATTGGAGCTGCGTCATCAGTCGCAGCAATTGTAAACGTGGCTGTGTTGTTACCCAAGCCGTCATTTACGTTAGTACCTGCAGTATAAGTAATCTCTGGATTAGTACCACCTCCTGTTTTATTAGCAGCACCTAGTGCCGTTAAAGTAATAACATTTGTGGCAGCGCTCGCAGCAGTTTCATTAGCCAAAGCTATTACAGTACCAGGAGTAGAGACTGACCAATCGCCATCAGCATAAGCAGTAAGTGTTATTGGTTCAGAGAAAGTTATGTCAACACTATCAACTTGCCCATCAGCAACGCCGGTATCTTTGTAAACTGCCGACATAGCCGCTGGAGCAGCTTTATCAGTAGCCGCAGCACTCGCTGTAACAACTAAATTATTACTAGAGTCAGCCAAAGTTCCAGCAGTATAAGTCAAAGCTGGCGTAGCATCAGTATCTCCTGTAGCATGCTCGCCTATTTTTACATAAAAAACTGCATCATTAGGAGTCGCGCCAGTTGAAATACCATTTACAAAAACTATTCCGCCAATTGTGCCACTATAAGTCGCATCTACTCCTCCAACATGGTCGGTAGTGAAATTAGCAATCGTGATAGTAGAATCAACTATTGACTCATTCATCGTAATTTTAATTGCGTCAATCTTACCATTAACATTTAAATCTTGAGTTTCTCTTGACGTAAAGGTTGGAGGAGAAATATCTGCTACGGCAATAGTTACGGCTGCGGGAACTGTATTAGCTATATTTCCCGTAGTATCTTTAATATTTGTCCCCAGAGTAACTTTGACTGTATCTGTTCCTGGAGTGATAAGATTTGTACTGTCTGTGTCCACTCGGGTTACTCTATATGTATCTCCTGTTATACTTGTTGTAACTCGTGTCACAGTGTTAGTTCCACCACCTAGATTAGTTCCATCGGTTGCGCCTGCAAAAAGCAATCCTGCCTCCAGCTCAACAATAGTAGGAGTAGTTGAATTTATTGGTTCAGAAAATGCAAAATCCAAAATTTCACCAGCAGCGTCTAGAACATCAGCTGTGCCACCAATATTACCACCTCGTGAAGATAATAATACTGGCAATACATCATCAGTAAGAGCGACATTTGTCTTGTTTCCGTAATCAACGGTGGTTCCGGCAGAAGCATCTTCAATTATTGCGCCTCCTCCAGCGCTGTTGTACGAAAAGTCAATTATACCAGTATAATTATCAGTATCAGTATCGTCTAAATTCAATGCAACATTTTTTGCATTTCCTGTAGCAGTAAGGCCAATACCAACTGTATCTATTTTTATGTCAGCTAATGTTGTTGCATTTCTAGCTGTAAAGTTAGCATTAGAAGCAGCTGCACCTTTATCGGTTAAATTCTCGGAAAAAGTAATTGTGTATGAATTTGTTTTTCCATCGTTGTCACTATCAGAACCAGCAGATGAAATAATTGCTGGAGCTGCACCATCAGTTCCTGTTACTGTTTCTGCATTACCCATTTCATTATGTGCCGCACTAAGATCTTTGATTTCGCCAGCACCAAAATCATAAGTTGGATTTGCAGTTATTGAAGTATCTCCAGCAGTACAACCAGTCAAGACAACTGTGGAAGTATTAGTATCGGCACTGGAATAATTAGCGGCAGCCGCAACGCAGGAATTCCCAAAAGTAACGCCATCAAACGCCCCACCGTCGGCGTCAACAATAGAAACATGTTCCGAATAAACAATAGTCGCTTGATCAACAGTTCCGTTTCCATCTAAGTCAGCTGTAGTTGAACTTAAAAATACTGGTAAAGCTCCGTCTGTGTACGTTTCAGCCACATCTCCGTTTGCTATTTCATTGGGAGTGCCAGTAGCATTATCAAGAATAGTATTTGTTCCTGCATCACTATAAGTAACAGTTAAACCGGTAATAGCTGTGCCTGTAATCGGGTCGCCAGTAAAATTAAGAGTCAATGTTGTAGTATCGCTAGCTGTATAATCAGCATCATCAATAGTGATAGCTGACCCATCACTTAAAAATATCGCGCCAAATCCAGCGCCGGTGTCTGTAATATCTACCTGTTCAGAAAAAGTTAAAGTTACTCTATCAATATTTCCATCACCAGTTGCATCTAGCCATTGAGAAGTTGTAATAACCGGTTTAGCTAGATCAGCGGCTGCTGTCGGACCATTTGATGCCAAAGCGTTGTCTGCCAAGTCAGTTAAGGTTCCAGCAGTATATGTAACATTTGGAGTGGCATTTGAATCGGAAGTGCCTCCTTCAGTGAATGTAATATAAATCACGTTGTCGTTAGCGACATCGCCGTTGGTGGTAGAAGCAAAGGCTTCACCATTGTAACCAGCAACATCAAAGTTGCTAGCGGTGACCGTTGAATCTAGGATATCATCATCAAATGTAATTTTAATCGCATCAATCTTTCCATCGCCATCCAAATCCTGTGTTTGTCTTGCAGTGATAGTTGGAACTGTATTATCAATTTCAAATTGATCGGTAACTGCCCATGGAGTAGCCGCTGCCGAACTTCGTATTAATAGACAATAATCTGTTCCATTGGGTAAGGCTACAATTTCTGCACCTGCCCAAACGAAGGTGGATCCCACCGAATTAACTCCCGAAGTCACTTGCCAGTCAGAGTCGGCTGGGTCTGGATTACTACAACCTCCTGTTATGTCAGCATCGTGAGCATAATAAATATTAACTGCTCCGTCATAGGCAGTTCTTGTCCACGAGACTGTTCTTTTTGCAGCCGAACTAGACTGTCCTACATGCTGGATACTAGCAGATCCTGCAATAGTAGCATTAGTTAACTCGCCACTAGTACTATTAGATTGTGCCATTGATAATGAAAGCGGGCTAAATACGGAAACTACGATTGCAATTCCCGTTATAAAAGAAAATAACTTTTTGATTTTTTGAGTCATATTTAATTTTTATTCTTATTTTTTATAATATTAGATAAAAGCAAAATTTTTTTAAATCGACCTCTTTTAGGAGAAATTTATTTAAATTTTTACTCCAGAAGTATTGTTTTTTTGATTTTTAAAAGCATAATTATTATTTTATTTTTAAATAAAAATCCCAAGCAAAAATATGCCTGGGGCTAGGTGACCTCTTTTTAGTTATATAATTAATACTCTTTGACTATTGGCTTATTTTATCCAGCCAGTACTTTCAAATCCACAAAATATTCCAAAATTATCATAATAAGGTATCAAATAGCTGCTTACAGAAATTTTCTCTCCGTCCTTGTTTATTAATGTGTTATTTACCCTGAGAGATTTTTCTTCAATTACGGCTTGTTGAAAATTTTTTATTTTCTTCTCTTTATCTTTTTCTGAAAAAAAATCAAACACGCTTCTTTGTAATATTTCTTCTTTTTTATATTTGAATAGATTTATTGCTCCTTCTGTCATTTCAATAAAGTTAATATTTCCAAAAACATCTAAATGCGCTGTAATGTCTCCATAGTCGGAACTTTCCTTTCTTTTGGCTGATTCATTTTTAATTAGATTAAATATTATTAATGCATATTCTCTTTCTCTTTGTTTAAAAAATATAACTTTTGTATTTACTGGAATTAATTCTTTGCTGTATTTTTTATAATTTGTTTTTAGAAGTATACTTTTTACTGTTTTAATTTTTTCAAAAATTTTACGGCAAGTATCAGTATCTATTGTTTCTATTGTCTCAATTCCGCGTCCAATCAAATTGTCTCTTGGATAACCCAACAATCTAATTGCGGATTCACTGATGTTTATTATCTGGCAATCTTTATTCAGTATTATTGTATAAAATTCTTGCCTATTAAGAATTCCTTCCACCACAGATATTCGTCCGCAGTACCGGCATTTGAATTCTACAGCCCCTTCAAGTATTAGCCCTTTAAATATTAATTTTCCGCAAACACATCTATGCTCGCGTGATGTCCATGAATCCATATGATATAAATAATAAAAAAATCCCCAAGCAAAATATGCCTGGGGCTAGGTGACCTCTTTGTTTATTATTGAATTGCTGGCTTGGGCAGAGTATTTTTGGTAGATAGAATTTTTTGAAAAAAATTTTAGCCACTTTTTAATACTTAACCCAAATCTATAAGCAAAACGTTTTTAAGGAATCAAATTGATGTAGCATTATTCATTATATGAATAATGCCGACAAAAACTTGGACATCATTGCGTCTCTTTGTACTATCATATAATACTGAATAGTCTAATGTCAAGGATTATCTTGGTGCCTGAAGATCTTCTATTTCCACAAGTACGTCATGGTATTCATCTAGATTTTCTAAAACCATTCCGGCCCCCCTTGCAACCGCTGTCATTGGGTCTTCCATCACAAAGCAAGGTATTTTTGTTTCTTTGACGATTAGCTTATCTAGCCCACGCAATTGCGCTCCACCCCCAGCCAAGTAAATGCCTTTCTTCATAATATCGGATAACAATTCGGGCGGGGTAATCTCTACTGTATTTTTAATTTCGTTGACAATTTGATTAACAGATTTTTCTAACGCCTTTCTAACATCAAATTGATTAATGATAACCTCCTCTGGCAATCCCGTAACTAGATTTCTTCCTCTCATTGCCATTTCTTTGACTTCTTTTTTATCGGGCTCTTTTTCAAAATAAACAATTCCGATATTAATCTTGATTCTTTCGGCTGTCCTAACTCCAATCAAAAGCTTATAACGCTCTTGAGCATAATCTATAATATCTTGGTTCAGTTTGTCTCCAGCAACTCTTAAGCTTTTTGAAACAACAATTCCCCCCAAGGATATTACACCCACTTCAGTTGTTCCTCCGCCGATATCAACAACAAAATTTCCAGCTGGTTCATTAACTGGCATTCTAGCTCCAATAGCAGAGGCCATTGGCTCTTCAATCAAAAACACTTCCCTAGCTCCAGCAGATTTTGCGGCATCAATTACGGCTTTCTTTTCTACTTCTGTAACTCCTGACGGAATTCCGATAATAACCCTTGGCTTAAAAAGAGTAAAATTATCATGTCTAGAACGATCAATTAAATAGCGAAGCATTTGTTCGGTTACTTCAAAATCAGAAACAACGCCAGAAACAAGCGGCCTAATAGCCACTATGTGTCCCGGAGTTCTTCCAACCATCTTTTCAGCCTCACGACCAATAGCCAAAACTTGATTATTCTTTTTATTCATCGCCACAACCGAAGGCTCGGACAAGATTATTCCTCTTCCTCGTACATAAACAAGACAATTAGCGGTACCGAGATCAATAGCCACGTCTTGGGAAAGACTTGAAAAAAATTTATTAAACATTTTTCTTTAGGTAGTTAACTAATTCATTTATTTTAACTAAAGAAGCTTCCTTGCTAGTCCTTTCTTTTATTTCAACACCATCAACTGATAATGTTTTTTGACTTACCACAAGCCTCAATGGAATTCCAATCAAATCCGAATCATTTAATTTCTCTCCTGCAGTCTTTTCGCTTCTATTATCGTATAATACTTCAAACCCCTCTTTTTGTAAAATTTCGTAGATTTCGTTGCATTTCTCTACTACCTCCGCATTTCCCCCATCTATCTGCACTAAATGAATTGCGAATGGAGCAATAGACTTTGGCCAAACTATACCTTTTGTATCGCTTAACGCTTCAACAACTGTTCCAAGCAAGCGAGTAATACCAATTCCATAACAGCCCATAATCAAAGGATTGTTGTTTTGAGTAACAAGATTAAATGGGGCGGTATATTTTGTGCCAAGCTTGAATATATTTCCAACTTCAATTGCTTTCTTTTCTTCTAGGTCGGTGCTTCCGCACAAAGGACACTTACCATCAGCAACTTCTTTGTTTGTTGCCAGCTTACATTTGTGGCAAATGTATATTATATCTTCGCCAGCATCAGTGATTGTCTGAAACTCATGAGAATATTTGGAAAATGTTCCTCCTGAAGCTAAAGTCAAAAAAGTAATTTCTCCTAATCCAAGGCGGCGATAAACATTAAAATATGCTTCTTTAACTCTTTCATAATAATCATCCAAGTCGTCTTGATTCTCATGAAAAGAATATAAGTCTTTCATTATAAATTCCCTGCCACGAAGAAGTCCTGATTTAGCTCTTGGTTCATTACGAAATTTTGTTTGTATTTGATAAGCAGCCTTTGGCAAATCTTTATTAGACAAAAGAAACCTTTTCATAAGAGGCGTTATTATTTCTTCGTGCGTCCAGCCAAGCCCATATGGCTCATCAGCTATTTTGTACATTTCCTCTACGTCCCATCTTCCAGTTGTTTCCCAAACTTCCTTTGGGTGCAAGCTTGGCATTAGCAATTCTTGTGCCCCTAATGCATCCATCTCCTCGCGGACAATGTCTTGTATTTTTTTAACTACTCTTAAGCCTAATGGCAATAAGGTATATATACCTGAAGATAATTTATCAACAAAACCAGCCCTAATAAGATACTGGGCATTGATACTCATCTCTCCTGCTGGATTTTCTTTTTGTGTTTTTGTAAATAAATGAGACTGTTTCATAAAATTATTACTTGAAAATAATATCCTTAAACTGTATAAAATCTTTCACAATCAACAATACTGCCAAAAGTATCAAAACGGCGAATCCTCCAAGCTCAATTTTACCTTGCAGATCCTTGTTGAATATTTTTTTATTAATTGACTCTAGGGCAATAAATATTAATTTTGCTCCATCCATTGCGGGAATCGGCAATAAGTTTGTAATTCCGAGCGCAAGCGACAATATGGCAATTAGATTAATAACCTCAATCAATCCATTCTGAACAATGACTTTGGTTACGGCAAAAATTCCGACCGGACCAGTCATTGAAGACGATATCGGTTCCATACTTTTTTCTTTTACCGAGAGACTAAACATCTGTCCCATGGCTGATAGTGAATAGTCTATGTAGTTGAAAGCATGAAAGAATCCTGAAAGTATTTTATCAGCTGGCTTATTGTAATCTATAATTGCAATCTCAGTCATACCAACTCCCATAATCGCACGATTAGTATCTTTATCATATTCGGGAGTAATACTAGCTGTTTTTTCTTGTTTTGTTGCCCACTCCAAGTATTTTACAGAAATTTCTTTTCCTGAATTGTTATTTACATCTTTGCTAGTCTCGTCCCCATTGTAGACTTGCTCTCCGTTGATGGATAAAATAATATCATGAGCTTTTATTCCTGCCTTTTCAGCTGGAGACCCTGCCTTAACTCCATTAACCAAGACTCTGTTTTCTTGAGTTCCAAACTTGAAGTGATAGTCATCTATTATCAAGGGCATATAACTCTTGAAGTTATAAGCGAACATTATAATATAAAAAACCAACCCTGCAAAAATAATGTTCATAAAAACACCATTAAAACAGATGAATGCCCTAGCCCAAGGTCCTTTGGTATTATAACTATGTTTATCGGTGTCGCTTTTTTCGTCTTCTGTTTCCATTCCGTATATCTTGTTATATCCACCCAAGGGAATCGCTCCGAGCGCATAATTAGTCTCTCCGATTTTTTTTTGCCAGATTATTGGAGGAAACCCAATACTAAACTCATCCACTCTGGTACCTGTTAATTTCGCAGCCCAAAAATGACCGAGCTCATGAACCATGACAACCAGTCCTAGAATAAACAAAAAAATTAAAATATCAACAATAAACATAAACGTTTGTAACTAGTAATTAGTAATTCGTAATTGGCAACTATTTTGATCATTACCCCTCAATTTCGGTTTTTTTTCTGCTAACAAGCTCATCAATCTTGTCACTATACTTATCTGCTGTTTCTTGCAGTTTTTCTTTTGCCTTAAACTTGTCATCCTCTCTAATTAAGCCTTCCCTAGTCTTGGCTTGTATATCTGACCAAGCAGCATCTCTATATTTACGAATCGTTTCTTTGGCTCCATTTTCTACTTGAGACAATGATCTTACAAGCTCTTTTCTTAGTTCTTCTGACATTGGGGGCAAAGTAATAATAATACTATTACCCTCTACTTTTGATGATAGTCCGCTTGCCTCTCGTGAGATAGCTTTTTCTATTGGTTCCAAATATGATCTATCCCAAGGCTGAATCAGTAATTGCTTGCCCGAGGGAGATGAAATAGCTGCTAATTGTTTGATCGGTAGCATATCTCCAAAGCATTCCACTTTGATATCTTCTATCAAGGCTGAATTTGCTCTGCCTGTCCTAAATGAAGCTACTTTTTTTTGGGCAAAGTCTACTGCTTTTTCAAATTCTGGTTCAATTGCTTTTATAATTTCTATATACATATATTTTATTCTTATTAATAATTGATGTATTAAGTAGTAGTTCGTAATTAGTAATTCGTAACTAGTAATTAGTACTTTGTTGCTTACTTCGTAAGCTTAAAGAATCTTTATAGATTCCCGACTTCTCGGGAATGACAAACAAAGAAATTAATCGCTTTCGCGGGAATGACAATGAAGGAATGCGGGAATGACCCGCCTTCGCTAAAGCTATGGCGAGGAAAGGCAAGGCAGCGCTCCTTCATTATATTTCCATCATTAACTCATCAAATACTAATTTTTTACTAGAGTTAGTATTTTCTATTAGATATTTTGACTGACCTATTTTTTTGACAATACTTTTTAGCTTTTGAAGATTATATCTTACTTGCGTGCTATCATCTGGTTTGATTATTTTCAGCAATAATTCTTTCCGAAAGTATCTTTCCCATATTTCAAGCAGTTCAATCATTTCTTCATAATTCTCAGAATTTTCTTTGGAGTAAGCAAATTTTTTGCTGAGCTTAGCGGTTTTTAATCCTGTAAGGTCTTTGATTATTTTCTCAAACCATTCCTTTTTTTCAGGAATAGTGAAATAGTCAATCGCTTTACCAATTTGCCCCGAGGAAATGGCAGAAATATCTTTGGCTTTTTCTTCGGTTGCACCAAGGGAAGTAAGATGATTTTCTATTTCCGCTTTGGATAAAATTGAAAATTTTAAACTTTGGACTCTGGAAAAAATAGTTGGAAGCAACGAGTCGGGACGATCAGTTATCAATATTAGAATGGTTTTTCCTTTTGGCTCTTCCAGTGTTTTCAAAAAGGAATTCTGAGCGTGCTGATTCATTAAATGGGCATCATCAATAATTCCTGCTTTATATCCACCTCCAAACGATGTTAAACAAAATTTTTCTTGCAAATCCCTTATCTGCTCTATCTTAATCTCTTTTGAGTCTTCTTCTGGAGCAATGAGACTAAAATCGGGAATAGAATTGGTTTCAATGTTTCGGCAAGCATAACAGTCGGAACAAAATCCCCAGCCTTTTTCTCTATTACTACAAAAAATTGATTTTATAAACTCAATAGCAACTTTTTTTTTGCCGATTTTCTTTGGTCCCGAAAAAAGAAGTGCATGCGGTATATTTCCGCTTTCAATGAGGCGTCCCAGAAGTTCTTTTTCCTTTTTGTGGCCAATTGACTCCATTTTGTTATTTTACCCTTTTTATATTTGCTCCAAGCTTATTTAGTCTCTCTTCAATTTTTTCATAGCCCCTATCAATTTGATAAGTATTACTAATCGTAGTAGTCCCCTCGGCTATTAAGCCAGCGATGATAAGCGATGCTCCTCCTCGCAGGTCAAACGAACCAACATCTTGTCCATACAATTTTGTAACTCCATTAACTGTTGCCCTGTGCGGATCAGATAAAAATATTTCTGCTCCCATTTTACTAAGAGCATCAAGATATTTTAACCTTCCCTCATAAAGCGGGTCGTGTAAAACCGTTGATCCCTTGGTCTGTGTTGCCAAGACTCCAATAATTTGCAATAGGTCGCTCGGGAACCCAGGGAAAGGCAATGATTGAATTTTTTTAATAACAATATTCTTACTGGGTAGCATTTTGATATCTACCAAATTGTTGCCTTTATGAATGATATCAAAATTAATTCCAAATGATTTTAGTTTTTTTAAAAAATAACTAAGGTAATAGTATTCTACATTCCTAATTGTAATGTCTCCCTTTGTAGTTGCAGCAAGCACAATGAATGTACCTGCTTCTATTGGGTCATACATTATGGAATGCGTGAATCCTTTTAGTTTTTGTCCTCCAAAAACTTCTAGCTGATGAGATCCCCCCCCCTCTATCCTTGTTCCCATTTTGGTCAAGACCTTTATTAACTCACGATTAGGATAATCAACATCTCCTCCAAAAATAGTAACTTTTTTAAAGGCCGTTGCAAGTAAGGTTGCATTGGCGGTAGCAGTCACACTGATTTCATCCAAAATTACAAAATATTCGTCTTTCTTTTGTTTTATTGTAAAGGAATAAGCATTTCTTTCTCGGCCATTCTTTTTTGTTTTTTCTTTTTTAGCAACAACTCCCATCTGTTCAAAAACGTCTAAGTGAGTATCAATACTTCTAACTCCGATAACGCATCCTCCGGGTTGTGGCAAACTAGCTTTGCCAAATCTTGCGAGCAATGCTCCAATTAGCAGCACTGAGCCACGAAATTTTAAAGCAAGATCAGCGTCCATTTTTTTGGGATTGGCATTCTTGGCATTGATTTTTATTTTTCTTTCAGCCAACCATTCAACTGTCACCCCCATGCTTTCGTATATTTCAAGCAATCTATAAATATCTTCTATTAATGGTAAGTTATCAATAATACAATCCTCTTCAGTTAAAAGAGTTGCGGCAAGAACTGGAAAAGCCGCGTTTTTTGAACCGGCTACCTCTATTTCTCCTGAAAGTTTTTTCTTGCCTTCAATTATAAGTTTATCGTCTGTCATTTTATTTTTTGGACATTATACTTCTCTTGTAAACATCTAGATTATCCAGCATTACTCCTGTCCCCTTGGCTACACAAGCAAGAGGTTCTTCGGCTACAAAACATGGAACTCCTGTTGCTTCAGAAAATAGCGAAGCGACATTTCTAAGACAAGCTCCTCCTCCAGCAATAACCATACCCTTATCCATAATATCGGCTGATAATTCGGGCGGAGTATCACGAAGAACATTTTTAATACATTGAATAATATCCTTTAATGGTTCGCCAATTGCAATACAGATTTCGTTGGAACTAACTTTAATGGTCTTCGGCAAGCCAAGCAACATATCTCTTCCTTTTATTTCTAAAAACTTCGGCTCTTTTTCAATGGTCGCAGTTCCAATTTTTATTTTTATCTCTTCGGCTGTCTGTTCTCCAATTGCTAGATTGTACTTATCTTTTATGAAATTGGTAATAGCAACGTCAAGTTTGTCTCCGGCCACACGAAGTGAATAAGCATTTACGATTCCTCCAAGCGAAATTACGGCCACTTCAGTGGTTCCTCCTCCAATATCAACAATCATATGTCCTGAAGACGAATTTATTGGAATTCCTGCTCCAATTGCAGACAAAATTGGCTCTTTAGCTAAAAAGACATCTTTTGCTCCGGCCCACATTCCCGATTCTATAACTGCTCTTCTCTCAGTAGAAGTAATCCCAGCAGGAACGCCAATTAGCAGTTCTGGCTTAAAAAATCTTGAAAAACCTGTATTTACATTGTTTATGAAATGCCTAAGCATTGCTTGAGTGGTGCGATAATCAGCAATTACTCCCTCTCTAAGCGGCCGATAAACCTTAATCGTATCAGGAGTTCTACCAATCATTTCCTTGGCCTCATGCCCAACAGCCATTACCTTATTATCAACAAGAGAAACAGCCACTACAGATGGTTCATTCAATACAATTCCTTTATTTGGTATAAAAACTAATGAGTTTTTTGTTCCGAGGTCTATTCCTATTTTCATTATTTTCCAACTAATTTAATAATAAGTCTAATCCATATCTGAATTAGGCAAGTTAATTGTAGCCAATAAACCCTGTATTGGCAAGCCTAGCAAATATGTTATTTATAACAGCTATTTGACTATTTTTTATCATTACTTTATTATTGTTACTGGCTCTTTTTGTTATTATCTGAGTGGGTTAAAATGTTATTCAATGAAGATGGTGATTTAAAAGAAACTGGCTCAAGAACATGGGATTTGAACAGCCAACACTTTAAATACCATCTTAGCGTTGCATGGTATTTAGACGGCACAAAACGAGTCGTGCTCAGAGAGGCTCCTATCCTTAAACAAAAGCCTATTGAATTTGGGGACAAAATTATCGGCGATAATTTTGATACAAAAGGAGGAAGATTGATCATCCTTAAAAAAAATGAAGAAATCTTTACAACTGAACAGCTGGATACTAATATTGTGTTTTCAGATAAAATTTTCTGAAATATCAAAACTAGAAAAGCTTGGATATAATAATCTGCTCTCTAATTGAGCAGATTTCTTGTTTTATGACTCACTTTTAGACCAATTAAGCTGAACATCAAAATAAGAGCTCCGCCGAAAATAAAAATAGAAGAATAGCCAAAAGAAACGATTAGGAATCCTCCGAACAAAGAACTAAATGCAGTTGCTAAGGGAGAAAAAATAGTATCAATTGCCGCTGACTCCTTTGGATATTCTTTTAGTTTGGTAGCCATCAATCCGCTCCTACCCGAGTTGGAGATTAAGCTTCCAATATTTCCGCATAATGTAATTATAAATACCCAGAAAGAATTCAAGATGCCAGCGATTATTCCAAGCAAAATAGAAAATATACCTACGACCTGTCCGCCAAAACAAATATTCTGTTCACTTTTAAACCTATCAAGCTTTTTTGCAACAAAAAATGAAATTGGTAAAAATGATAACGAGATTAATGAGTTAAAAACAAGGATTTGATTCTGGGTCCAGTTTAGATTTTTTAAGAACAAAACAAAAAATATATTGTTGAATCCAGCAATCAATAAGATTAAAAAGCAGAGGAAAATAAAAAATAACCCTTTTGTTTTAATGTTTTTCCCAACTTTCTTATAATTAATAACTGATTCTGTTAGAGTGATTGAATCAACCTGATTATTTGTTTTATTTTTTAAACTAAAAAAGGCAAACAGCGAAGACATCAGCTGGATGATTAATGCTGAAGCAAAGACTCCAAAAAAACCAAACTTCCAAATGATTAAAGCTCCAACGGCAGGAGCAATGGCATCGGCATAAGACGGGGCAGAATAAAACCAAGCAAAAGCACTATCTGGTTTTTTGAGTCCACAGCTCATTAAAACAGACCTAGAGCTGACAAAGAATAAAGCTCCAGAAATACCTAATAAGACTTGAAAGAAATAAAACCACGGGAGAGGAACAAAAACTAGCATTGCCAAGGAATAAATGCTATACCCCAAAACTCCCAAGGCGATAAGAATATATGGCTTTATTTTGTGATTAAGGTATCCGGCTACGGGAGCAAAAATAGCAATAGAGATATAAATCAAAAAGCTGGTATAGCCAACCTGGATTATGGAGAAACTTTTTTCAAGCAAAAACAGAGGAAAATAAAAAGAAAATAATTTATAGCCAAACATTAAGAAAAAATGAATCAAGGCTATATTTTCCGTGATTCCAAAGATTTTTTTATTGATCATCATATATATTTTTGATCTTAACATATTTTAAGGCTTGATTCCAAATAAAAAAGAGGGTTTTAAGCCCACTTATCCACAAACAAACATGCATTTTCGCGATAATACTGGAAGCCTTCCCGTATCATCATTTTCATTCTTGGAGAGATTATCTCCAATGATTCTATCTCTTCTTCGGTAAAATACCCGATGGCATTTTTTTCGAGCCCCTCGTAATAATCACCAAAGTACTTTCCCTTCTCTGTGGGTCTTATCTCCCAAATTGAGAATGGCACGACAAAGGCTAAGTCAATATTGTCCTCTTTTCCAAGCCAAGCTGGCAGCATTACCAGTTGCTTGTCCCTCTCTCGGAGAGACACGCAAACTTCCTCCTGGAGCTCATTTTTAAGGCAATTCAGAATTGAGATCTGATACTCCTCTTTAGCTCCAAAATCGGCTAGTTCTACTCCGCCGCCAGGAAGTTCCCACTTCCCAGAAAGGTCTCCATCATAAATAAGGGATCCCTTTTCCACTCTATTACGGAGAAGCATCTTACCAATGTCATTAAAAATGGCTGCAAATATTCCGATTCCCACTGCTCCAGCACGACCTCTCTCAAGGTTTTTACTGAAATTTTCCTTCAATCTTTCTTTGTTAAAGTCCATTTTCTCACCACTGTGCTTACCAAACTATACAATATATTTCTAATTTAGTCAATATTGGTAAAAGAGTGTTTTTGTTGTATTATTTGTTAAATTAGTTTAATACTAGAAAACTGTAATTTCTATATAATACAAACATCTATAAGCTATGAATAAAAAAATAAAAATTCTGTTTCTTACATTACTTGTTTTAGGTTTTGGAGTGGTGTCTATTATTGTAGTATTACAAGCCCAAGGATACGACTTTGACTGGAAAAAAAATGAGGTCTTAAAAACTGGAGGAGTATATGTCAAAACAGCTCAAAGTGGTGCCGATGTATTTATTGATGATGCCTATATTAGCAAAACAGATGGATTCACCCGAGAAATATTAGCCCAAAAAATGCTTCCAGGGAAACATGCTGTAAAAGTTCAAAAAGAAGGATACTTTACTTGGGAAAAAAACTTAACTGTTGAGGAGCAAATGGTAGCAAAGGCTCAAAATATTATTCTTTTTCCAAACAATACAACTTTTGAATCAAAATTTTCGGGTATAACTTCTATATTCAACATTATTGGACAAAATTTCTTGGTTATCAAAACAAATGGCGATCTTGTAGCTGTTAATTCTGAAACAAAAGAAGAGCAATCGGTTTTATCGGCTGCAAAAATGAAGGAGGTTGGAAAGGTTAAAAATATGATCTTCTCCCCCGACCAAAAGAAAGCCTTGGTTATATCTTCTACAAATATTTATTACTTATTGGAATTGGCTGGAACCAAAAGCCAGATAACTGCTTTAAAAGATTTGGATAAAACAACCGAAGGAGTTGTTTGGGATGGCGACAATACACTTGATTATGTCAGCAAAGCTAGGTTATATGCTTTTGATGTTAGCACCAAAAAAAAGGAATTGGTAAAAGATGAAGCGGTTACTGCCTTTGCTAGACATAGTGATGGATTATATACCATGGAAGATGGCATCTTGATTCGTACCAATACTTTTACCAAGGGGGTTGAGATTATGACAAAGGATGCTTTTTCTTTTAAAAAGAATTCCAAATATGAAATAAAAATAATTGAAGGCAGGATATTTTTATCTGAAGATGATAAAGTCTTTTATTATTACAATGGAAAATTAAAAGCCTTTGTTAAGGTACTAGAATCTACTAGTAAGATCAATTACAAAACATTGTCCGATAAAGTTGTATTCACTACCGATTATTCTGTCTGGCTAATGTTACTCAAGGATTACGAGAGCCCATTCTTTAAAAAGGCGGAATCGTTTATTCTTTTATCAACATTCCCTCAAAAAATAACTGATCTTGTCTGGGTGGCTGATGATTACTTTGCTGCTATAATAAACGGAAAGATTAAAATTAATGAAATTGACAATAGGGACAAAATAAATTCGTTTGAACTCGCAGGAGAGAATTACTCAAAGCTTTGGTTTGATTCCAATAATAAGTCTCTGATAGTAGTCAAAGATTCTGACCTTTACGAGTCTACAAGATTACTGCCATAAAAACAATCCACCTAAATAGGTGGATTTTTAATTCAAAAAAAAGAAGAGCTATTGCTCTTATTATATTATATTTTGATATACCCCCTAAATGAACCGTAAGGGAAAAATGTCTGCTCTATTAAAACCTCATCTGAATGTTTTTCGCATGTTATTGTTTCGCATTTTGGATCAACACACGCACATGTATATTCTTCTTCTGTCGCAGGATTAGAAATTTTTCTTATCCTTGGTCTTTTATTTTGGATAGAAGTATTTCTTGTCTTATATCTATCTGCAAAATATTGACCAGCATTAGCATATGGTATATTTTCTGCAAACACATATTCGTATATAAATATTGTTATTATGGATAATGTTATTGTTTCAAACAATGCCTTCCAAGAATCCATTTCAATATTTGACAGATAACAATATGCGATAGCTATTCCGATTGCAAGTAATATTCCGATTCTCCTGCTTTGAACGTTATTAACAATATTTAATATTAAATCATTATACGAACGTATGTTGTGATTAAATATTCTATTCAATGATTTATTCGCAATTAGTGTTATTGCAATAATTAAAATTGCTATTGATATTATTTGCAGCGTTTGATGCCCCAAGATATATATGGCCGAACATACGCCAACGCCTATTGGCAATTTATTTTCTGAGAAGCAATCAATATATATACTAATACTTTCTCCGAAAAATATTATAAAAAGTATTATTATTAGCGAAAAATATATTTCTATTGAAAAGCTATTAATCATCTTTAGATATACTCCACCGAAAAACAATATTGATATTGTCCATAGAGATAAATTATACGAAAATAATCTGTTTGCATTGAACTGGCGTAATATTTTTAGATCTGATTTGCTAGTTGCAATAATGTTCTTATTGGTTCGTCCCATTTTATTGTAAAAGATCATTATGAAGAGAAATACGATGATTCCTGCGTAACCTTCAACAAGCCAGCCTCTGCTTATTGAAAACAAAAAAAGAGATATTGCAAGTAGTGATATTCCGAGAACTCCAACAATTTCTTTTAAGTTTACAAAGCTTACTATCATTTTTAATTCCTCTGCCAAATCTGGCATATTTATACTAAAAATAATTTAGCAATTTGTCAAGAGTTTTAGCTAAAAAAATAAGGGGGTAATAGATTTACCTCCCCCTCCATACTAAAACGCTACCCCTTCTCCATTTTTGCCAGAAGTATAGTAATAACCTGCGACCCCATACAACGATAAGGGTGCTTAATGTTACAGCAATTACAGCACACTCAAAATCATTCATTGTTATGCCTCCACTAATATGATCCCGAAAACATTTTTGTCAATAAAAGAAAGATATTACTTTCAATTATTGCCATTCGGCAGGTCTTGTATCGTCGCTACATTCATGCTCGGTTAATTGCTCTTCCCATCCTTTTACTGACTGTGATGGAACCATTGTTCTGACAATCATGTAGATTATGGCTACAACTACCAACATCAGTATTACAATTACGACCCAAGTATTACTCATTAGCTTTTCCTCCTTAAAGAGCTTGGAAATAGATTAACTTAAATCATTGAAAATTGCAATATTTTAGTAAAAAAAAGCACCTTATTGTATTTTTTATTAGCAACAGGTGCTGTGAGATTTATTATTGCAATTTTTATTACTATTATTGCTATAATTTTTCTTATTGTAAGGTGTTTTCCTGAATATTGTTTTGGAAAGACTTCCTATTCTTGCTTCTATTGACGTATCGTATGTGTAATATATTATTCCGATAACTATTGAATATATAAACATTGATTCCATGGGGGCTATTATGCTCTTCGCTATTAATGCGGCAAGGGTTATTCCTATCATTATTCCTGAAAAAATTGCTCTTGATTCATATATTGAGTGAATTAAATCTATTTCCCTATCCTCTAGGGTTTTTATTGTCTCGTCTTGGCAATTAAATAAATATTCAAAATACTCCATGATTTCATCCTTAAATCCAAAGAGTAAACCTGCTGTTATTAATGTTATTACCATGCCAGAAGTGAAATATATGTAACCAAATATTGATGCAGCTCTAAGTCCGCAAATTATAATTGTTAAAAGAAGTATATTGAGCCATCGTTCATTATTAAAGCTTTTGATATAATATTCATGGGTTTCTATTTCTATATTTCTATCGTGGAAACATATTGTCATATTGCGTTCAATTACGTATTTTTCAAAGAGCAACACACAGCAAGAGATTATAATGATGATAGTGCTGGTAAACTGATCGATAATATCAACAATAAACATTGTTGAAACAATAATCAACATCAATGCAAAAATTGTCCAATCATTAATACTAACGTTTTTTTCTGTCATTAGAATCACCTTTTTGTGACCAAAAGAATTATTTCCTTTTTTTTAAATTTAGTCAAGCTGTTGTAAAAAAAATGCACCATATTATATTTTGGTGCAATGATATTTTATGATATCTTATCCGCAACACTCTGCACCATGTTTATGGCGATAATGTTGTTGTTTAGGAATATCGTATTTTGATTTTCTATTTAAGGTACTATTGTCTTTTATGCAAGTATTCTTATAGCAATAGTATATCGCTCCGACTATGGCCAAATAAAAAACATTTGCAAGCACAGGAGATGAACTAAGTGCTAATGAATATAATATTGTTATTATTGCACTAAGTCCAATGATAATTAGTGATTTTTGATATATATTTGAGAGATAATCATATTCGTCTTTTAGCACAAGGCCTATTTTGCCGACATCAGATCTATTAATGATATTTTTGATATCCGATCTAAATATATATACGAAAGAAAGGGATATTAATATTGCTGTCATTGTTGAAGTAAGAGATACATAATAATTATGATTATTGAGAACTCTCAATCCGACAATAATAGAAATGCTGATTATACAAAGTATAAATAATTTTTGCTTTATTTTTTGTATTCCTAGCTCATATAGTTCGCTTTCTTTGCTGGTCTCATTTGCGTAGCTAATGTTGCAGTAATTACCGCCAATGATAGAGTCCTTGAAGACAATCATGGTTGCGATAAGAATAATTACAATTGAACACATAAAATCACTCACAACATCACAAACCATGATACTGAGAATGACAGTCAACATCAATACAAACGAAATCCATTCACTAATTTTTGCCATTTAAAACAACTCCTTAACTTCGGACATCTATTATGTCCGACGTTTTTAAATTTAAACTAATTTATCAATATTGTCAAATAAGCAAAAAGAAAAAGACTGAATTTCAGTCTCTAATTAGGAATCCAAGATCCTTTGTAGGATTCAAATATGGAATCCAACAGAATTTTCTCTGACGAATCCTTGAAATTTTCAAGACACTCTTCGCGAGTCCACGTCACATAATCTGACGTATTTCCAGAGTACTCGGTCGTGACGATGAAAAAGACATCACAAACGTCGTTCTCGTTTTTTTTCATAACTGGTCTTACGGGAGTCCAGTTTGCAATATTGAATCCGTAAGTATTTTTAATACTTTCGGATATTGCACCTTCTGCGATATCACAGTAAAAACCATAAGCAAGGTCATCGTTGCTGATAGTTCGCGTCGCTAGGCCTATTGTCTCATCCGTTGGTTTACCCATGATGATTTTTCCATCGGGAGTAAAAACTCCAATTACAAGCATCATCAAAGGGTCTTCCTTTTCTATCAGCTCAATCTCTACTTCTTCCACTTTTTCTACTGTTTCTATTATCATTTTTTTCTCCATGTGCTAACAATAATATAACACATTATATCTATTACGTCAATATTGCTAGGTGCAATAAAAAAGAGGTCTTGTAATGTGACCTCATTGCCTCTTTTAGCTTCAGGGCTTCGCCTATTAAGCTCCGCTCTAATGGACTGATCATTGGTAATGTTGCCTTGCTGAAGTATCCTAGTTTTCCGTTTCGGATACTTTCTTGAAAAGCGATTTTCCCATAATCTCCAGAAAATAGTAGATCGCTATATTGGAGATTAAACATTACGACATCTTCACCCTCAAATGAGAATAGCAATACCCTATCTTTTTTTGAATCGGGCGGAATGTTGAGTCTGAACCAAATCTTTCTCAATCCTTGATCAAGAATATCCATTATTTCAGGCTCACTCGCTGCTGAGTCAACTTCCATTTTTGGAAGCCCCCAGCTTCCTTCAGACTTCTGCAAAAGAACTGAATCGTGAGATACAATCACTATGAAGGATTTCATTTTCTCCTTCATTACAAAACCATCTTTTTTCATTTTTGTACTCCTATATGCATTTTTATAATACAATATATTTGCTAATTAGTCAAACTTCCTAGCAAATAAAAAAGAGTATAGTTTAACCATACCCTTTTACACAAAACAATCTTTGAAACAAAGAACAAGCAAACAAAAAGACTGATATCATGCCAGTTACAAGAAGCATAGATCCAAATTCATAACTCACCAGTGTTAATAGTCTTGAGAATACAATGGCTGATATGCCTAAAATTAGGAAGCAAGTTTCTAAGGTAAAATCATATTTTCTAACGGCCAATAAAATTAATTGTGCTGATACCGCTAATACAATTATGATGAATGACCGAAAGAACTGATTTCCCTCTACGGCGGGGGCAATGAAATTAAATGCCATTGCTTCTGTTTCTAGCAAGATAAAGGTAACAAAGATTGCTATGCAAATCCGAACCATGCTGATTGACCAAAATTGCAAACGATCTAATCCTTTCTGCATAATGAACACTAAATTTATATTGTAATAATTACCTTCTACCGTCAACTCTGTCATTCACAAAAATAAAAAGGCATGGATTTATCCATACCTACTTTTCTTGAAGCTTATTTCTTCAAATCCCAAAATCATTAAATATAACCCAATAACAACTCCAAGAAGGCAAAATAGACCTACGTATGAGTTAAAAGATTTTATGGCATATGAGACTAGAGCTCCGATTAGCAATCCTGTAACTAAAAAAATAATTCCGACATCTTTGTTAAAATGAAAATATGCCAAGATTGTTAAAAAGATAATCGCTATTAAAGTAACTTCCAACAAGTAATTTTGATTAAGAAAAGAAAATGTTTGAGGAAGAAAAGAAATTTCTGCAATCATTGCAAATAAAGAAACAATTACAAATGATGCATAACAGCAAAATGTTTTTATCATAATGAACCAGAAATATATTGTAACACAATACTGAAATTGTCAATTTCAAAAAAACTAAAGTTCCTACAACTACCCTTTGTTAGAGGGCTATTTTGGGTATTTTTAGCTTTCCATTATTTTGTTTTGACTATTTCCTCAAAAGAGATGCATTACTGTACTAGAAAACATTTTCAGCGTTTTAAACTATTGCGTTTTTATAAAAAGAGAGTCTGATTTCTCAGACTCTGCATAAAAGGTTAATCCTTCAACTGGTCTTGGATTTACGTAATTTTCGTAAAGATTAAATAACTCTTCAATCAATGTTTTTATTTCCATTGAATAGTTTTTTACCTTTAAGCATTCTGCCCTGCTATACAATGAACAACAGTCAGATAAAATAGCATTTTCGTCTAGTTCAAAAACTACTAGGTGGCCTGCAATTATGAAGTCTTTCTTGTTTTTACGACAAAGAAAAAGTTTTTCCCGATACCATTTATTATTATTAAACAATTGATAACCTTTTTTTAACGCATTTAATCCAGCGATTGAAAGGGTATAATTGGAATAAAATTTCTTTAGACCTTCTTTTGTAATCGGCCTAATATATAATGGATATGGATAGCTTTCAATTGTCTTATGAAGAACTATTTCATTCCCAGAGAATCCTGCGACAGCCACATAAAAACCATTTAGCATTTCCATTACTTTCACCAATTATATTATGACGTTTGTTAGGTATTTATGTCAAATTTTCAATTTTGAATAAATTTGAATAAAAAAAGAAGCTATGTTGCTTCTATAAGATACAGTATCGGAGGAAAAAATATGCCCCCATAAAAAAAGCGATAACAACTAATGGCGGTAGTAAGATAGAAATGATTTCTTTTCGGGTGGGCCGTTTTATTTTTGCCCTCCATCTCCCCTTTTTTGTTGGAGAAATAACCCAAATTTTTTCTAGCTTCACATCGCCTTCGTCACATCCTACTGATTCATTAATAGCACAATACCCTTTTTCACAAAGCTTCCTAATTTTATCACAGCACATAGTCATTGGCGGAACTCTGACTATATCCTTCTCTCCGTCAACAATTTCTATAATCCTTCTTAGTGCTTTAAACATCTTTTTTTCACCTTCTTCCTTGATATTAACACAAGTATTAAAAATTTCAATTAAAAAAATGCAATTGATTAAATGAACTTCAATCAGCTCTTCTTTTGAATTGAGTAAAAAAGGTTCAACCTTTTCAGTTGAATACGTGCTGAAAGATTAATAAAAAATAGAAGCTATGTTGCTTCTACTAAGAGATTCTTGATTGCCATAACCTCATACCCATCAGGACAATTTTGTAGTGATCTAACAATTATGGCAATATTTTCATTTCGTTTCGGGAAATTAGCTATTTGCTTCTCTACTTCCGCATTGCTAAAAGTAAATGTCAAAGTTATGCGTCCATTAAAAACTAATCCTTTGTTAATCATACTAAAGTAGCATACTTTGGACTCATTTGGCTGGATTGTATTCCACGAATAATCACAAAAATCACCACTTTTAACTACTTGTTTGTTTTCAATGATAAGAACTTGTGTGCTATTCTCTGGACTTGGTTCAAAACAGCCACAAGTAAATACCACTATTATTATCAGCACAATAAGAGCAATACTCTTAACTACTTTGTTTTTCATTTTTTCTCCCAACGTACTGTGATAAGATATTATAATACTAGACCCATTCTGTCAATTATTAAAGTAAGACACACCCGAGAGGGTGTGCTTTTTGTTTGTTTGAAAAAGTAAATAACGATATTGTGAGATTAACGTTTACTCCATTGTGGGGCGCGTCTGGCTCTCTTGAGACCGAACTTCTTTCTTTCTTTCATTCTCTGATCTCTAGTTAGGTAACCAGCACGTCTAAGTCTCTTTCTGTATTCTGGGTTGAAGATGGTTAAGGCTCTTGCAATTCCATGTCTTACTGCTTCAGCTTGAGAACGGATTCCTCCGCCTTTAACAACGACTGTAATCTTGAATTTTCCTGTTGACTTCATTCTGTCCAATGATGACAATACAATTCTTTGTAGATCATCACTGCTGAAATATTCTTCAAACTTCTTTTGGTTTACAGAGATAGTCTTATCGCCTTTGGTGTAAAGACGAACACGAGCAACAGAAGTTTTTCTTCGGCCTGTTCCAACAAAATAGGCGTTGCTTGATTCATCATATTTTACATCAGCAGGCAAATCAGATTCATCGTCAAAATCATAAGAAACCAAGCCAAACATTTCGTTCATTGCTCTGGCGCTTTCTTTCTTTGTTTCATCGCTGATTGCAGCAACTTCACTAGCAATAACACCTGTAGCTTCGGTAACTTCTTCTTTCTTTTTAGCAACCTTCTTTTTTGGTTCCTTAGGTTCTGCTGTCTTTTCTTTTTTAACAGCAACTTTCTTAGGTTCCTTAGGTTCTTTTACCGCCTTAGCTACTTTTGGTTCTTTTACTACTGCTGCCTTTTTTTCCTTTTTTTCAGTTGTTTCGGAAGATTTTTTTTCCTTTGGCATATTATTCAAACTTAATACGTTTTAATTGCTTGTCTCTAAGACGATTCTTAGGTAGCATTCCTGATACTGCTTTAATTAAAATTTCACCTGGATTCTTTTCAAAAATGACTTTCATTGGAATATTCTTTTCTCCACCCAAATATCCAGTGTGGCGGAAATAAGTCTTGTCTTCCATTTTATTGCCAGTAACAACAATCTTCTTGATATTCTTAATAACAACGTAGTTATTAGAATCCTTGTTTGGCATAAAATCTGGCTTATTCTTCCCTCTTAGGATTGCGACGATTTCGGTTGCCAAGCGTCCAAGAACTTTGTCGGTAGCGTCAATGGTATATATTTCTTTTTTAGCTTTAACTTCTTTTTCCATAATATTTTTATTTTACTTGACTAAACCAATTCAATAACAGCCATTTTTGAACTATCAGATTTTCTAGCTCCTATTTTGACGACCCTAGTGTATCCTCCGTTTCTTTCTTTGTAGCGAGGAGCAATTTCGTCAACTAATTTCTTGACGGTCTTCTCGTTGAAAAATTTAGATAAATACCTCCTAGCAGCAATATCACCTTTTTTTGCCTTGGTGATTTTCTTTTCAACAAAAGGAGATAACTCTTTAGCCTTAGCTTCAGTGGTTGTTATTCTTTCTTTTGTAAAAAGAGATGTAGCCAAGGTTTTTATCAAGGCTTTCCTTGGTCCTGCTTTCCTATGAAATTTTCTGCCTTTTATTAAATTATTCATATCTCTTACTTAATCGTTATTACTTTTTCTTTACTTTTTCTTTTTTGTTGTAGTTTCCTTTTTAGCTTTCTTGGCTGGCTTTTCTTTTACTTCTTCTGGAACTTCCTCTTCTACAATCACCTCTTCAGCCTTAGCTTCTTTGGCGGGCTTTTCCTCTTTTACTTCTTCCTTTCCAAAGAAATCATCTTTCAAAAATGAAAATTGAGAAATAAGGATTTTTAAAGCTTCACCCAAAGCATCTTCTGGGGCGATAGTTCCATCGGTTTCTACTTCTAAGCTTATTTTGTCAAAATCTGTCCTCTTTCCAACTCTCATATTTTCAACTATGTAGTTGACTCTCTTGATTGGTGTAAAGGCAGCATCTAGCCCGATCACGCCGATTCCTTTTTTGTTTTTAGGGTCATCTTGGAATTCATAACCAACACCTTTTTCAATCTTGATTTCTATTTCAAGTTCAGTTGATTTTTCAGTAACAGTGGCAATGTGAAGTTCTGGATTAGCAAGCTCCAACTCGGAAGAAAATTCAAAATGCTTTCCTAGTGCTTCTTTTTCGCCTTTTACTTTTAGAGTTGCCATTTGAGGTTCATCTCCATGCATTTTGAATCTTAATTGCTTTAAATTCATCAAAATGTTTAGAACATCTTCTTTGACTCCCGGAATTGTTGAGAATTCATGTGGAGCATCTTTTATCTTGGCTTCTGTAACAGCAGCACCGACAAGAGATGATAGAATTACTCTTCGGAGAGCGTTTCCAATTGTAACGCCGTATCCAGGATGCAATGACTCTATTTCAAAAACGGAATGGTTTTCCTTTATTTTTTTGTTTTTGATAGAAGTTGGTAATGAAATCATATTTTATTATTTTTTAAGATTAAAAATCCTAAGTTTTAATTACCCTTAAACTAAAATTATCTTGAATAGTGCTCAAAGACGGTAGTAACATCGGCTGGCAACTGAACATCCTCGGCAAGAGGCAATCTAGTTACTGTTGCTTCTATTTTACCAGCATCAAAAGATAACCATTTTGGAGCAGGATTTTTCTTTGCAAGCTCAAGAATGTCTTTTAATGTGTCTTTGTCTTTTGAACCATTTCTAACTGAAACTACATCTCCTACTTTTAATTGCATTGAAGGGATGTCTACTTTTCTACCGTTTACTTGAAAATGACCGTGAGTTGCAAGTTGATTAGCATGGCTTCGTGATCTTGCCCAGCCTAGACGAAATATAATATTGTCTAAACGAGTCTCAATCTTAGCTACAAGAGCATCGGCAACGCTTTTAATCTTTGCCCTGTCACGATAAATTTCTTTAACGTACTTTTTGAATTGCGATTCGGATAATTGGTACCATCTTTTCATCTTTTGCTTTTCAGCAAGCTCTTTTCCATATTCTGAAGTAGATGACCTTCTCTTTTTGGCACGCTGTCCTGGGGCAAATGGTCTTTCAATCATTGCACACTTATTAGACATACATTTCTCACCTTTAAGAAAAAGCTTGTCTCCCATTCTCCTGCAAATTTTACATTTGGCTTGTGTTTTCATAGTTAGCTTCGCTCACAAATTATAATCTTCTTGGTTTTTTAGCACGACAACCATTGTGTGGTATCGGAGTTGCATCTTTGATGGACAAAACTTCAAATCCTTGGTTAGCAATTGATCTAAGAGCAGATTCTCTTCCAGAACCAACACCCTTTACAATTATCTGCAATCTTTTCATTCCTGTCTTTTCGGCAATCAAACCAACAGCTTCAGCTACTTTAGAAGCAGCGAAAGGACTAGATTTTTTTGTACCTTTAAAACCAAGCTTTCCAGCAGACTTACCAGTTAAAACGTTTCCGTTTGCATCGGTTAAACTAATGATGGTATTGTTGTAAGAGCTAAAAATATAAACTCTTCCTTCCTTTCCTAGAGGAGCTCTAGCAGTGGCGGTATTTTTTTGCATTGCCTTCTCAACAGCTTCGCCCTCTTTAATCATCTCTTCTTCAGTTTTTTTGATAACGTGTTTTTTACCCATAGGATAATATTCTTCAAATACTAATTAAATATATTAAAAATTAAGGACTACTTTGGTGAAGGTGGAGCTTTTCTACCAGATCCAACTGTATTCCTTCGGTTCCCTCTTACGGTTCGGCTGTTAATCCTAGAAGTTTGACCTCTAACAGGCAAACCTTTTGCATGCCTACCTCCTCTCCAGCTACCGATATCTTTAAGACGTTTGATATTCATCATTACATCTCTGCGGAGTTCTCCCTCGACCCTAAAGTTCTTTTCAATAACCTGCTTCAATCTACCGATCTCATCTTGAGTTAAATCTTTAGATTTCTTTTTCAAGTCAATATTACATTCAGCCAAAACCTTCTTACTTAAAGAAGGTCCGATTCCATAGATGTAAGTCAAGCCGATATCAATTGTTTTTTCATCAGGAATGTTGATTCCTATAATTCTTGCCATAGTTGTCTCTTAATTCTTAAATAAATTATATTATGCACCTTGTCTTTGCTTGTGCTTTGGGTTCTTTTTACAAATTACATAAACACGTCCCTTTCGGCGAACGATCTTGCAATCCATACACATTTTTTTGACTGATGGGTTTACTTTCATAATAACTATATTATTTCTTTCTAAAAATTATTCTACCTCTCCTATTATCGTAGGGAGTAAATTCTACTGTAATCCTGTCTCCAGGAAGAATCTTTATTTTAAAAATACGAAGTTTACCGGCTAAGTGAGCCAGAGCTTCAGAGCCGTCATCCATGGCGACCCTAAAAAAACCATTGGGTAAGCTTTCTTCAACTACCCCTTCTCTAAGTATTTTGTCGTTTTGTTTAACCATCTCAAAAGATATTAAAACAATAGCAAAAGTTTTAATTTTGGTCAAGAGATGAGGGATAGTTTTAACTAAAATATAAAAACGTATAAAATTCTTTATTCTGCTTTTTCTTTTCTTGAATCGGATTTTCCTGCTGGAAAATTCCTTGCGTTCGGCTCAGTCGCCTCGCGAGTTCAAGAAAAGAATAAGCTTCAACATAATTTTATGACCAAATATGATATTTTAATATGGGACAGAGAGTGGGATGGTTTAAATGGTAGTTTGCTTCGCAAACTTGAATTTATATATCTTTGCTCTAAAATCAATCAATCTAAAACCGAATTTACTTATTTTGCGGATGTTTCTATTATTATTACTATTTATAATATTCAAGCTTTTAAATAGCAAAACTTGAGCATGCCAAGGGGAGAAAAGTATTAAAACAATAAGGTAGGGTTTCTTCGTCCTAACGACTCATTAACCCTATATTCTTAAAGGTTTTTGTTTTTCCTTTATTACTTCAGAATCAATCTAACCGAATTTACTTATTTTGCGGATGTTTCTATTTTAATTATTATATTATTCTTATTATTAGATAGAGTTCCCTTCCATGATGGATTTAGATTAATCTCTACTTTATCTATTCCAGTGTCTTCTTTTATTTTAGACATTGCCTCTTCTTTACTCTTTCCTGCGATTTTGTCAATTATACTGTCATTATCTGCAGCGACAAACATATCAGCCGATGCTTTAAGATTCATTTCAAAAGCATTGTTTTTCTCTATAATTCCAGTAGCGTTAAAGCTAGTGTTTTGATATGCTGGACTCTTTCCTTCTTCTACGTTCCCCAAAATCCCCAATAGGTTTTCTAAGTCAGCTTTTTTGACTGCCAAGATCTTGGTTTTTATTTTTCCAGTAACCTCAAAGCTATCAACTTTGTCTCCTACTTTTGCTTTGGTCTTAAAGTCGCTAATATCCTGAATTGTTGCACCATTGATAATAACGTAATCATCTGGAATATTAGCAGACAAAGATGTTGTTATGGTTGATAACTGCTGTTCTTTAAACTTATCTTTTGCTGTATTAATATCGTTTTGAGATACTGCCAAAGAGTCTCCTTTTGCCCCACCTGTAATTGATGATGATGTTTCAGCCCATGTTGTTGAATAATATTCAGTTCCGTTAAGCTTTGGAACAGAAAACTTTGCTGAATCAACGTTATAATCGCTTCCTGCCTCGTCGGCTTCTATTTCTATCTCAACTACTCCTGGGCCAGTACTAGTTGCTGCAGGAACAGTAAATGCCGAAAGTGCATGATATGATTTTTCTCCTTTGTCAGACAAAAAGTGTGTTCCTGTTTTTAGTGTTAATGGTGCAGCTGGGCTAAATTTGTTATAAACCTTTATCTTACCCTTAGCCATTCCGCCGCCGCCGGCAGTACCGGTTGCCTTTATTGTCGTAGTATAAGACTGTTCATCGTTAAATTCTTTTCCGTTCAAAACAATTCGTGTATCGCCTTCTCTTAAACTAAAATTATCAGTTACGGCAACTACAACTGCTTTTTCACCGCTTACCTGTTGAATCCTCGGATAAATTTTTACTTCTGCTTTCGTGTCGGTCAAAAAATAAAAGGCTAGTCCTCCTGCAACAATTACAAAAGCGACAATAGCAATTATTAAGCCTTTAAAACTCTTCTTTGATTTTCTTCTTTTTTCTGGTTGGTAGATTGGCATATCTTCTTTTACTTGAACTTCTAATTCTTCTATGGATTGTTTTGATTGCTCTAATTGATTGACTTTATCTGGTGGAATAATATCGTAAATTTTTTTTCGCATATTTTTATTATTTATTGTCCTTCTGCTACGAGTACTGGCCCGTAGCAGAAGGGCAAGTCTGTAGCGAAGCGGAGGAAATAACACATTTTACGATACTGCCGAAGGCAGTATAAATTCGTAAAATTTTAAGTCCGCTTCAGGACTATGGGGGTTAGCCCATAGATTTTTATTTTATTAAAATTGCTTTTATCCTTCTAACGCCAGCACTAGAGCTTTCTTCTTTCGTAATCTTAAAAGTTCCGAGCTCGCTTGTATTACTTACATGAGGACCTGCACAAATTTCTTTTGAAAAATACTCTCCTGTTTGTGGATTATGAATAGTCCATACTTTTACAGTTTCTGGATATTTCTCTTTAAAAAATGCTAAAGCTCCAGCATTCAAAGCTTCGTTCAATGCCATTTCCTCTTTTTTTACTTCAAGGCTCTCTTTAATCTTTTGATTAACAAGCTGTTCTATTTGTTTCAATTCTTCGGGGGTTACTTTTTGTGTGTGAGCAAAATCAAATCTAAGCCTCTCAACATTTATATCTGATCCCATCTGCTGCACATGATCGCCCAAAACTTTCCTAAGGGCGGCGTGAAGCAAGTGTGTTGCGGTATGTAATTTTGCACCTTCTTCTCCAGCGTCTTTTCCAACACCTCCAAATTTCTTTTCTGCTCCTGCTCGGGACAAATCCTGATGCTTTCTTAGTGACTCCAAAAAGCTTACCTTGTCTATTTTAAAACCTTTTTCACTGACAATTTCTTCGGTTAATTCTAGCGGGAATCCGTAGCTTTGGTATAAATTAAAAGCATCTTCTCCACTAATAACGCCTTCCTTGCTGTTTTCTAATTGTTTTTCCAAGATAGCTAATCCAGCCTTCAATGTCTTTTCAAATTTCTCTTCTTCGGCTCTGATTATGCTATAAATCCTTTGTTTACTTCCTGATAATTCTGGATAAGTTGGACTGTATTTTTCAAAAACATAATCACCCAAAGATATATTATCCTCAATACCAAGCATTTTTGAATACCTGACGCATCGCCTGATAATTCTTCGCAAAATATATCCTTGACCGATGTTTGATGGTTCAATGCCATCTCCTGCCAAAAATATAGCGCTTCTAGTGTGATCTACTACGATGCGAAAAGCCTGCTTGTTTTCTTCGTATTTTTTCCCCGAAGATTGCTCTATCTTTTTAATCATTCCCTCAAAAATATCTGTTTCGTATGCAGAACCAGTTTCGTTTAGTATTGATAAAAGCCTTTCAAATCCAATCCCAGTATCAATATTGGTTTGATTCAAAAGTTCATACTTACCATCTTCGTTGCGATTGTATTGCATAAAAACGAGATTCCAAATTTCAACAACTCTTTTGCAATGATCACAGTTAGGTCCGCAATCTGGTCGGCCACAACCTAAGTGTTCGCCTCTATCATAATGTATTTCAGAGCAAGGACCGCATGGGCCAATACTACTAACTGGTCCCCAAAAATTATCCTTAGCACTACACTCAATAATTCTATCTTTTGATATTCCGTGCTTTAACCAGATATTTATCGCTTCTTCATCTTTCTCAATTCCATTTTCTCCCTTGAAAACCGTAACGTAGAATTTACTCTTATCTAATCCTAATTCACCAACAAGAAAATCCATTGCAAACTGAATGGCTCCATCTTTAAAATATCCATTTTCATCTTGACCAATAGACCAATTGCCAAGCATTTCAAAAAAAGTATGATGAGTATCGTCTCCAATCTCCTCTATGTCGCCTGTGCGAAAGCATTTCTGGCAAGATGCTAGATGTCTATTTCCAAACTCCTCTACGGGGTCTTTTTTGCCCGATAAATAAAGAGAAAACTGTTGCATCCCCGCAGTAGTAAGCAATACACTGGGATCTGTTGGTAAAAGCGATGACGACGGGACTATCTTGTGATTTCTTTCTTTAAAAAAAGTGAGAAACTTATCTCTTAATTCCTGTGATGTCATTTCTGAAGTTAGTTATTGTTATCTATTTGGTATTATAACAGATTTTGGAACAAATTAAAGAGTGCGATTAGTAACTAGTAATTCGTAGTTAGTAATTAGTACAATGGAGCTTACTTTATAAACTAAGAATATCTTGCGCAATAAAAAATCAATCCTTAAAAAAGATTGATATGAGTCAGAGTTGCAATAAGTCCTGATATACTTTTTTGGCATTTTCCAGATTTTCTTGGAAAGTCTTATTTTCAGGATCAGCTTCAACGGCTTCTATCCATAGGTCAAGAGAAAGTTTTGCGGCATTGAGGGCTGCATCCTTTGTAATAAGCTCTAGATAAGCCTTGTGCACCCAGTATTGCAGAGCTGCCCGATGATGGAAGTTTCCTTCACCATAGCGTTCATAAGCTCTCCGCCAGCAATCAAGCGCTGCCTCGTAGTCGCCAGTAGCCATATACAAACAGCCCATGTTGTTCTGCATATGAATTGCAGAAATGTTGTCCGAGTTTTTGAATTTTTGGACATATCTAAGGGCCTGAGAAATGTACTGTTCTGGATTTTTTTGCCCTCTTGCTGCAACAATAAATGCATTGCAGATTTTTGGGTCATTCTCATTCTCGCTCAGAACGTCTTGTACTACTTTAATGTCTTTACCAAAGTAGACATCAATTTGTACTATTATGGATTCCAAATCCTTGTACCCGAGCTTCACACCCATGGTTGCAATATTTCTCGCGAGGCCGAATTTATCTCTCCGATAATAAGACCAAGCCATCTTTTCCAGAACCCCTGAGCTTGCTTTTGACAGATCTGGACATTTCTCTATCACATACTCAATCACTTGGCCATATTTACCGGCATCGTAAAGTTCGGTAGCTTTTTTAAAGATCAAATCTTCGTCTTCCATTTTTTCTCTCCATTTTGAGACAACGTTACAATATAATATAGTATTACTTATGTCAATGTTTGGGGGTAATGTGCACAGACATATGGCGGTTTTTAGACAAATATGAAAACATCATATATTATGTGTACAAAATTACCAGAAAGCCCCCTAGAAGAGCGACTCAGGTGGGTAACTCCTATCATAAAAAAGGA
>Ga0265297_10001977_pt1 | contig 44076 bp, 42 predicted proteins | sample Munlanlwell13791_FD_192502 | JGI IMG/M metagenome (GOLD analysis project Ga0265297, IMG submission 192502) | Leachate microbial communities from a municipal landfill in Southern Ontario, Canada - Leachate well 137-91 | ecosystem: Engineered > Solid waste > Landfill > Unclassified | place... | reverse complement strand
TGGGATTTTTTAAATGACAGAAAGGTCCCGAGAGAAACCGAAAGGATGGATGTGTTGACAGAATGAGCAAAAGTATATTCATCATACATTTTTATGCTCGTCAATCCCAGCAGGGCGTCTCGGTTATCAAGGATGTTATCAACCATGGTTTGAACCGTTTCATTCATCTTGCGCATGTTGATTGCTTTTTCGAGATGCACGGCCTGAACGGTTTGCTTTACCATATCCACAGCTTCTTGAAAAATGACAGCGGCTTTCTGCTTCCCCTCCGTGCTCTCGACTGATTTTTTTTCAACCACGGATACCTGGTGGAGTTCAATATGGATGATGCCTTCCTGCGCAATCATATGCGCCATTGTTCCCTGCTCAGAAAGGGTATCCTTATTAACAAGGACAGCAAAATGAATCAGCTCGGTTTCAATCAGGCCTGGCTTAAAGATAATCGCACTAACCTCACGATTGACAAAAAACTCGAGAGTCAGCGTCAGACTGGGATCGAGCGGAACAGAATGAGTTTCGAAAAACAATTCACCGCCGACCAGGTAGAAGGCAACTTCTTTTCGATCGGTCTTTAAAAGTTCAAAGCTAGCAAGAAACTTTTCTGCCGACGCCTGCAAAAAGGGATGATCCTCAGGATATAATGTTGTGTTTCTAAGAACAGCGGCAAGCTGCTGAAATGCAGTTCGTGCAGTTTGGATCAACGCCTGCTTTGCAAAAAACGAATGCCGCGCTTCTTCAGACCGAGTGTCCTGCAGGTCCGCCATTACTCAATCTCCTTTGAATTTCATCCATGGACGTCCGTGCCGCATTCCTGCGTTCCACCTGCGCTTTTCGGGATCTCCACCATCGAATACGAGTATATCGTTTCAGAAAGTCTGCGGTCTCAGGACCTCCGATTTTTCCGAGAACCTTGATTGCTTCAAGGATGAGCGGCTGATCTTTTTTCCTGAGCTGCAGGTTTTCCAGAAATGCCGTGAGATATCGTGATTCATCGCTTCCGATTCGAGGAAGAATGGCAAAACTGCGGATTGCCATAAGCTGCATTGAGTCATCCGGATCATCAAGGAATAGGGCCAAAAAACTAGCCGCTTTTTTACCGCCGATTGAAATAAGGCCACGTGCGACTTCCTGGCGTATCCGGATATCGGGATGCCGCGAGGGTTTTTGAAAAAACGGCAAGACTTGTTCACTTTTACTTTCTGCAAGAATGTTCACTACATTCCGGACAACATACCAGCGAGGATCAGCAAGATAACTGCTCAGTACCTCTACCTGATCCTTTCCCAATCCCTTGATAAGATCCAGTAAAAAAAGTCTGGTTGACCGATCTGTTTCTTCTGCGAGGAGTTCAAGCATGATTTCGGTGGTCTCTCGTTCAAATATAGACAGGTACGCTCGGGCAGCAGTATATTCAGCAGAAGCTTTATTGTAATTTCGGATATCTTTCAGGGTCTGGGTAATAGTATTTTTTGATACGCTTTTCTTCAGTGCTTCATCCAATCGGGGCTGAAATGCCGGATCTACCGGCATGTGGAAGGCCTGAATAATAAGCGCAGCCAGCATATAATCCTTCTGCTTTAACAGATAGGCAAGCATTTCTTCGAGTTGGTGAACCACTCCACAAAAATCATTCAATTCTTTTTCAGGAGAAGACATCAGGGGATTCTTTACCTGAGAAAGAAGGAAAATAAGCGTGCGGACAGCTGCTTCCACAATATCCGTTTCCAAGCCGATTTCAGTCATAGCTTGCAATACAGCTCTTTCTTCCGATGTATACTCGGCAATATCCCGGGCTGTATCGTCGAGATCAGGAGGAATGAGGACGGGCTCGATTGCAGAGGGAGAAACCGGTACTGCTACCGGGCCTACATCCTTTTCAGATGATTTTTTTAATAAATGCGAAACCTGCTTCATATTCCAGACGTTTGAGAACCGTCCACTCAGAACCTCATGCAGTTCATTCGGAATATGTTCTTCAAGTTTGTCCTTCTGCTCTTTTGCGGTATCAGAATCCAGGTCCCTGTACAGTTTATCCCCGATCAGGCTGTCCCGGACCGACGGTTCGAGGGAAAGAGCTGATTCTGCCAGTCCGTCAAACATTTCCTCAATTTTTTCCGGATGCTGTTCGCGGATGGAACGACCGGTCTCCTGATATAAAACAAACAACCGGTCTTCAAGGGTTTCCTCCTCTTTTTTTGTTTCTTTGGCCTGTTGTACCAGTGCTGCGCCAAATCCAGCAGGATTGGTCAGCAAATGACCAAGAACAAGCATCTGGCCAGAAGGCAGACGGTCTTGTTCGGCAGAACCGGAAGAAGAACCATCCTTCGCTTCGTCAGTGAGTGAAAGAATTTCGCTCAGTCCCGCTTCAACCACTTTAATATGATGGCAATTCTGCTCCCACAGAAGAGAAGCAACTCCGCTTTTCATTGCCATTTCTTCCGGAGAGAGTGCAAACGCTTGGAACAATACGAGGAGTTCTTCCTCGGTCACTCCTGTGCTGAACACGACCTCACGAATGCCTTTTGCAAACAGATCCTGCGCAACACTTCGATTCAACTGGATATCTTTTCCCGCGGTCGTATACCCGTACGTAATATCGTTCTTTTGAACAACAAGAGGATATTCAGGAGCATTTTCAAGAAAATGTCCCAAAATTTCAGCGGATTTTTTTATGGATTGAGCGTAGATGGGATTATTAGGCGGATAGAGCTTCACAGCTCTAATCGCGGCGACCAGGCTTCGCATGACTTCTAGAATATCAGCGGGGAGCGGATCAAAGGTCTCCTGCATTTACGGAATATAGCATAAGTATTTTTAGCTGTCAAAAGATATACGTTGAAGAGAATCAGTCAAACGGTTTTCTCTGGTCCTCGACTCTCGATAGAATTTCGCCAGTATGTACTTTTGTTATGAGCAGATCGCCCGCGGCAACCTGGGATGCATTTCTCAGAATGGTTTCAGAAGGAAATACTGTGGTAATGCTATATCCGCGTGCGAGAATATGTAACGGATTGAGATGGTCAAGGGCGGTTGTCAATGACTGCAGCAAGGCGCGATCCCTCCGAAGATGATAGGAAAATCCTGTGATCAGCCGTTTCCCCAACTCATCGATGCGCTGGATTTGTTGCTCCAGTTTTTTTCTGGGATCTTTAAGCTGCAAAAGATTCTCGGAAAGCAATACACGGAATTGTGTAAGTATTCGGCGCATTGCTTCAACAAGATCCGTCTTGAGCATTCCGAGATGCTTGTAAAAAGCATCTTCACTCTCCACTACCATTTCTGCTGCAGCAGAGGGGGTGGGTGCCCGCAGATCGGAAACAAAATCAGTGATCGTGTAATCGGTTTCATGTCCTACTGCTGAAATAATCGGTATGCGAGATGCATGGATTGCGCGGGCAACGCTCTCTTCGTTGAAAGCCCATAAATCCTCAAGAGAACCTCCTCCCCGTCCAAGAATGATGACATCGACGTTTTTTTCATAATTAAAGTATCGAACTGCCTCAACCAGGGAAGGAGCGGCTTCTGGTCCCTGGACCGGTATTGGATAAAGAAGAATATGCATCCGGGGATGGCGGCGCTTGATCACGCGAAGGATGTCATGAATCGCTGCTCCGGTTGGTGAGGTGATAATTCCAATCCGCCGGGGAAGCATGGGAAGTTGTTTTTTATGCTCAGATGCAAACAAACCCTCCCGATCGAGTCTGGTTTTGAGCTCCTCGAATGCCTTTTGAAGCGCACCGACACCCAACGGTTCAATGTAATCAAGAGCCATCTGATATTCGCCGCGCGGTTCATAGACTCCTACCCGTCCACGGCAGATAACCTGCATCCCATGCTGGAGGGTAAATTTAAGAAATCGTTGGGACTGTCGGAATAGGACTGCACGGATCTGGCTTTGTTCGTCCTTAAGCGTAAAATAGGCATGGCCGGATTGAGGAATACTGAGATTTGAAATTTCGCCGGAAATCCATACTTCCGGGAATGTGTCTTCCAAAAGATCTTTTATTTGGGCGGTAAGCTGGGTAACTGTCAGAATGGACGTCTTCATAAAGGGAAATGCTACCTGTGTGATTCGTTATGATATCTGAATTCTGCTTATAGAATCCGCCTTTCCTGTCTTTTCATCAATAGCAACGAGTACCGCACACAAACGCACCGGCCCTTTTGGGATTTCAAAACGATGCGGGGTCTGGTATCGGAACCGCGCAATTGCCTGTTCCTTTTTCACCCCGATAACAGAGTCAGTCGGTCCGGTCATGCCGACATCCGTCATAAACGCCGTGCCGTTCGTTAAAATGCGTTCATCAGCGGTCTGAACATGGGTGTGAGTCCCGATTACCGCGCTTGCCTTCCCATCCAGATGCCAGGCAAGAGCTATTTTTTCGGAGGTCGCTTCAGCATGAAAATCAACGATCACAACTGGAGTCTGTTGTTTGAGTTTTTCGATTTCAGAATCTGCAATCCGGAAGGGATCGTCAAGCGTGGACATAAAAACACGGCCTTCAAGGTTCAGCACTGCTGCCTTGTCTCCTGTGGCAGTAGAAAAAATTGTACTCCCAAAACCCGGATTTCCGGATGGATAATTGGCCGGCCTCAGGAGCCGCTCCTGTTTCTCGAGATAGGGCTCGATCTCTTTTTTATCCCAGACATGATTGCCTGATGTCAGGATATCAATTCCCATAAAGAACAGCTCATCAGCAATGTCAGGTGTAATCCCGAATCCGCCGGCTGCATTTTCACCGTTCGCAATAATAAGATCCGGCTGATACGTTTTAACAAGACCGGGCATTTCTTTTTTCACCATTTTTCTGCCCGGCTCGCCAATAATATCGCCAATGAATAAAACCTTCAAGAAACCTCCAATGATTCACGATGCCTGAAAGCAATTCCTGAGTGGTTTTACATCCTGCATCAGGCATCTTGCATCCGGAATCGATTTTACTTACTTCGCATATTCCACATATCTGCTTTCTCGAACCACCGTTACCTTGATCTGGCCGGGATACGAAAGCTCTTGTTCTATTTTTTTCGCGATGTCACGCGAAAGCTGTGAGGCATGAGCATCAGAAAGATCCTCCGGCTTGACAATGATCCGGATTTCTCTGCCAGCCTGAATTGCGTATGATTTTTCAACTCCCTTAAAGGAATTCGCCGTTTGTTCGAGCTGTTCGAGCCGTTTCAGATAACTTTCAAGCGTCTCGCGCCGAACTCCCGGTCTTCCTGCAGAAAGCGCATCAGCAGCTGCAACCAGAACTGATTCCACGCAGTTCGGTTCTCCTTCGCCATGATGCGTCAGGATCGTATTAATTACCTTGACGGATTCGCCGTATTTTTTGGCTATATCGCCGCCGATCTGCGGATGCGTACCTTCCACTTCATGATCAATCGCTTTCCCGAGATCATGCAACAGACCTGCCCTGCGTGCCAGTTTCTGATCAACACCGCATTCTGCCGCCATAATGCCTGCCAGGTAGGCAACTTCGCGCGCATGCATCAGCACATTCTGTCCGTAGCTGGTCCGGTATTTAAGCCGGCCAAGCAGTTTGATAATTTCTGGATGAATGTTATGCAACCCAAGATCAAAAGCCGCCTTCTCTCCCTCTTCCTTCATGGCAAGATCGAGATCTTTTTTCACCTTTTCAGCAATCTCTTCGATTCGCGCCGGATGAATTCTCCCGTCATGAATCAACCGTTCAATCGTTAATTTTGCAATTTCCCGGCGAAGAGGGTCATAACAGGAAAGGATGACCGCTTCCGGAGTATCATCAATAATGAGATCAATGCCTGTCGCAGCTTCCAGCGCACGTATATTCCTGCCTTCGCGTCCGATAATCCGGCCTTTCATTTCATCATTCGGAAGATTCACGACCGATACGGTTGCTTCTGCAACGTAATCGCTTGCATACCGCTGAATGGCAAGACTGATGATGTTCTTGGCTTTTTTATCTGCCTCTTCTTTTGCCTCGTCTTCAATCCGTTTGATGGTCTTGGCCGCTTCGTACTTCGCCTCCTCCTCCATCGATACCATGAGCTGACGCTTGGCTTCTTCTGCGGTCATGTTCGCTATCTTTTCGAGCATCTGCCGCTGTTCGCGAAGTCCTTTTTCAAATCGTTCTTCCTTTTCAGCAGTGACTTTTTCCCGTGCGAGCAGTTCTCGCTCTCTGCGGACGGTTTCTGCTTCTCTTTTTTCAATACCCTCGATTTTTTTCTCGAGGTTTTCCTCTTTTTGCGTCAGACGGCGTTCCTGATTTTGCAGTTCCTGACGTTTCTCGCGGTTTTCTTTTTCAAAATCGGCGCGTGACTGATAGAGTTTTTCCTTTACTTCGAGAACTGCTTCCTTGCGCTTTGTTTCTGCTTCCCGTTCGGCAGTGGAAACGATTCTCACTGCTTCGGCTTCTGCATCCTTGATCTTGCTGGCAGCAACTCTGCCCTTTGCCAACATTCCCATTGCAAAACCTGCAGCAAGCCCTCCTAAAAGCAGGATAATATATGATTCAATCATGTTTCTCCTCCTGAGAATTTCTTCTGCAACCCGGCAAGACGTTCTTGAATCTTTTTTTCCTCGCCCTGCTCCGTCGGTTGATAATACTCCCGCTTCTGCGGGAGGTACTGCTGAGCCGTATAGTGGCCCGGAAAATCATGAGGATATTTATATCCTTTCCCTCTTCCCAAACGACCGGCACTTTTATAGTGCGCATCTTTTAAATGATTCGGGACGGGAAGCAGGGGTTCTTCTTCAATATCCTGCATTGCTTTTTGAATTCCTAAATATGCGGCATTGCTTTTCGGCGCTGCAGCAATGTATGCTGCAGCATGTGCAAGCACAATTCTTCCTTCCGGCATCCCTATTCGTTCAACCGCCTGATAGGCTGCTGTCGCGATCACAAGAGCCCGTGAATCGGCAGTCCCCACATCTTCGCTTGCCGCAATAATCATCCTTCGGGCAATAAAAAGCGGGTCCTCTCCTGCGACAATCATTTTTGCCATCCAATACAGTGCAGCATCAGGATCGCTTCCCCGCAAGCTTTTTATAAATGCCGAGATGGTGTCGTAGTGCTCATCCTCATCGTACACAAGTCCCTTTTTTTGGATGGATTCCTGGGCTACGGTAAGATCGTAGAGGATCGTTCCATCAGGTTGCGGGGGCGTGGAAAGCACTCCTATTTCAAGAGCGTTTAATGCTCTCCTCGCATCGCCTTGCGCCATCGTAACAATGCGATCAAGCGCCTCAGGAATCAACGTAACCGGAATATTCCCTAGGCCGCGTTCCTTATCTGTCAATGCCCTAAGGAGCAGCTTGCTTATATCATCACTGCCAAGCGGTTTGAATTCAAAAATCTGTGATCGGGAAGAAAGCGCGGGAATAATCGAAAAGAATGGATTCTGCGTGGATGCACCGATCAGCGTAACCGTTCCCTGTTCCACATCGGGAAGAAGAGCATCTTGCTGTACCCGGGTAAAACGGTGTATCTCATCGATAAAAAGAATGGTTCTTCCATTGTTGTTTCGAAGAGCTGCCGCCTCCTGTGTCACCCTGCGTATATCAGCAACTCCGGCGGTTACTGCATTCAATTCGACAAACCGTGCCTTGCTTCTGTCAGCAATCAGATGCGCAAGTGCGGTCTTGCCAACACCCGGAGGGCCGAAAAGGATGAGGGACTTAAACCGGTCTGTTTCAATGGCACGACGCAAAAGCTTCCCGGGTCCCAGAATATGCTCCTGTCCTGCAAATTCAGACAGATCGCGCGGCCGCATTCTCCATGCCAATGGAGCAGGCGACTCGGACACAGAACCGGTATCGGGGAATGAAGTTGTAGGCGGATGTTTAAGATTCAACGTGCATCATTACAGCAGGAGACCAGAAAGGCTTGTGATAGATAACCGGGATACATGAATGCTACACACGAGGCACTATGCTCAAAAGTAATCAGGAGTATGTGTTAACTATGCCGTAAGCAACTATGTAACTATTTGAAACTATTATTTTTCTCCTAAGATTCTTTTTGATCTTTTTATATACATAAATCAATGCCTGATGTGCCGCTCTTCATGAGTCAGATAATCCAACAAACGCATTGCTTTCAAAAATATTTTCATTCCCGGTTAATGGAATAACATCAGAAACATCTATCACAAGCGCCGCAGCTGAAGTCCTGCTCCTTTCTCATCAGCGCTCATTTGCTCTTATGCTCTTAAAAAAAATTAACGAAACACAGACCAAAGATACGAGAAAACTCCCCCGCCTTTGCCGTGCAGATATTCTTGATTCCTGGTTTATACCAGGTGGGCGCCATATCGGAAAGTTTAGGCTTCCCAGTACAAGCTGGGCCTGCACACCCTTTCTGTTGATAGCTCCCTGTTTATTGTTTTCACGAGGAACAAGATCTATCTATCACGAGCAATGCAGGGGAACTCTATTTTGGTATTACTATATATCAACAAGTAAAAAATGGCAAGTGGAAAAGTGGTTTCAAAGGCGGGAAATATGATCATTATCAATTTGTTCCGTGATATCCAGCAGCTGATTTGTCCTGGTATCCGCTGATTGGGTAAGTGCGGTCAGGTCTTTTTTAAGGGCATGGAGCTCATCGGCAAAGGTAAGTGCGGTCAGGATGGCCACACGGTGAGGATCGACTGTGCCGGTTGCTTTTTGCACTTCCTGCATCTTTGCATCAAGAAATGCTGCCAGCTCCCGGATATACGCAGGATTATCACGTCCTTTGATACTGTAGGTATGGCCAAATATTTCAACTTGGACGCTGTCCATAGAAATACATCCTTATGGTGAAGAGTGTTCAGCGTTGTTACAGCAATGCATCCACAAATGCTTTCGGATCAAAACCTCTTAAATCTTCAATGGATTCGCCTATTCCAATAAATTTTACGGGAATGCCCATATCCTGATATATGGCAAAAATAATTCCGCCTTTTGATGTCCCGTCGAGTTTTGTCACTACAATCCCCGTCACCCCTATTGCTTCATGGAACATCTTTGCTTGTACAAGCGCATTCTGACCGGTATTCCCATCCAGAACAAGCAATGTTTCATGCGGAGCACCGGGCAGTTCGCGAGAGAGAATGCGGTGAATTTTTTTCAATTCTTCCATAAGATTCGATTTGGTATGCAGGCGACCCGCTGTATCCACGAGGAGCACATCCACCGCACGCGCTTTTGCCGCAGACACAGCATCAAACACAACTGCTCCAGGATCGGCACCTTCCTGATGCCTGATTACCGGAATATCCGCACGATTTCCCCAGATCAAAAGTTGTTCTGACGCAGCAGCCCGAAAGGTGTCACCGGCTGCAAGCATCACATTCTTTCCTTCTTCTTTGAGGCGATATGCTAATTTACCAATGGTTGTGGTCTTTCCTGAACCGTTGACCCCGACAATAAGCACAACGGAAGGTGAAGCCGTAAGCGAAAAGGAAGATGGCCGCGAAGCGACAATCTCATGCAATACCTGCTTAAGCCGATCTCGCACGGCATCCGGCGTTGGAAGCTCATTTCTCTTAAACCGGTCTTTTAAATCCTGCAAAACCGATGAAGCGGTTCCTGTTCCGACATCCGATGCAATAAGAGCTTCCTCAAGATCATTCAGAAACGCTTCATCTATTTTTTCTCCAAGAATAAGAGAACCGACCTTATCAGAAAAATTTTTTCTCGTTTTCTGAAGACCTTCTCGGAAACTATGGATAACATCAAACATGAATACCTCGTGGAAAACACAAGCCAAGCTACAACGAAATTACAAATAAGAACCAATATCAAGTTTCAATAGTAACGTTTGGAATACTGTTTTGTGCCCGGAGCTCTTGGAACTTATGTGCTGTTTTTAACATGACTATTGGTACTACTCTTCACCACCCGATGGTTTACTGGAAAAGCCAGACTGTCGATACAGGTAGCGGTCATGCATTTTGCTGAAGCAACTCCAAGCACCTTCGCTGACCTGTTCTTTTTTTATCGTTATATCAAAATTATTGATCTTTGCGCAAAGATCATCCAGATAATTAATAATAATCGCCTCGCGGATCTTCGGTCGTTTCGGTGATCCATATTCATATTCCCCGTGATGTGACAGCATGATGTGCTTGAGCAGCATGGCCAATTCTTCGGGAAAACCAGGTAGGGTTTTCACCTTTTCAAGAACCATTTCATAGCCAAGGGAAATATGACCGAGAAGCCGTCCCTCAGTAGTATACTCAATCGATTTTTTCACTGCAAGTTCGCGAACTTTTCCAATATCATGCAAAAACGCTCCTGTAGTCAACAAATCAACGTCGACAGAAGGAAAATGCTTTGACACATCACGAGCCAGAAGGGTTAGCTCGAGAACATGTTCAATGAGCCCGCCGATATAATTATGATGCAGCGTTTTTGCAGCCGGAATTCGCTTGAAAGAAGCCATAAAAGCGGCATCCTGCAAAAAGGCATTTAAAAGTTTTCGAAGATATTCATGAGAAACGGAAGACGCAATGCGTTGCAATTCCCGCTCCATTTCGTCAATGTTCTGCGGAGAGGCTTCGAGAAAATGTGCGATATCGACCTGGGAATCGTCGACTTTTTCGAGCGCTTTCATTTTGATCTGCAGAGACCCCTGATAATTTGATGCCATTCCCTTGATGCGCACGAAGTCTTCTCGTTCAAATTTACGAGCAGCTTCGTCCGCATTATCCCATAGCCTGCCGTCAATCTCGCCGGTTTTATCCGCAAGCTTAAGGGCAAGATAGGTTACGCCGTTTTTTGCAGTGGATATCTGCTTTGAGGTCACCAAATACGTTTCTTCTATCCAGTCGCCTTCTTTCAATGATGCTATCGTTTGCATACTGCTCCTCGTGTAATTTATTGTTTTGATATTAACGTATCATTTTGGCATTGTCAAACGCAAAAGGGCTACGCTTCCATAAAAAGCAAAACTGACAGGCTGTTTATCCTCATACAATGCCGGATAATTTTATTTACAGAAAAACGCAGCTCTGATACAGTCTTCGATATTCATTATCTAACTTACTTTTTCTGATTTGATATTTTAAAAAATAGAAATCAAAGGAGGAGACATGTCTGACACGAGAAGTTCAGCAATGCGCGGATGGTTCGTTGTTTTAGCCGGCCTTGGCATTAACCTTATACTCGGAACATTATATGCGTGGGGCGTGATGGGAAAAGCGCTTGTTGTTCAATGGCAGTGGAGCAAGATGCATGCCTCTCTTCCCTTTGCGGTCTCAACGGCTGTCTTTGCTCTCATGATGGTCTTTGCAGGTCGCATGCAGGATAAATTCGGTCCCCGATGGGTTGCTGCTTCGGGTGGGGTCATGTGGGGACTGGGGCTTGCCTTGTCATCAATGGTTCAATCGCCATGGGCAATGACCATGACTTTTGGTGTGTTGGGTGGTATCGGTCTGGGACTCGCCTATTCAGCAACAACGCCTGCTGCGGTCAAATGGTTTCCGGCATCTAAAAAAGGCCTCATTACAGGCATTGTCGTAAGCGGAGTCGGAATTGCTGCGGTCATCATGTCGCCGCTTACGCAGTTTCTGCTTTCGCATACAAGTATTCAAGGGACATTTCTTGTTTTAGGAATCGGCGCAACCATCACGATCATTGCCATGGCCATGACCCTGAACAATCCGCCTGCCGGATATTCTCCTGGAGCATCAAGTCCCTCGGCTGCGAAGAACGCCCCTTTTTCCATTTCAGGCAAGATAAGGACTGGAATGAGATGCTCTTAACCATACCCTTTTACACGCTCTGGATCATGTTCGTGCTTGCTGCTTCGGCGGGGCTTTTGCTGATCTCGAATATCGCCATTATCGCAAAAGAACAGGCTGCATGGGAGGCAGGTTTTATTCCGGTTATGATCCTTGCCATTTTCAATACGATCGGCCGTTTCGGGAGCGGAGCGGTGTCAGACCGGATCGGGAGAACCAATACCTTGATCATTTCCTTTATGGTGCAGGCCATCAATATGTTTTTGTTTACATTCTATGCAAGTCCGCTCGCAATCAATCTTGGTGCAGCCGTTACCGGCATATGCTATGGGGCGCTGTTTGCGCTAATGCCGGCTGCTACCGCTGATTTTTATGGTTTAAAAAATCTTGGCGTTAACTATGGATTAGTTTTCACGGCATTTGGAGTTGCTGGTGTATCAGGTTCATTGCTAGGTGGAAGAATCAGAGATCTTTTTGGCTCGTATACCGGTGCTTATATTATCTGTGCAGTTATGTTAATCGCCGCAATGGCGCTTGCTCTTGTTATTAGGAAGCCGAAAAAAGAATAAGAACCCCATCTCATGTATCAAGAATATTCGTTCAGGCCGGAAATTTTTCCGGCCTTTTTTTATTTAGAAAGAAAATATTTCCATAGAAGAGAGATAAAGAGAACTACGAGGGAAAAAACGAGAAAAATTCTGACAACACGAGAGCCGATTTTTATTGCAAGCGTGCTGCCAAAAAAGTTCCCGGCAATGTTGGCAAGCGCCAGTGGCAAACCCAAAAGGATAAGCACTTTCCCTTCCATGAAAAAAATAACTGCAGCAGACGCGCAGGAAGCCAAATTAAACACTTTCGCAGTCCCCGACGCATACACAAGATCCAGTCCGATAAGCAAATAGAGCGCTATGATCAGAAAACTTCCTGCTCCAGGACCGAAAAAACCATCGTAAAATCCCAGGAGAAACGCAATAAGAGGAACCTTAATGTAGAAATCAACGGATGAAAACTCTTGAACGGTAACTCGTTCTTTACGCGGAATAAGACTGCCGATAACAGCTAACGGCAAGAGGAACGTAATTATTTTCCCAACGGTCTCATTCTTAAATAAAAGAACCGCCTCTGAACCGATCATTCCGCCGGCGAGTGAAAAACCTAGCCCGATGATTGCTATCTTCCAAATAACTTTTTTATTGCGTACGAAATTCGCAAGTGCGACAGCAGTGCCAATGGAAGATGCAAATTTATTTGTTCCGAGCGCGGTCTGAGGAGGAAGTCCTGCAAGTAAAAGAGCAGGAAGAAGCAAAAGTCCACCACCCCCCGCAATGCTATCAACAAAACCGGCGAGGAATGAAACAGCGGAAAGGACGATCGCTATGATCAGAAAATCGGAATCAGACATGCATTATGAAACGGTGTTCATCATCTCTGAGCCACCGTTCACCCGCTCCTTTATTCCATTTCGTGTTCATGACCTGATTCTTGAGGAATCTTAACCGGAGAAGGAACCCCTTTTTTCTTATAATAATCATCAAGCGCCGATTTCAACGCTTCTTCTGCCAGCACTGAGCAGTGCATCTTGACCTTTGGCAAACCGCCGAGCGCTTCTGCAACTGCAGCATTCGAAATGCTCAGTGCTTCAGTAATCGATTTTCCCTTAACCATATCGGTCACCATACTGCTCGTTGCAATTGCTGCACCGCATCCGAATGTTTTAAATTTTGCATCCGTAATGATATCGTCCTTTACCTTGATATAAAGCCGCATTACGTCCCCGCATACCGGATTGCCGACCGTGCCAACACCATCAGCATCAGGAATTTCCCCCACATTATGCGGGTTCGCAAAATGATCCATAAATTTTGAACTGTATTGCTCCATTGAATAAACCTCCTCCATTATCCTTTCTTTTTTATCATATCTTCATAAAGCGGCGACATATCGCGTAGACGCTGCACAATCGGAGGCAGCGTTTCGATTACATAATCAATATCTTGTTCGGTGTTCCCGATTCCGAGCGACATCATCAACGTACCATTCGCTACAGCCGCATCCGTTCCAGTGCAAACAAGAACATGCGATGCCTTGAGCGAGCGTGAAGTACATGCCGAGCCGCTCGATACGGAAATGCCTTGCATATTCAGAAACAGGAGCATTGATTCCCCTTCAACATACCACATGGAAACATTCAGATTATGGGGTAGTCGGTACTCCGGATGGCCGTTAATCACCATGTGATCGATACGAGCCAATAATCCTTGCTGCAAACGATCCCGTAGGTGCGACACATGGGCGACCCGATTGGAAACCTCTACTGCGGCAAGCTCTGCTGCCTTGCCCAATCCCACAATAGCGGGAACATCCTCAGTGCCTGCACGGCGACCCTCTTCCTGAACACCGCCTTCAATTTGCGGTTTGACTCTGACACCTTTACGGAGATAGAGCGCGGCAGCCCCCTTTGGTCCGTAAAACTGATGACCGGCAAATGAAAGCGCATCAACACCCAACGCCTGCACATCCAGAGGAACCCACCCTGCAGATGCCACGGCATCCGTATGAAATAAAATTCTTTTTTCACGCGTAATATCGGCAATTTCTTTGATTGGCTGGATCGTTCCAATTTCATTATTTGCATGCATGATAGAAACAAGAATAGTATCTTTTGTAATTGCTTTTGAAATCGCATCGGGATCAACCACCCCTGTTTTATCCGTCTCAAGATACGTTACGTTGAATCCCGATCGTTCGAGTGATTTTGCGGTATGTAAAACAGAAATGTGCTCAATCTGAGACACAATGATATGTTTTCCTTTTTGACTGTTTGCCTGGGCCAGGCCTTTCAAAGCGAGATTATTAGACTCCGTTCCGCTTGCAGTAAACAAAATTTCTTCCGGCTTTGCTCCAATGAGTGGAGCGGTTTTCGCTCGTGCTTCCTCAATTGCATTTTTGGCATCTCGACCGATATCATGCAGGTTTGAAGGGTTTCCGAACTTAACTGAGAAATAAGGGAGCATTGCTTCTAGCACCTTCGGATGGACCGGCGTGGTCGCCGCATGATCGAGATAAACTTTTCTCATTAACACACTCCCTTTTCAGCAACAGTTCTTTTTCTAGTTTGCATCTGCTTAGAAGATTTTTGCACTCGCTGTTGCTGTAATAAATCGGCAAAACTGATGCTGTCGAGCGCTTTTTCAATCGTCGCCCCGACCTTTTCCCAAACCATCCGTGCCATGCAATCATCTGCCTGAAAGCATTCAGGTGATTCTCCGGGATCAAGACAGTGCGACAAGGCAATCGGACCTTCGAGCACACGCACAATATCACCAATCGTTACCTTCGAAGGATTCCGACCAAGCAAATACCCCCCTGCAGGACCGCGGACACTTTCTACAACACCTGCTTTTCCAAGACGATGCAGAATCTGCTCAAGGTAGGAATAGGAAATTCCCTGTCGTTCAGCTATTTGCTTGATAGTAATTGGACCTTCATTGTAACAACGCGCGATTTCAAAAACCGCACGGACACCATATTTCCCTTTTGTTGATAATTTCATTGGTTAATAAATAATGTAACGGTAATATGAACAAACGATAACAAACTTGACTATTTTTGTCAAGTATATCCGATAGAGAAATTCTATTTCCTGTTCGCTCTTCATTTTGTTTATGCTATACTCCGGCTCATGCAACAGACAAGCCCTCATAAACCCGTTACGAGCAAGGAAAACGCTACAATCAAATATCTCCGCTCTCTATCAGATCCTAAAATTCGCAAAAAAGAACATGCTTTTTTGATTGAGGGCATAAAAATGGTAGAAGAAGCGCTGCGAGATGATCTTGGCGTCACCTTGGTCATAGCAGCGCAAAACTTACTCCAGCATCACGGAAAGGGTATTTTAAAACTTGCGGAGACAAAGAGAATAAAAATCTTCTGGATATCCGAACGGTTAATGGATTTTCTATCGGAAAGCAAAACACCGCAGCCGGTCATGGCTGTCGCGAAAATGAAGGAACATTCAGAAAGCGAGCTGATCAATCAAGCAGCCGGACTCATCATCGTTGCACATCAACTTCAAGACCCGGGCAATCTTGGCACAATCATACGAACAGCGGAAGCAGTCAATGCCTCGGGGATTGCGATTACTCGAAACACCGTTGATCCATTGAATCCCAAGGTGATCCGCGCTTCCATGGGAAGCATATTGCGTGTGCCAATTGTATCGATTCCCGATATTTCTCGTTTTATTTCATCCTGCAAACAAAACGGATTTCAAACCATAGCAACTGATGTAATAGCGAAGCAAACTCATTTTGATCTTGATCTGAAAAGAAAAACACTGGTTATCCTGGGGCAGGAGGGATCAGGTCTTCCTGGTGATTTAATGGATTTGGTAGATGTTCAAATTAAAATCCCTATGGCCGGTACCATAGATTCACTGAATGTGGCAACTGCTGCAACAGTGATTTTATATGAAGCATTCAGACAACGCATTTCGATGTAAAATTACTTTCCAAACTTCTCCTTCAATCTTTGCAACACAACCGGCGGCACCAACGTTGAAACATCCCCCCCAAAACTCGCCACTTCTTTCACGACCGTAGAGGTAATAAACGAATACGCTTCATTCGGCATCATAAATACGGTTTCAATATCATTGTACAACCTGCGGTTAGTAAGGGCCATCTGCATTTCATACTCAAAATCAGAAATGGCGCGAAGACCACGCACAATAGCAACCGCCTCTTTCTGTTTCACATAATCGATAAGTAATCCATCAAAACCCTCGATTGACACATTTTTTAAATCCTTAGTAACTGCACGAAGCATTTCAATTCGTTCTGCGAGACTAAAGAGCGGCTTTTTTTTCGGATTCTCCGCAACGGCGATGACCAATTCGCCAAAGATCCTGAGACTGCGTTCAACCAGATCGAGATGCCCATTGGTTGCCGGATCGAAAGTGCCGGGATACACAGCGATATGTTTCAACATTGCGATTTCCTTTCGTTGTTATGGATCAAACTTATAAAATGTCAGAACCGTATCTCCGTAGACTGCCTGGCGATACCGCATAAGATGCCCAACGAATTCCGGCGTTTGCTTTTTTTTAAAATGCTCTGCAATTACGACAGCATCCGATTTCATGAGAGTACCTTGTTCGATTAATACAAGGAGAGGCGTTATCTCATCAGTATATGGCGGGTCAAGAAAAACGATATCATAAGTACCCGCTGATTTTTTTAAAAATGATTCTGCCTTCGACGACACAACATGCACCTGGTCACCAAAACCCAGTTGCTCAATGTTCTGTTGTATTGCCTGTAATGAACTGTGGGAAGCATCCACAAATGTAACGCTGTCCGCTCCCCGGCTCAATGCTTCTAAACCAATACCACCGGCTCCTGCATAGAGATCAAGAAAGTCGGCCTTCAGAATTCGTTCGCCAAGAATATTAAACAGCGCCTGCTTTACCTTATCGGATGTCGGCCTGACCCGTAATCCTTTCGGAACGTTTAACTGCCTGCCTTTTCCTGTGCCTCCTGTTATTCTCATTATTTCCCCATTAACACTTTTTTTCGATGCTACCGAAAAACCCTTGATGAGTCAAGCGATTCTTGACACTAGTAAGCAGAGAGGCTATACTTCTCCTGTCTGAAAAAGGAGAATGCAATGCGTAAAAACATGAGAATTGCCTTTGCGATTTTGCCGATTCTTTTGTTTGCTCTTGGATTTGTTGGCTTCGCTTTTTCACAAGATACAAAAAAAGAAAAACCACAGACAATTGAAACAGCCCCTTCAAAAAAAGTATACCTCATTAAAATAGAAGCTCCGATCACACCTGTCGTTGCAGAATATATTGTAAAGTCGATTGATAAAGCCTCAGAGCAAAAAGCAGAAGCGCTTATTATTCAGTTAAATACTCCCGGCGGGCTTGTGGATTCAACGCTTCAAATCATCATGAAAATGATGTCTGCAAATGTGCCCACCGTTGTGTATGTTGCTCCTTCGGGTGCCCGTGCAGCATCAGCAGGAGTTTTTATAACGCTTTCAGCAAATATCGCAGCCATGGCGCCGACAACGCATATCGGCGCTGCCCATCCCGTTCAGCTTGAAGGCAAAATGGATAAAACCATGGAACAAAAAGCAGTCAACGACCTTGCAGCCATGGTACGGGGTATTGCCGAAAAACGAGGCAAGAATATAGAGTGGGCAGAAGAAGCGGTACGAGAAAGCGTATCCATTACGGAAACTGAAGCACTGAAAAAGAAAGTGATTGATCTGGTATCACCGGATATTCCATCGCTTGTTGCCGCAATCAATGGGAAAACCGTAGAGGTTGCGCTCGGGAAAAAAACGATCAACACAAAAGGAGCGGAAGTTCAAGAACTGGAAATGGGTTTTCGATACCGGCTTCTTGAAATTATTAGCAATCCCAACATTGCATACATTCTCATGATTCTTGGTTTCTATGGTCTTTATTTCGAGCTTTCCAATCCCGGTTCAATTTTCCCTGGTGTTGCCGGAGCCATTTGTCTTATTCTTGCATTCTATGCTCTGCATACGCTTCCCATCAATTATGCCGGCCTGTTACTGATTATTCTCGGGATCACTCTCTTCATTGCAGAAGCATTTATAACAAGCCATGGAATCCTCGGTGTAGGAGGAACAATAGCCATGTTACTGGGATCAGTCATGCTTATTGATTCGGCATCTCCTTTTCTCAGGATATCCTGGGCAGTAATCATTCCGGCAGTTATTATATCAGCAGTGTTATTCATTATCACCGTTATGATAGCAATTCGTGTTCAGCGGGAAAAACCGGATACCGGGATGGAGGGCATGCTGCATTTACAGGCAATTGCCAAAACAGACATCCATGAAACGGGCCAAGTGTTTCTTCGCGGAGAATTCTGGAATGCAAAAAGCAACGAGCCGATCGCAAAAGGAGAAACCGTGATCGTGCTCGATGTTGAAGGACTTACCTTAAAAGTTGCAAAAAATGAACCAGGTTCAAAATCGATCGAAACGCCTAAGGAGGGCTAATATGTTCCAGGTATTCGGAATGGGAGCATTATTCTTTATTTTATTGATCATCGTTGTTCTGTACAATATCGTGAAGGTCCTGAAACAGTATGAACGCGGCGTCATTTTCACACTCGGCAAAGTAAGCGTCGAACATGGCGTAAAAGGACCGGGGCTCATTTTGCTTTGGCCTGGAATTCAGAAGCTTGTACGGGTCAGTTTAAGAACCGTGACCATGGATGTTCCTTCTCAGGACATTATTACCCGGGACAACGTTACCGTCAAGGTAAACGCCGTGGTATATTTCCGGGTTATTGACCCGCGCAAAGCCATTGTTGAGATCGAGGATTTTTATTATGCAACATCACTTATCGCGCAAACAACCCTTAGAAGCATTCTGGGTCAGAATGCGTTAGATGATTTACTTTCCAATCGCGAAGCAATCAATGCAGAGCTTCAGAAAGTCATTGACCTCCAGACCGAGCCCTGGGGAGTCAAGGTAACGACCGTGGAAGTGAAAAATGTTGACCTTCCAGCAGAAATGCAGCGTGCCATTGCGATCCAGGCGCAGGCAGAACGGGAACGGCGTGCAAAAGTCATCCATGCAGAAGGAGAACTCCAGGCATCGAGTAAACTTTCAGAAGCTGCTGACGTTATCAGTAAAAACCCGACAACGCTTCAGCTGCGGTATCTTCAAACACTTACGGAAATTGCATCGGAGAAAAATTCAACGATCGTTTTCCCGCTTCCCATTGACCTGATATCATCTTTTCAGAAATTTTTGCAGAAAAAAGGGACAGAATAACATTCAGACAGGATATATCCGATAGAATAAAAAAAGGGGGCCTCTAAGCCCCCTTTCTGTTTTAGATAGGTAATGCTTATTCTTCTGTGACAGTAATTGCTTTTTCCGGGCAGCCTTCCACACAGGCTTCACAGCTGATACATTCTGACATATTTACCGGCACTGCCTTGCCATTCTGCATCTCAAATACGGATACCGGGCATGTATCTACACAGATGCCGTCGCCGTTACACTTGCCATTATCCACCGTTACTTTATACATAATCCATTCTCCCCCTTGAAGGTATAGTTAGAAAAACGGCTTATTGTACCCTCGCGAATTCATAAAATCAAGAGAGAAAAATGAATCCTGCAACAGTTTTCTTTCTTCAGATATAAAAAGAGCCAAAACCACCTTTACTTTTCTGTTAGATGCGCTATATTTTAGCTATACTACTTTTTTCGTAGAGAAAGAATGGGAAAATGGATCCAACCCGATCTGAAATGAAATTGAACCTTTTTATTCTTGCCTTTGTACTGTTCGGCATGGCAATTCTCCTTGGTATATTCATGCCGGATATCGGACCGGGAAAGATCGTTTTTATCTCGGTATTCTTCATTCTATCCATTATTCCCGGAATAATTGCTATTCGACTGCAGAAATTATTCCGAGCGTCAACCGAAGCAACCCGGCAATGCTCAACGAGAGACCCGCTCACCAATTTATACAACAAGGTCACCTTCTGGGATTTTCTCAGCTATGAGATAGAACGGTCAAAACGCCAGAAATATCGTTTTGCTCTCATGCTGATAGATATCGATAATTTTAAAAACATCAATGACCTGCACGGCCATGAAGTCGGCGATGCATACTTGAAAGATTTTTCCGTCATCTTGAAGGACGCAATCCGCAAGGGCGATATCGCAGCCCGGTATGGTGGAGATGATTTTGCCGCAATTTTACCGGTTTGTGATGAGGCGCAGGCATATATTGCATCCAAAAGGCTGCTTCAGAATATTCACGCTCATTCGCTGTCTCAGTCCGACAAACTAGCAACTCCCATTACAGCCTCGATCGGTCTTGCGATATTTCCTGATCATGCAGAGGATGCGCAGGGTCTTTTCCTGCTCGCCGAAAATATGTTGCATAAGGCCAAGGCATCGGGAAAGGACCGTTTAAGCGCTCCCAGTGAGGATATGGACATAACGCTGCTGAAAAGCGTGGGAGAAAAAAGTCTATTCATCATGGATGCAATGAGAAAACATCGTATTGTTCCTTATTTTCAACCGATTGTCTCTTTGCAGGACCAGTCAATTTTTGCTTATGAGGTTCTGACGAGAATAGTGACTCCCGAGCGGATCATTCCAGCGGCGGAATTCATAGAAGCCGCCGAAGGGATGGGAGCCATCGGAAAAATCGATGCCCTGATCATGGCGCATGTTTTTACTTCAGTAAAAAAGCATGGCTATACCCGCAGTCTTTTTTTTAATATTTCACCCAGGGCGCTGATCCTGCCTGCGTTCATGGACGCCGTCCGTAATCAGGTGGAGCGCCATGGAATCTCTCCTTCACAACTGGTATTCGAAATCACCGAACGTGACACTGTAAAGAACATTGACGCGCTTGAAACAATCATAAAAGATTGGAAACGGGAAGGATACCGGTTTGCAATTGATGATTTTGGTTCGGGCCATTCCTCCCTCCATTACATTAAACGGTTTATGGTTGACTTCATGAAGATTGACGGTGAGTTCATAAAGAACATAAACGAAAGCAACTCGAGAGAACATATTATCGTCGCCAACATTGCAGCACTTGCAAAGCAGCTCGACATCAAGGCTATCGCCGAATATGTAGAATCAGAATCCATTCTTGAAAATATCCGCCTGGCGGGAATTGAATATGCACAGGGATATTATTTCGGTCGCCCAGCGCCTCATTTTATCTGACAGTTCTTCTTTTCGTATCCTACCAGCCAGTTCCTGAAAATATGCTATGGCTATTCAGGGAATTGCAATTCTAAGCATAGCGAAGAATCTTCCTTTCCAAAGACTTGATATCTTCACTTCGTTGAGGATGACGGCTTACAAGCTGTTTCCAAAAGTCTGTTTCATTCTGACATCATCAAACTTCATATTGCTTTATCCACCTTCCTGATTTATAATCTGCACCCGAATACAGGATTGTACTCTCGCATTCAAATTGTTCCTCAATGGATGTAGTGCCCGGAGGCTTGCATGGCAGCAACCTATACCGCAAAAGATATTACAGTTCTTGAGGGGCTTGAACCAGTCAGAAAACGACCAGCCATGTATATCGGTTCAACCGACATGCGCGGTCTTCATCATCTCGTCTGGGAAACCCTTGATAACGCGGTCGATGAAGCTCTGAACGGATTCTGTTCATCCATCACCATCCGACTGGAAAAGAATGGTGGAATAACGGTTATCGATAACGGCAGAGGCATTCCGGTTGATATCCATCCGAAAACAAAACGGCCAGCAATCGAAACGATTCTCTGCACGCTGCATGCGGGTGGGAAATTCGATCATACTGCCTATAAGTCTTCCGGCGGGCTGCATGGCGTCGGTGCATCCGTCGTGAATGCTTTATCCGAAACGTATATTGCAACGGTCTGGCGTGACGGCTATGAATGGACACAGGAATTTTCCCGGGGCAAACCGAAAGGCGCCTTAAAAAAAGGAAAATCGACCAAGGCACGAGGTACACAGATTTATTTTCATCCGGATCCGGATATTTTTTCAAAAACAAGTTTTAACTACAAAACAATTCTTGAAGTATCCGAAAGCAAGGCCTTCCTGAACCGCGGACTCAAGATCACCATTGAAAATCCGCGGGATGGCGAAAAACCCGTTGTCTTTCGGTATGAAAACGGAATCAGGGATTACATCAAGCGGATTGTCGAGGAAACCCAGCTTGTCAATCCCGAGCCTTTTTATCTCGAGAAAGAAGACGATTTTAAGATCGAATGTGCGATCCATTGGACCACGTCAACTGAAACCGAGGTTCACTCCTATGCCAACTCGATCAACACATCCGATGGCGGAACACACGAGCTGGCGGTACGACAGGGTCTTACGAAAGCCGTGAGAGCGTATGCAGAGAGGAAGAATCTTCTTCCAAAAAACGTCAAGACCATCACTGCGGAAGATGTCTACGAAGGATTGTACGGCATTGTAAGTGTGCTCGTAAAAAATCCGCAGTTCCAGGGACAGACCAAGGAAAAACTAAACAATCCGGAAATATCCTCGCCTATTGACAGTGCAGTCAGAAATGCATGCGAAGCATATCTGCTGGCGAATCCCTCCATGGCAGATGCTGTGGTAAACAGGGTCGTACTTGCAGCCGAGGCACGCCTTGCATCAAGGGCAGCAAAGGAAAGCGTTGCCAGAAAACTTTCATCGTTGAAACTGAATCTGCCGGGAAAACTGGCCGACTGCTCCTCCAATAAAACAGAAGACACAGAACTTTTTATTGTAGAAGGTGAGTCTGCAGGCGGCTCGGCAAAAATGGCGCGTGACCGGAAAACCCAGGCAGTCCTCTCGCTCAGAGGAAAAATCCTGAACGTGGAGCAGGTTGCTTCGCTTGAACGGATTCAGTCAAACAATGAAATCAAGAATCTTCTTGCAACGCTCGGCTGCGGCGTTGGTCAGCATTTTGATGTAAATAAGCTGCGGTACAGCAGAGTCATTCTCATGACCGACGCGGATGTGGATGGAGCGCATATCAGCGTACTTCTTTTGACGTTTATCTACCGGTACATGCCCGAACTTATTAACCATGGTCATGTCTACCTTGCGATGCCTCCTCTGTTCAAGATTGAATCAGGAAAAGAAGTTTTTTATGCCATGGATGAACAGGAAAAGGAAAAAATTCTTTCACGACTAAACGGGAAAAAATATGAAGTTGGTAGATTCAAAGGTCTCGGAGAAATGAATCCGGAAACGCTCAAAGAAACCACCATGAATCCAAAGACCCGAACACTGATGAAGATACAGGTAGTTGATCATAAAGCAACCGGCGACGTATTTGAACGTCTTATGGGAAAGGACCCGAAAGCGCGGTTTGTGTTTATTAAAGAACGCGCTGAATTTGCTGAACTGGATATTTGACCATTCGTCATTCCTCCAAGATATCTCTTTGTATTTCTTTTTGATCTGTATTATCTTCATTGATATTCCTCTATGCATGGTTCTGGCAAAGGAGAACCGCATGAAAAAAGGCTCGCTTCCTCTTATCGTAACCGTCCTTATGCTTTTTTCCTGGCATACTCCTTCCCATGCTGCTTACAGCTGGGTCGATGACAAAGGCCAGTTTCATATTACCGATTACCCGAAACCAGAAAAGCAACAACCCGAAGAAAAAGCTATTCCTTCAGAGGAAGAGAAAACCGCTGCTCCAGCTTCTCAAAAACAGGCTTCTCAACCACTGGCGGCTCCCAAACAACCTCAATTACCAAGCATAAAATCCTCTGCATCGTCGACAGTTTTAAAAACAAAGGGAATCGTCTCATCTCCCGGAATAACCGCAGCATATCAATCAACAGGAACCACGACACCACAATCCACCGGATCGAAGACCGTGTCTCCCTTACCGATGCAACCGGTGGATCCGGCCATCGCCAAAAAAACACAGCTTGTGGCGCTCTATACTGAGAAAATGAAAGTCATCTTCATCTTATTTCTTGCAATCTATTTTTTCACATGCCTCTGCCACTATCGTATAGCAAAAAAACTGGACATTCCTGCTGCGTGGCTTGCCTGGATTCCTATTCTCCAGATCTGGATATTCTTCAAATCCGCAGGAAAGTCACTTTGGTGGATCATACCTTGTCTTATTCCCTTCCTCAATTTATTTGTCATTTCCTATCTCTGGATATGCCTTGTCGAGAATCTGGGACACAACAAATGGCTGGGACTTCTTATGCTCATTCCAGGCGTTAACTTCGTTTTTTTAGGGTTGCTTGCTTTTTCAAGTATCCAGGAAAATGCATCTTCGCATACTGTTCAGCCATATTAGAAGCAGCAGTGCCTTCAATAAAATATTACTCCCCTCTCGCTCCTCTTTCTCGTTGAACTTATTGAATCCATCTGGTATAGTACAGAAACTTCTTATTTTGCAAAGGCTTCCGATTTATGATCCATCCATCGCTCGAAGAATTTAAGCAGAAAGCAAAAAAGGGAAATCTCATTCCTGTATATCGCGAGATCCTTGCCGATATGGAAACTCCGGTTTCCGCATTTCTCAAGATTGATGATAATCAACATGCTTTTCTTCTTGAGAGCATGGAAGGCGGAGAAAAATGGGCCCGATTTTCGTTTCTCGGGAGCAGGCCTTCAATTGTTATAAAAAGCAGACGAGAAACCCTGGAGATCACTCGCAACGGGAAAACGAGAATAATTGGAAGTCAGGATCCTCTTGAAGTAATCAGAAAGATATTATCAGAATATAAGCCCGTGCCTGATCCTTCGCTCCCGCGGTTTTACGGCGGCGCGGTCGGCTTTTTAGGGTATGATGTAATCCGCTTTTTTGAAGATATGCCGATCAGGGAAAAAGACGGACTTGATGTTCCGGATTCCTGTTTCATCATCACCGATACCCTCCTGATCTTTGATAACCTGAGCCACAAAATCAAGGTCGTTTCAAATGCTCATATAAACGGGAAATCAGCAGAAGCCGCGTACCGGGAAGCCACACGAAAAATCAATGCCCTAGTTAAAAAATTAAAAACCGCAATAAAAGATCAGCATTCGGGACATAAGAAAAAACAACCGGAGCACGCATTATCTTCAAATTTTACGCAAGGTGAGTATCAAAAGGCAGTCTTGAAAGCCAAAGAATACATCAAGGCTGGAGACATATTTCAGGTCGTGCCTTCTCAACGATTCGAGACAAGGATCAATGCAGAGCCTTTCGAGATTTATCGTGCACTCCGGCTGATCAATCCCTCTCCATATATGTATTTTCTGCGCTGCGGTAAGGCAACGGTAGTGGGCGCTTCGCCCGAGGTTATGGTAAGGCTGGAAGGCAATCAGATTGATCTTCGGCCCATCGCTGGAACACGAAAACGCGGTTCAACAGAGGAAGAAGATGCAAGTCTTGCGACGGAGCTGCTTTCAGACCCGAAAGAACGAGCGGAACATATCATGCTTGTTGATCTTGGAAGAAATGATGTCGGAAGAATAAGCACTCCAGGCAGTGTCCAGGTTACCGAACTCATGGTGATCGAACGATATTCCCATGTCATGCACATTGTCTCGAATGTCCGAGGAACACTTGCTTCAAATAAAAATGCCTATGATGTTGTCCGTGCATGCTTCCCTGCAGGAACCGTATCAGGCGCCCCGAAGATCAGGGCAATGCAGATCATTGATGAACTCGAACCAACCCGGCGTGGTCCGTATGCTGGTGCCGTAGGCTACTTTGGATTTTCAGGAAATATGGATACCTGCATCACGATCCGGACGCTGATCATCAACAAGGGTGTTGCATATATCCAGGCAGGCGGGGGCGTGGTTGCAGACAGCGATCCGGCGGCAGAGTATCAGGAAACCGTAAACAAGGCAAAGGCAATGATGCGCGCCGTGGAAATGGCGGAAAAAGGACTTGATTAAAGCAAATAACCAATCAGCAAGCTCCAAATGTTTGGATATTGTATTTTGGTGATTGGTTATTGATTTGATTCTTGAGCTTTGAGGTTTTTATGTTACTAATGATCGATAATTACGATTCCTTTACCTATAACCTTGTCCAGTACCTGGAAGAACTCGGACAGGAGGTAAGGGTTTGTCGCAATGACAAAATAACCATCAGTGAAATAGCATTCTTGAATCCTGAGCGGATTGTAATTTCTCCAGGTCCCTGCACGCCAAAGGAAGCCGGAATTTCATTGGAGGTGATCAGGAATTTCAGCGGTAAAATTCCGATTTTCGGTGTTTGTCTGGGGCATCAATGCATCGGCCAGGCATTCGGCGGCGATGTGATCCGTGCACCATATCTTATGCATGGAAAAACATCCATGATTCATCATGATGGGAAAACAATTTTTACAGGCGTTCCCAATCCGTTCGAAGCAACCCGGTATCATTCCCTCATTATCGAGCGGAGAACACTGCCTTCAACACTTGAGATTTCCGCATGGACTGACGACGGCATTATCATGGGAGTGAGGCATAAACAGTACAAGGTTGAAGGTGTGCAGTTCCATCCAGAATCGATTTTAACGAACACGGGGAAGGATTTGCTCAGCAATTTTTTGAAGCTATATATAATTGCACATTAAAACCACGGGAGCTTCGCTCACACGGATATACACAGATAAAAGCGAGATGCTAAATTTTTAAACTGTGTTATTGAACCGTGCTCATCCGTGGTTACTATGTTGCCTGTCTGTATGCAATCGTGGTTGAGGTTCTATGATTAAAGAAGCAATTGAAAAAGCCGCCGGCGGAATCAACTTAACCGAAGCTGAAGCCGAAGTCGTCATGCGGGAGATCATGCAGGGCGAGACAACGGATGCCCAGATCGCAGCGTACATTACTGCGCTCAGAATGAAAGGCGAATCCGTTGAAGAAATCACGGGATCAGCACGAGTCATGCGGGAAAAAGCTGTCCGGATCAATCTTGCGTCGCGCTATCAGATAGATACCTGCGGCACGGGCGGCGACATGGCACATACATTCAATATTTCAACTACCGTCGCTTTTATAGTCGCCGGCACCGGCGTCACCGTTGCGAAGCACGGCAACCGGTCAGTATCAAGCAAGAGCGGAAGCGCAGATGTGCTCCAGGCACTCGGTGTAGCCATAGATATTCCTTCTCAAAAAGTGGAGGAATGCATGGCGGAAGTGGGAATCGGTTTTTTATTTGCTCCGTTGATGCACCTGGCAATGAAATATGCGATCGGTCCACGGAGGGAGATCGGAATTAGAACGATTTTCAATCTTCTTGGTCCGCTTACGAATCCGGCAAAAGTGACATCACAGCTCATGGGCGTGTACGCCGAAAATCTCACGAACCCGCTTGCGCACGCACTTGGAAATTTGGGTGCTTCGCATGCATTTGTCGTTCATGGTATGGATGGTCTTGACGAGATAACCTTGACAAATAGAACAAAAATCTCAGAATACAAAAACGGCACAGTGACCGATTATTTCATTCAACCTGCTGATTTTGGTTTCGCCTTATGTACGCCGGATGCTTTAAAAGGCGGTGATGCGGCAAAGAACGCCTTGATTACCATTGATATTCTGAAAGGCAAGAAAGGCGTGCAACGTGATATTGTTCTCCTGAACTCCGCAGTTGGATTGACGGCTTCAGGAAAAGCAGCTGATATTCCAGAAGGTATCAGGCTCGCCAGTGAATCAATTGATTCTGGGGCGGCATTGAAAAAACTGGAAGCCTTGAAGGCATTTACGAACAGAAAATCTGTCTGAACCGGGATACGAATGCAGCAATCGACACTATTGACCCAAATCATTGCTTCTAAAAAAAAAGAGCTTATTGAAATCAAACGACGTGTGTCTTTTCATGATATAAAAAACGCGGCGCGTGATGCAGGAGCTGTTCGCGGTTTTGCAAAAGCGCTTTCAACAGGAGGAGATACCCTCAGGATCATTGCGGAAGTAAAGAAAGCATCACCTTCCAAAGGAGTCATTCGACAAGATTTTGATCCGATTGAAATTGCAAAGACCTATGAAGAACACGGGGCTTCCTGTATTTCAGTCCTGACCGAGAGTCGTTTTTTTCAGGGAAGTCTTGGTTTTTTGCCGTTCATCAGAGAAGCGGTCAAACTTCCGCTTCTCCGCAAGGATTTTATTATCGATGCATACCAGATTTACGAGGCGCGCGTCGCCGGTGCTGATGCTATTCTGCTAATCGCCGGATGCCTTGACAAACGCGAGCTTGAAGATTTCATCGGAATGGCAACCGAGCTGCATCTGGATGTGCTTGTTGAATCGCATTCCTATTCCGAGCTTGACAAAACGCTTAACGCCGGCGCTCTGCTTGTTGGCATTAATAATCGCGATCTTGCAACGTTCAAGGTCGACCTGCAAACAACGCTTGATCTCTTGAAGGATATTCCGGATGATCGCATTGTCGTGAGCGAGAGCGGTATCACGAATCGTAGCGATATCCTTCGGCTGGAGAAGGCAGGCGTTGATGCGGTCCTTGTTGGTGAAGCTCTCATGCGTGAACAGGATATCGGTGCAAAACTGAAAGAGCTGACAGGAAATTAATTCTGATTCATGATCATAAATTTGATACAATAAACTATTTGATGCGCTTTATGAAGGGGGACGTATGAAAAAAAGTTTTAGCCTTGCAGCTGTTGGTGGTGTGTTATTATTGTTTTTGCTCGTTCATGCATCCGTCGCGGAACAGAAGAAACCGGAAGCCTCACCCGGCAAAAATGAAGCCCTATTCACCCAGATAGAAAGTGCTGTTTGGGATAAGCTCAGTTCAAATCCCAATAAAAACAGATGGGAAGTTGTAAAGATCATTGTGCAAAAAGTCAAGGAATCCATTCCAGACAAACAGGGCCAGGTAACTTTTTTGGAAAAAGCCCGTGAAATGAGTTCACAAAAGGCGCAATTAAACAAAGGCAAGGTTGATGCCACAACACATATGTGGCTCTCTATAAGTCTTATGAAAGCAAAGGAAATAATTCTGAAAGAGAGTGGACAGTAGATACATTTTTTGACCCGGACATACTCTTCATAATACATTCCTGATGCCCAAGGGGGGGCGGCTATGGTCAAAATCAAAATTTGCGGAATTACGAATCTGGACGATGCTCTGGCGGCGGCAACATTCGGAGCTGATGCATTGGGATTTAATTTTTACAAAAAAAGTCCTCGTTACATCGAGCCCGAAAAGGCTTTGGAAATCATTTCGCAGCTTCCCCCGCTCATTACGTCGGTCGGTATTTTTGTGAATGAACGCGAAGAAAAAATACGGGAAATTCTGACAATGACATGCATACAAGCAGTCCAGTTTCATGGAGATGAGAGTCCCGAGTTCTGTCAACGCTTTGGAAACCGCGTCATCAAGGCTTTCCAGGTCAAAGACAAGGAAAGTGTAAAACACATGGCTCAGTATCATGTCGGCGCATTTCTGCTCGACAGCTATCATGAGAAGCTTCGCGGAGGAATCGGCGCGACGTTTGACTGGCATCTTGCGGTTGTGGCAAAAACGTTTGGAAGAGTCATTCTTGCCGGCGGTCTTACTCCTGACAATGCTGCAGAAGCGGTGAAACTCGTTCAGCCGTATGGAGTCGACGTTGCAGGCGGAGTCGAACGCGAAACAGGCGTTAAAGATTATGTCAAACTTAAAAAATTCATTACCGAAGTCCGGAGGGCGTCTCGTCCATGAGCATGCCGGATAAACACGGGCGATTTGGTCAGTATGGCGGGAAATTTGCGCCCGAGACCCTGATCCCTGCCCTGACCGAGCTCGAAGCAGCTTTTCATGCAGCACGTCTGGATAAAATGTTTCAGACCGAGCTTGAAACGTATTTCAAGGAATACATTGGGAGGCCAACTCCCTTATATCCCGCATGGAGACTGACGGAACACCTCGGCGGAGCTCGGATTTATTTAAAACGCGAAGACCTCTGCCATACCGGCGCCCATAAAATCAATAATGCGCTTGCTCAGGTTCTGCTTGCAAAACGGATGGGAAAAACCCGTGTTATTGCGGAAACAGGAGCGGGTCAGCATGGCGTTGCAACAGCAACTGCTGCTGCCCTGCTGGGCCTTGACTGCGACGTGTATATGGGAACCGATGACATGGCCCGCCAATCATTGAACGTCTTCAGGATGAAACTGCTTGGCACTACCGTTCGACCCGTGGATATCGGAAGTAAAACTCTCAAAGATGCCATTAATGAAGCAATGCGGGATTGGATCACGAATGTGGGAACCACGCATTATGTGCTCGGGACCGTATTTGGTCCGCATCCCTTCCCCATGATGGTCAGGGAATTTCAATCCGTGATCGGAAAAGAAGCAAAAAAACAGATTGTAAAGTTCGAGGGAAGGCTTCCTGACTGTCTGGTTGCATGCGTTGGCGGAGGATCGAACGCCATGGGTCTTTTTTATGCATTTCTGCCCGATGCATCCGTCAAGATGTACGGAATCGAGGCAGGCGGCCGTGGCATTACACAGGGAAATCATGCTGCACGGTTTGCAGGAGGTTCGCTGGGTGTTTTGCAGGGATCCAAAACCTATATCCTGCAAGATGAACAAGGCCAGATCGAACTTACCCATTCCGTCTCTGCGGGACTTGATTATGCAGCTGTTGGTCCGGAGCATGCTTTTTATCGCGATTCAGGGAGAATTGAATATACATTCGCAGTCGATGAAGAGGCTTTGGAAGCGTTCGATCTTCTGGCGCGGCTGGAAGGCATTATCCCGGCACTCGAGAGCGCGCATGCAGTTGCTTATTGTCTGAAACTTGCTCCTACGCTCGGAAAAGAGAAAATCATTATCTGCAACCTTTCCGGACGCGGAGACAAGGATGTGATGCAGGTAGCAGCGATAAAGGGTGTAGATTTAAAATGCTGAAAATTTAACAACACGGCGCCAATAATACTATGTCCAGAATAAAAAAAACCTTCAAGAAACTTGCCGGAAAAAAAGAAACTGCTCTCATCACGTATATCATGGCTGGAGATCCGGATCTCGCCACGACGAAGACACTTATCCTCGAAATGGAAAAATCCGGCGCGGATATCATCGAGCTCGGCGCGCCCTTTTCAGATCCTCTCGCAGACGGACCCACCATTCAAAAGGCTGCTCTCCGATCTCTGGAAAATAAGACAAGCATTCATGACGTCCTGCAGCTCGTGGCTGATGTCAGGAAAACCAGCCAGGTTCCGCTTATTCTCATGACCTATTACAACCTGATCCTCAAGTACGGCGAAGAACGCTTTGTGAATGACGCGATTGCCGCCGGACTCGATGGAATCATTCTTCCCGATCTTCCGCCGGAAGAAGCGGAAACACTGATTCGCCTGTCAAAAAAAACAAATCTTGACATGATCTTTTTGCTCGCGCCCACCAGCACGGATGAACGGATCATGCGTGTCAGCAAACTCTCCCGGGGATTCATTTATTACGTTTCACTCACCGGAGTGACCGGCGCAAAACTCATTTCTCAAAATGCTATCGGGGATTCCCTCACAAAAATCAAATCCATGACTGACAAACCGGTTGCCGTCGGGTTCGGGGTTTCAACGCCTGATCAGGCAGCCCAGATCGCGCTTGTTGGCGCGGACGGTGTCATTGTAGGCAGTGCGCTTGTGAAAATTATCGAGGATCATATCGGAAAACCGGAGCTTGTACCCTCGGTTGCGACCTTCGTGAGGGCATTGAAACAAGGAGTATTGACCCGTTCACATGATCAGTAATCATTAAAAACTTTAACCACTCGGAAAATCAGGGAAAAGGAGAAGTACCATGAGCGACATTCAAGCACAACTGTTTGCAAAGTACGGAAAAAAAATTCCCGCGGGCACAACGCTTTTCCGGGAAGGCGATCAGGGCGAAGTCATGTACATTATTCAATCCGGAAAGGTCAGGGTGAGCAAAAGAATCCGAGGTGTTGAAAAAACGTTGGCAACCCTTGACAAGGGAGAATTCCTCGGAGAAATGGCTATCTTAAACGACAAGCCGCGGTCTGCAACCGCTGAAACCCTCGAACAGTGCGATATGCTCGTGATTGATCGGCAGACCTTTGATTCGCTGATCCGGGGCAATGCTGAAATTGCCGTCCGGTTTATCAAACGACTTGCAGAACGGTTGCGGGAAGCGAATGAGCAGATGGAAGCCTTAATGATCAAAGACACTACCAGCAGGATTGTCACCATCCTCGGGAAATATATCCGTGACCAGAAAGGAAATGATTTTAGCATATCAGTTGATGATCTTGCTGGACTTGCAGGAATAGACACCGTGTCCGTAAAAATGATCGTCGAAAAACTTGCCCGTGTTGGGATTCTGGAATTCACGGGAGGCCGGATTCACGTTGCCAACCAGGAACAGGGTAATCGGCTGCTCCGGTATATCGAGATGAGAGAAATTTTTGGGGAAATTGCGTGAGGAAAATCCATGCGTCTTCATATTGATAAAAAAGCAGGGATCGGGATCGGACTAATCGTTGCCCTGATTTTATCGATTCTGTATCTGGGAAACGCACGATTCTTTGAAGTGATCGAAGAAAAAACGCTCGATATGCGTTTTATGCTCCGCGGACCGATTGTACCAGGCCCGGAAACCGTGATTGCGGCGATTGATGAGCAGAGTATCCAGAAACTGGGCCGCTTTCCCTGGCCTCGTTCTGTCTGGGGCCGGGTTGTCGACCGCCTCTCAGAAGAAGGTGCAACAGTTATTGTCTTTGACGTTTTCTTCTCTGAATCAGAGCAGGTGGATTCGGACGATCTTTTCCAGCAGGCAATACGGAAAAGCGGCCGGGTCATTCTTCCCATGGTTTTCGATCTCGTAGAAGGTTATAAAAGCTCCGGATTCACCGATAAAAAACTGGATTTTCTGCTTCCCTCCGCATTCGGAACAGTGAGACATGCTGACATGCCTTTTTCAATCAAGGCTGGAATGGTTCTTCCTACTCTTTTGCGATTCTCGTCCTATGCAGCGTCCGTAGCGCATATCAATATGCTACCCGATCGTGATGGAACCATACGATGGGAACTGCTCGCAATTCGATACCATGACCGGTACTATGCTCCAATCGGCCTTCAGGCAGCGCGAGTCTTTCGCGGTATCAAAATCCAGGATTTTTCGTATGATCTTGCAGGCACTGTTCAGCTCGGGGCCAGCATCATTCCGACGGATGAATACGGACGAATGCTCATCAATTATCGTGGGCCAAACCGGACGTTTCCCACCTATTCCATTTCAGACATCCTTGACCGCACCACATCACACAATGTATTCAAGGGAAAAATCGTGTTGATCGGCGCAACAGCAATCGGTATCTATGACCTCAGAGTGACGCCGTTCTCCACGCACATGCCGGGAATAGAAAAGCACGCAAGCGTTGTGGACAATATCCTCAAGGGAGATTTCATCCGGCGGACGGATACCGGCGTCCTGCTGCTCATTTTTGTGTTCGCCGTTTTACTGGGCGTTCTTCTTCCACGGCTCGGTGCCCGGGCAGGAGCTCTTTTGTTTATTGCTCTCCTCACGGGCTATGCAGGATTTGTCTATTATTTGTTTGCTGTTAAAGGAATCTGGTTTAATTTGGTCTATCCCTCTTCTTCGCTTTTTTTCGGATATACCAGCCTTACTGCCTACCGGTTTTTCACTGAAGAACGCCGCGCGCGTGATATACGCAAAATGTTTTCCAGTTATGTTTCGAAGCGGATTGTTGACGAACTGATTCGGGATCCCAGCAAGACAAAGCTTGGCGGAGACCGCAGAGAAATTACAGTCCTCTTTTCCGACATCCGAGGATTTACTGCATTTTCAGAAAAGCGCCAGCCTGAAGAAGTAGTCTCGCTGTTAAATGAGTATCTCGGCGCCATGACGACTATTGTCTTTGAGCATGAAGGCACCCTGGATAAATTTATCGGCGATGCAATTATGGCTCTCTGGGGAGCGCCGATCGGGCAGCCTGATCATGCGAAACGGGCCTGCATCTGTGCGCTCGCAATGATTGAGAAACTGAAGGACCTCCAGGCCAAATGGACAGCAGAAGGCAACTATGTCATAGATATCGGCATCGGAATCAACACGGGAGACATGGTCGTCGGGAACATGGGTGCCGAAGGGAAAAAAATGGATTACACGGTGATCGGGGACAATGTAAACCTGGGATCGCGCCTCGAAAGCTTGACAAGACAGTACAATAATCATATCATCATATCCGAATCAACGTATGAACAGGTGAAAGATGTCGTCGATGCCCGGGAATTGGGCACGGTAACCATAAAAGGAAAGCAGCTGCCGGTCGTGATCTACGATCTTATCGGTCTCAAAAAACCGGTCGAACGCGCAGACAGCAGTGAGAATAACAAAAAGGACAAGGGAGGAACTGCATGAAATTAAAGGTTCTCGGTTGTTCTGGATCAGAAGCAAAGGGGCATAACACCCCCGGTTTTCTGGTAAATGGTGTTCTCATGCTTGACGCTGGAACTATTACCGCCGCGCTACCGGTTGAGGCTCAATGCAAAATAACCGATATCCTGATCAGCCATGCTCATCTTGACCATATCAAATCGCTTGCTTTTCTCGCGGATAGTATTATCGGACGTATAAAAAAGCCGGTTCTGATCTGGGCAATCCCTGACGTAATCGAGGCAATCAAAAAAAATCTGATGAACAATGTCCTATGGCCGGATTTTACCAGAATCCCGACTCCCGAGAACCCGGTCTTTTCTTACAAACCGATGGAAATTGAAAAAACCGTGACAGTTGCAGGCTTACAGGTAAAGGCAATTCCGATGACGCATCCGGTGCCGGCGGTTGGTTTCCTCGTGAGGGATTCTCATGCTTCCATTTTATACAGCGGCGATACAGGCCGCAATGAACTTCTCTGGAAAGAAGCTGCAAAAACCCCGAATCTAAAGGCAGTCATCGTGGACACTTCTTTCCCCAACAGCCTTGACAGCATTGCAACTCTGAGCGGCCATTTTACCCCGGCCCAGCTTGGTGCTGATTTAACTGCATCAGCAGTAGATAGCAGAATTTCGGTTTTCATCAGCCATATAAAACCGGTTTATGAAAAAACGGTCATTCGTGAATTGGCATCTCTTGGCAGAAAAAATATCAGGATTCTGCGTGCAGGAAAAACATATTCATTTTAAGAAAGAGTGATCCGGCAGGTGTGGTATTCCTGAGTACGGAAAAGAAGGAGAATCATGGCTTGGTTTAAAAAAGAACGACCGGTGACTGAACATGAGGAAACACCGGTAAAAAAAGTGAAAATCCCCGAAGGCTTGTGGGTCAAATGCGAAAACTGCAAGGAAATCATTTATCGGAAGGAAGTGGACAAAAATTACAAGGTCTGTCCGAAATGCGACTATCATTTTCGTATTTCTGCTTCTGAACGGCTTCCCTATCTTCTCGATGAAGGAAGTTTTCTGGAAGTGGAAGACGGGCTTTCACCCAAGGATTTTCTCGGCTTCAAGGATTACAAGGATCGGCTGAAAAGCCATCGGAAAAAAACAGGACTCAAGGATGCCATTATCTCGGGAGAAGCGAAAATCGGCGGCAGACCTGTCTCCGTCGTGGTCATGGAATTCAGTTTCATGGGCGGCAGCATGGGCTCCGTCGTCGGTGAAAAAATTACACGAGCAGTCGAACGGGCCATCGAAAAAAAACTGCCGTTTATTGCCGTATCTTCATCTGGCGGGGCCCGTATGCAGGAAGGAATTCTTTCGTTGATGCAGATGGCAAAAACATCGGCTGCCGTTGCTCAACTGGGCGAAGCGGGTCTTCCCTTCATTTCCGTGGTTACAGATCCAACGTTCGGAGGAGTCACGGCAAGCTTTTCCATGCTGGGCGACATCATTATTGCGGAACCCAAAAGTCTCGTCGGATTTGCAGGACCGCGGGTCATTGAACAAACCACGAAGCAGCAGCTTCCTGCTGGATTTCAGCGTGCTGAGTTCTTGCTCGAACATGGCATGATCGATATGATCGTGTCGCGCCGGGAACTCCGAACAACACTCGCTCGAATTCTTGATTTTTTTGAGGAGCGCCAGCAGGAAGATAAATAAAAAAATAGCCGGTCAAATCGGAATTTACGCGGTCAGAAGACACCCATTGTTCACCATTTTACATCGGATATCCGTGGCTGATCCACTTCTCATTTCTTCCTGTTCAGCCATCTGAACAAGTTTCGGCACATCGTGTCCAGAGGCTGTCTTTCCAGTTCAAGCAATGATGCTTCAAGTTCGGTCAGCAGCTCATGTGCCTCTTCAACGAACATTTCATAAGCTTTGTCTACCGCTCATTCATAGCGTAGTCCCCGCGCTTTCACGAATGTTTTGCTCCACTCGAGGCCTATTCGGAAGAATGCCGCATTTGTCCTTGCATCCTTAGACGCTCAAAAACTAAAACATGGAAGTGAGCGTAATATCCAGAAGTATCGCTGTTTTATAAAAAACTTAAATATTACTGCTGGTTATATGTAAAATTTTTGTTTTTTCTATACTACAAAAGTATTGACAGAAAAATCGTTCTTGGATATTATGTGCGGTCAAAATTGCAAACTTTTGTATTGGGAGGAAATACGATAATGGCAGAAGAAAAAAAAGAATCGTGGCTTAATTATTTAGCATTGACTACTGTTATATTTGCCGTCTGTGCAACACTGGCAACGTTGAAAGGCGGAGGCTATAGCACAAAAGCAGTCATGTCTCAGTCGCAGGCGTCTGACCAATGGGCATACTATCAGGCCAAAAGCATTAAAGGATATGTCTATGAACTACAGAAGGAAAAATTTGAAGTGGATCTGAAAACCATGAAAGGAAGCGTGTCTCGTTCCCTGGCATCAGACCTCGAAAAAAAGATTGACGGCTATGCGCAGAAAATAAAACGCTACGATGGAGAAAAGGCTGACATCATGAAAAAAGCGCAGGAGCTTGAAGAATCCAGGGATACAATCCAGAAACATGCCGGGGCATTCGGCATGGCAGCCATGTTTCTTCAGATCGCTATCTTGCTCTCTTCGATCTCCGCGTTAATGAAACAAAAATATTTCTGGTACCTCGGCATGGGATCGGGTATCTTCGGTCTTGTTTATTTTTTCAATGGTTTTTTTCTGTTCCTCAGATAGGCGTATTGGATTATACTCTTTACAACCAACAGCGTAAAAGGAGCCTTGGATGAAACACGGCACATGGCAGATACTGCTCGGCATAGTACTCATCGGGACATCAGTCCTACTCTACAGCGCTCAGATATCTATCTTTAAAAACCCGCACGAATCGTTCTTTCTCCTTTTTCAGGATCTGGCTTTTGTTCCCATTCATTTCCTGCTGATAACGCTCATTGTCGACCGGCTGCTGATCCTGCGTGAAAAAAAAGCATTAGTAAACAAATTAAATATGGTCATCGGGATATTCTTCAGCGAAATGGGAATAGACCTTTTGAAGAAGTTTGTTGCACATGATCCGGGCATGGAAAATAAAAAAAATAATTTTTTAATTGCCAACGACTGGACTGATCGTCTGTTTTCTGAAACCATCAAAAATATGAGCACCGTACCGCTTCATGTTGTGGATATCGGAAGCAGTCTCCCTGGATTCAAAACTTTTTTGATCAGCAAAAAGGCATTTCTGCTCCAGCTTCTTGAAAATCCAAGCCTGCTGGAGCATGCAACATTTTCCGAACTGCTTCTGGCCATTTTTCATCTTGCTGAAGAACTTGAAATGCGTGATAATGTGTCGCAGCTTTTTCCTGCGGATGAAAAACATCTGGCCGGAGACATGGAACGAATCTATACGATTCTCGTTGCAGAATGGCTTGCCTATATGAAGCACTTGAAACGTGAGTATCCGTATCTCTTTTCTCTTGCCATGCGCAAAAATCCGTTTGATGCAGATGCATCTGTTATCATTCAATAACGTCACTGTAGTTCTGCAACAAGGCAGCTCATAGAAATTGCGAGGACCCACATGAAGAGTAAACAAGAATTTCAAGGAAGCGGAATTCTCTTTTTAAAATACGTTTTTTTATATGTAGTTGTTACGGCCCCTATTCTGTCCTTCTGCCTCATGGGAATGAACTTCCTGCCGGTCCTGGTTACCCTGTTTTTTATTGCAATTCCTGCTGTCCTGTTGATCGGCCTCTTGATTTCGCGGTTTGACGGATTTTCATTCGATGATGCGCAGAGCCAGATTGTGAAAGCTTCCGGGAAAAGGATTCCCTATTCAAAAATCCAAAAGCTGATTATTCGGGAAACAGGGAGCATGTGCCAGATTGTAGTTCAATATGGCTTTATGCGGAAAATCGCGCTGTCCTCTGCATTCAATACCAAAGATAAATCCCATGCGCTTGAGTCTATTCTGAAACGATTGCCGGATTTATCTGTTCAGGAAACACGGTATGCTGACTGGAAAACCATTGGCATTCTAATGACCACCATAGTTTTCCTAACGGCTGTTTTTCATGTCGTGCTGTATCGAACGAGCAATACCATCGCTCACATGCCTCAGCAAGTTGCCTGGAAGGTTTCTGAACGAGCCTTCAAAAATGTATCAGCGCATTCTCTCGGGGAGTTTGGAATTGCAATGCCGGAGCAATTTGAGCTTACAAGTGAAGACCCGGATGTTCTTCAATTCCATGCTATGAATGATCATGTCTGGGTAAAATTTGTCATACCAGCTGAAAAATCAAATGCTCATATTGCTCTTAGATTCATAAGATATGCAACAGGAGTTCAAAACTATTATGATGTGCTCGAAACGGCGTACACTGCTCGGATAGGGATTTTACCTCTTGTCATTAAATACATTGCATTGCAGAGGTTTGATGATGTCAACCTGTACGCGTTTCAACAGACGTCAGCGCTTCCACAGAAAAAACAAAGCCGAAAGAAGGAGAAACCGTCCCCTGCTGTTGTTTCCATGATAAAGGGTTTTATTGCACAAGGAAGGAATAAAACGCAGGAAGTTTCAACCATGCTCCTGACGGATATGAGCGGGATGAAAGAACTTCATGTGGTAATTTCAGGACCAAAACGTCTGGATGAACAGGAACTGAAAAAGATTACTGCTGCCGTGTATCTTCAACCATCCCGATAATTACCGCTTATACTCTACAAAATTCCCCGGTTCAAGAGAAATGATGCTTTTTCGAACAACCGCTGTTGATGACTCCGGTTTTACGATAAACACCTGCACTTCACCAATTGCCTTCCGGGGGAATGACCCTTTTTGAGAGCTGTCATACACAATAAAGCGGTCGCCGGGCTCTACTCCATCAACGCTTCCCTGGTTTAAATACACAAAATTCAGCTGTGCATTAATCGTGCGCTGGTCAGTTGTTGCGATGATTTTCCCGGAAATATCCTTGTCTTTCTTTACGTTCGGCTCATACACAAGCACCGGTTCCTGATAAGGAGACAGACGGTTGTTTTTCTCAATGGTATCGAACGAGAGTGTAATCCGCGCGGTCGACGGCTTGCGTTCATCGATTGCTATGATTTGCAGAATGCCGAGTCCGTGAACAAGACTTCCGGATACCTTTTTCATTCTCGGATGTGGAATCGTTTTGCTTCTGCTGGTGATCAGAAATTTATCTCCGACTGATACGCTTTGTGACGATGGGAAGGAAACATACACCAGATCACCAAAACCAAATGAATTTTTCAATGCTTCAGGAGAACCGACAATTTTCCCGACCGTTTCTTCTTCAAAATTTACGAAGCCTGCGCTTAGCATAGCGTATTTGTCGATAATCGGAACAGGCTGTTCCTCAGGAAGAATAAGCCTGCTTCCCTGCTCGACCGTGGCAGGAACGGTTGAGGTCGGTTTTGACTGGAGAATAGGGGCTTCCGGAGAACGCTCAATGCGCCGTGGAGCAGCCTGGGGCTGCGGTTCTATCCGTGTTTCAGTCATCTGTTTTTTCGGAACAACTTCTTCTGCAGACTGTAAAGCACGCTCCACCGGAGCGAGATTCGGAATCACAAGCTTGTTTCCCGGATAAATCAAATCGGGATTTTCAATGAAGGGATTTGCCTTCCAGATAAACGGCCACAGAAAAGGATCTTTCAAAAAAGAGTGTGAAATATCCCAGAGCGTGTCGCCTTGTCTGACAATATAGATTCCTGATTCCTGTTCAGCCGGGGCTGTGGCTGCATTTTCCGTTTCGGTCTCGGGGATCACAACGTTATTCAGTGTTTCAGAAGAGGGCTTTTCCTGCGAAGGAATGACGTGTGCGGAAGGCTGGGCAACAGGTTCCGTGACAACGGTATCCGGGGACTTGATGGGTTCTTTTTGCTCCTGGACATAGGCATTACCAGGGAAGAGCATTACGATAAAAATGCCTGCAACCTGGATAAAGGTTTTTAGTCCTGTCGCCATACTGCCTCCTGACACGAAATGCGCAAACATAGATTTTGATGCGGGACAATACGGAAGCGTTTCAGAAAATAATTCATCGTGTTTTTTTAACTAAAGATATACGAGAAACCTCTTGTTTGTCAAGAGAATAATGGGTTTTGAACCAACCAAATCTTGCTTTTAACGCAGCTTTTTGGTATTCTGCCGAAACATGACAGATGATCAAAAAAATATCCCGATCGGTGGCCGACGGGTCCTGTATCTTTTTATTTTTCTTGCCGTCACAGGTATTGCCACTGCGCTGCAGCTTGAATTTCGTGGTTTTCAAGGACCGCTTTCCGATAATATTCTCATCCTTATTCTGATCAATGCAAATTTCTTGCTCCTCGCAGCGGTCATTTTTATGATCGCGCGCAGCCTCTGGAAACTTTCCATGGAGCGGAAACACGGCGTCCTCGGCGCACGTTTCCGGACCAAGCTCGTAACGGCATTTGTAAGCCTCTCGTTCATTCCTCCCATTTTGCTGTTTCTCATAGGAAGCGGCATGTTTACAAGCAGCATAGAACGGCTTTTCACACTCCGGATCGAGAACTCGCTCAAAGATTCCGTCGCTATTACTGAGGAATATTATGGAAAGATCAGAAAGGACGCAACAGCCTTTGGCAGAAACATCAGTAAGCAGATTGCCGAAATCGGGCTTCTGCGCGGAGTAGAACCGACAATTATCAAAGAGTATCTTTCAAAGAAGGCAGAAGAGTATGGACTCGGATCGGTTGAGCTTTTTTCCTCTCCTCGCGATCGTATCTCTGCTGCCTCAACCGGTCAATATCCGCCAAGAACCTTTACTCAATCACCGCCGGATCTCGTGGCTGAAGCTTTTTCCGGCCAGGATGCTGCGGAAATGACTCCCTTATGGAAAAAGGGGGCAGTCATCAGAGCGGTTCTTCCCGTGTATGGCGAGCAGGAGAATGATCAGGGTGAAAAGCCAGTCCTTGCTGCAATAGCCGTGAGTTATTACATTCCCCAAAGTCTTGCAGCAAAAACTGATGATATTCGGGAAGGGTATACCCAGTATCGCTCGGCTTTCAAGAAAAAAGAACCCATCAAGCTTGCATATCGACTCGGTTTTCTGGCGGTAACGCTTGCCCTTTTGCTTGCATCGATTTGGGTGGCTCTCCGAGTCGCGGCAGGAATTACCGTTCCGATCAAAAAACTCGCAGAAGGAACAGCGGCCGTTGCCGCTGGGAAGCTGGATTACCACATCGATGAGACTTCGGGAGACGAGGTGGGCGTCCTGATTGATTCATTTAACCGGATGACGCATGAACTCAAGAATTCCCGCATGCAGATTGAACAGGAGATCAATTATAAGAAAACGATCTTGTCTAACATAGACACCGGCGTGGTTTCGCTGGATCGCGCCGGTCGAATTACAACCGTCAATCAATCCGCTTCGAAAATGCTCGATATTCAGGAGCAGGATGTGCTGGGCATGCGGTACGATGCTGCCTTTGCCTTTATCGAGCTGACGCCGATCCGGAATTTATTCCGCAAGCTTGAACAGAGCGGCGGACGCGCGGAAGGAGAACTCACGCTGAACGTCCGCGGGCGCATGCTGACCGTCGGAATCCGCGTCTCGTCCTTGCGTGACGGCAGCGGCACACCCATCGGCCTCCTTATCACGTTCGATGATCTAACCGAGCTTCTGCGTGCAAAAAAAGCGGAAACATGGCAGGACGTAGCGCGAAGAATCGCGCATGAGTTTAAAAACCCGCTGACGCCGATCATGTTATCTGCCGAACGACTCAGGAAAAAACACGCGGAGCAATCCTCGGATTTTGACACCGTGTTTGACGAATGCAGCAGAACGATTGTCCAGCAGGCGGACGGACTCCGCAAACTGGTTGACGAGTTCGCAGACTTTGCGCGCATGCCGAGCTCCAATCCCACGTGTCAACCGCTGGCACCGGTGATCAACAGTGTTGTCAATCTGTATGCAGGGGCGCACAAGGACATTGTGTTTGAAACAATTATTCCATCGGATTTTCCGGATGTATTGCTTGACCGTGAACAACTGAAACGGGTATTCATCAATCTTTTCGAGAATGCCGTCGAAGCAATGCACAAAAAAGGGCGGATTACGGTCACAGCAAAAATTATCGAAACAGGAATGGCACAGATCGATGTGGCTGATGACGGTCCAGGCATTCCGCCGGAAGATATTCCCCGGCTGTTCCTGCCGGATTTTTCGAGAAAAAAAATTAAAGGCGGCCTGGGGCTTGCTATTGTGTTACGCATTATCAAGGATCATAGCGGAGTCATCAAGGTGGAGCAGAACTGCCCGCGCGGTGCCCGGTTTATTATTGAATTGCCCACAAAAAAAGCGTAGCTGGAGACCCATGAAATTTGAAAGGAGTTCTGAATGGATACTGCCTCAACAGTATTGATTATCGTACTTGCCGGATACTTCTTGTTCCGGCTGTTCGGCATACTGGGGCGCTGGGGGATTAAGCAAATAACGCCCCGGCAACTTCAGGAAAAAAAAGGAGTGGTGCTGCTAGACATCAGGGGCACCAAGGAATATAAACGCGGACATATTCCCGGTGCGGTCCACGTTCCGTTTACCGAAATCGGCAGCCGGGTTAAAAAACTCAAAAAAGAAAAAGAACTGATCGTCTACGATCAGAGCGGGACGAAAAGTCTCTGGGCAATTCGCCGCTTAATCGGGATGGGATATAAAAATTTGTACAATCTGAAGGGCGGCTACAATGCCTGGAAGAAGTCCTCTTTATAAGGAACTAAAGCGCGATTTTGATACACGGAAGTATTTAATTACAAAACGGCTCAAGGAATTCGAAGCTGTCTATAAACAAGGCGATCAAGCGATTTTCGAGGAACTGTGCTATTGCATTGTAACGGCAGGCAGCAGTGCAAAAATGGGAATGCGCACCATCGATGTGCTTCGGGATATTCTCATAACGGGAACACTCGAAGAACTTCAGAACCGTGCGCAGCAGCATCGGCTCAGATTCTGGCGGATCAAGCCTGCCTATATTGTGCAAACGCGTGATTTTCTTCGGCAGTTCTGCAATCTCAAACTTCGTTCATTGCTTGAATCTTTTGACTGTAAGTACGCCCGTCGTGACTTTTTTGCTCGAAATCCTTTGATCAAAGGACTGGGGTACAAAGAAGCAAGCCATTTTCTTCGTAATATCGGATTTCAAGGCTATGCGATTCTCGACAAGCACATCTTGAACAGCCTGCATGAAATGCGTGTCATAACCAAAACAAGTCCTCCATCAACCCGTAAGCACTATCTTGCGATTGAAAAAAAACTGGAACTCGTTGCACAAGACCTCGGCATGGATATTGATCATCTTGATTTGCTGCTGTGGTCCCGCAAAACCGGTGAAATTCTGAAATAACATAAAATTAAAAACGACTTCTCTGTTGACAGTGCTTCCGGTCTTATCTAGAATAAATTCAGATACTCGTTCCATGCAAGGA
>Ga0265297_10001976_pt1 | contig 44081 bp, 65 predicted proteins | sample Munlanlwell13791_FD_192502 | JGI IMG/M metagenome (GOLD analysis project Ga0265297, IMG submission 192502) | Leachate microbial communities from a municipal landfill in Southern Ontario, Canada - Leachate well 137-91 | ecosystem: Engineered > Solid waste > Landfill > Unclassified | place... | reverse complement strand
CGCCCCACAAGTCGGTGCAGTAGCCTCGCAGGCCGGTGCAGTTGCCCCACAGGCCGGTGCAGTCGCCCCGCAGGCCGGTGCAGTCGCCCCGCAGGCCGGAGCAGTCGCCCCACAAGTCGGTGCAGTAGCCTCGCAGGCCGGTGCAGTTGCCCCACAGGCCGGTGCAGTCGCCCCACAGGCCGGTGCAGTCGCCCCACAAGTCGGTGCAGTCGCCCAGCAGGCCGGTGCAGTCGCCCCACAAGTCGGTGCAGTCGCCCAGCAGGCCGGTGTGCGGGCCGTCTTTGCGTACCCCGTCCTGGTGGTAAAGTGGGCTATTGGTCATCGTCAGTGCTTTTTTCATGTCACTCTCCTTCCCGCCGCTGGGCGGCCTCATCGTGTAATAGACGGCCGCATTCGGCAGTGATGTTAGCTATCCGCTGTATGGCGACAACTAACGTCTGCCGGCTAAGGGCCAATCTAACATACTCCGCCGCCTGCTTGATAGCGTCTTCTGGAGACTCTACGACCAGGACCGCACCACGCCATTTCTTGTGCCACTCTACCTGATCGCTGGTCAGTTTGCGCCGGCTCTTAGACTTGGCACCGTCCTTGACCTCGACTAGTAGGTTGATGCCGCAGATACCTACCAGTAGATCCGGCACCCCGCCGCCAACCTGAGCTAACGACTGGACGCTGTATCCTGCTAGTCTGTAGGCGCTTACGATCGCCGCCTGATTGTCGTCTACCCTGTGTGCGCGCCTCATTATCACCACTCCAATTTTGGGAGCACGAAAATCACGAATGCCATGACCAAAGCTGCTGATGCGCAGCCAAGAATAATCATTGTCGCCATTTTCGTCCCGACGGTGATAGGCTCTGGCGTCGGCCGCCTGCCGTATTCTTCGGCCGGCGTGAAAATAGACTTGGCCATGGCTATCGACATGCGTCTGCGCCAGTACTTGGTGCCGTTCGCGCCGCACCGGGTGTAATATATTTCTCGGTATCCGGGCCGCGCATCGACCTTATCAACGTAATACTTGTCGCCCTTTTCGTTGTAGAAAAATCCCTCCCGCATCTCCCTAGCATTCATGATCGTTCCCCTTTCTGCTGGCCGCCGGGCAGAAATCCGGCGGCCACGACTTACATCAGAACGGTAGATCAGATTCGTCTGTGTCGTTGTCGAGCGACGGAGTTGCTTGATTTTGTGGCATCGGCTCACCCTGTTTTGCGACGGCTGCAGCCGCAGCAGCCCGAAGCAGCGATCCGAACTGAGCGTTAAGCGTGGATACTTTCTCCGGCGTTGCCGACTGCGGCTGTGGCGTGTAGTCCTTGGGGTTGATCCACATTACCTTGTAATATTGCTGGCCCTTGTACTCTTCACTGCCGACCGTGATCTGCACAGGCGTCCTCGGCGGTGGCCCGTCTTGGACCTCAAACAAATCGCCACGCCAGCCTAGCGATTTGGCCAGTTGCGCTACGGTAGTTTCATTGATCGAGCCGTCCTTCTTGGCAAAAAAGAACATGCCGTATACGGTGTGTTCTTCGTACTCACGCCAGTCATCCCAACCGCCGACATCGTTTAGTTGGCCGAGAATTTGGAACTCGATATTGATGGCGGCAGCCATCGAGTCGAAGGTCCGCACTTGCCATGAAATAGCGCGGGCCATGAAGATGCCACCGCGATCCAGCTTGATGCTCATGTTACTTTCCTCCAAAGATCATCGACCAGATACGGCCGTCCTCTGCGTTCTCGAACGGCAGCGCGGCGCGGACCGTTCGGCTTTTTGCAACGTGACTCGGCAACTCGTAGGTGTAGATCGTCCGTGTACCGGCGCCGCGGCCCTTACCGTCAGTCGCGACCACGTCGTAGCCGACGAACAGGACGTGATCCGCCCACTGGACCACGCGATTGCGGATCGATGCTTTGCCGCTGCGCGGCGACTGCATGTGCGGCTCGTGGCGAATCCAGTCGTCTCCGACAGGATTGGGCACGTTGTCGATGCAACTGTGAGCGATCATGATCACATTGCGGCCCTGGCGGATCTGCTTGTCTAGATCGGCGAGCAGAAGCATGTAGCTGTCATAGACGTGCTGCGGGCCCTTGCCGAATCCGTATCCCTCGATGCTCTTGACATGGTGCCCCTTCTCGTGCGGCGTGCTGGCCAGCGTGTGCGCAACGGCCAATTCCTCCGCCTTGGTCGCCGAGTCCAGAACGACGGTTCTGAAGCCGTCCAATACGTTTGACTGCAGCACAGCGCGGACGTCGGCGAACGTCTCAAGTCCCTCGATGCGTGTCACGTCGAGAGCGTTTGTCCCCTGTTCGATGTCGAGAAACACGGGAGCCGGCGCGAGCGACGCCAAGGTGCTCTTGCCGATACCGCCAGGGCCGTAGACGACAATCCGTTGCGGTGCGTCGACGGTACCGGAGATCGCGGCGAACTTCCGTTGCTCCGTTTGTTCTGGTATTTCCGCCCGTTTGCTGTTCGCCGGAGGCGGTAGCGGCTTCATGGTTGACATAGTATTTTTCCTCCAATGCGCCGGCTAGCCCCGGCGCGTAGCATCTGGCGCTAGCCCGCCAGATCGGCATCCCCCGCCAATTCGGGGTGAATTACATCGCTGCGGATGAATCCATTCGGCGTGTTGGTGTCGAGATTTTCAAACTGGCAGATCGGCAGGTACTCGCACGGGAACGGCGAGAAGCATGCCCCCGGGTTGCGATACCAGTGGCCGCTGTTCTGTGCCGACCGGATGGCAAGTTGTTGTTGCCACAGTTCAAAAGCGCATGACTGAAGATCCTGCTCCAGGCGGGCAATCTCGATCCTGGCAAAGTAGTAGTCAGGGCGGAAAGCAATGTCAGCCGCAACACGGGCGGCGAATTCTTCTGGCGTCTCATCTTCAGCCCGTTGGCTCGCGTATAGCGAGCCGTCCTTTTTGTACTGGCGCTTATCCAGCGGCGTGGCCTTGTACGGCCTGAGCGCCGGTCGCCTGGTCACGTCGTAGAGGATGGTCTGGACGTCGTAACCGAGTTGTCTAGCGGCCAGCACATAGATAGATAGTTGCTGGTCCATATGTAGCCGCAGCCAATAGTCGGCCCCGGGGGCGAAGTCACGGCTGGTGGTCTTGTACTCCATGAGAGCGAGTCGACCATCGGCCAGGCGGACAATGCGATCGGCGACGCCGGCCAGCCTCCAGATCGGGGCCGGGCGGCCGGTCTCCGGGTTGACCAGCGGAATCTCGAACTTCTGCTCCGAGGCCACCGGCTGCATGACTTGGTCGGCGTACTGGCGCTGGTGGCCGTCGAACATCGCCGCGACCAGGGCGAGGTCGTAGGGATCCTCGAGGCGCTGGCCGATCGCCTCGCCGGGGTCGAGTCCCTCGTCCGCAGCCTCTAGGGCCGCGTGGAATGCCGAGCCTACTCGCAGGGCGTAGCCGGTCTCGGCCGGACGCAGGCCGAGTTCATATCGCAGATAGTGCTTGCGAGGGCACGCGCGAAAACAACTGAGCCGCGAATGAGTGAGAATCTGTATCATCGTTTCTCCCCTTTTCGTAGTTCTGGCCGCTCTACCAGCAGTTGCGTCAGCAGTTCCATCATCCGCGTTGGCCGGCGCTTGCCAGCGACGATACGCCCTATATGCGTTCTGTCGACGTTTAGCAGGCGCCCGGCTTTACCGCGGGACCCGACTGCTGTGACCAGTTTTGCGACCCATGATTCCACGCGATCGTCCTTGGTCGTGGCCTAGCGGCCGTGTGGCGTCAGTCGTTGATATCGCGATGCTTCACCCTCGCTCGTCCGGTGACGTTTTTGTACGGGCCGAAGCGCCGGATATCTACGTTCGCCGGGTGACGATTGTGCCACTTGGCCTTTGCGCGCGCCGCAGCCCGCGTGGCGTACCACTCTGTCTCATCGTCGATTATCACTGCCCAGTTCTTCTGTTCCATGACTTCACTCCTTGCGTTGTGGCCTCGCGGCCGTGTGGCGTCAGTCGTTGATCATGTCTAATCGCGCCCTCGCGCGTGTAGATATTATCGGCGGTTGTCGCACATATTGCGACCCTGTTTTTTAGAGTATGCCAAACTGGCATTGTCCTAATTTTGAGACAAGCATAACGTAGTGTGTGGCAATAGGTATCGCGTCCACTGCCAAAAAAATAGTTGCCGCTGGCATGAGTCTTTGTCGAGGCAAAACCCTCCGGGAAGGTTGTAGCATTTAGAGGACGGCGCTGCCAGCCCAGCCTCCAAAGCTCACTGTCCTAAAAAGTGGACACCCTGCGGGAAAGCTCGGAGGGTAGATGTAAGATAAACTTTACATGGCGTAACTCATTAGAATAAGCACCGTTAGCGATTCAGCCGGAAATATCCACAGGAAAATCGTTTGAAGAAAACGCTAAAATGTGCTAGGATGCATCTTAAGACAATGGGCGGAGGTTGGCCGAGGAACGCTCGGGCGCCTCGCCCAGAGCGTGAGGGCGGAATCCTAAATGGCCTCTCAAAAACCAGTAGACGCCAAGCTTATACAGGAGATCGTCGAGACGATCTACCAACGCACCGTGGACTTCAGGATGAACTTGTCCAGTTTAGCGTCCAGCTACGGCATTAAACGACCCGCACTGGTGGGTATCCTGTCACGGTATCCCGACGCTCAGGTCGAATACCAAAGGGGCCGTGACCACGTGCTGGACGCGGTCGAGGAACAGCTTGTGATGGGCAGCACAAACCCGCGTGGTGGAACGAGTTACAGCGCCGCGATCTTCACTGCCAAGGCGCTGCGTGGGTGGCAGGACCGGGCCAAGATCGAGGTGGCCCGCGAGGGGTACCAGCGGGTCGCCGAGGACGCGGACGACGACGCTTGGACGCCCCGGGTAGTAGAGGCGATGTCAGCCGGCGGCGGGAGCGACGGCACGTGAGCGCACATATAAGAATAACGTCACGCTCGACCACGCTCCCGACCGGCGGCCAGCTTCCACCTCATACGGTGAGCCACAGCGTGAGACGGCACGCGCGTAGCGAGGGGGCATGGGGGGTGACCCCCGGACGGGGGGTGGAGTCACGTCGAGAGTCTATCGGTTCTCTCACGATTTACGGTACTCCCAAAGCCCTAAAGAAACCCGTAAGATGCTTTTAAAGTGGGGTGGTTGGGTTTGTTGAAAACGCTAGTTCACTACTTAAAAAGCATCTTGTGTCTTTGTACTAAGGAGGCGTTGAGATGTGGGTGATGCGCTACAAGGACTGGGACGACAAGCCGTATATTGTAGGTCTTTCCAATGACGTTCAGAGGGCGGCCGTAGAGGAAATGTTGCGTGAAGACTGCACGATTGACGAAGTAGAGTTCATCGCTCTTGGTGAATTTGAGAAGGCGCATGGAAAATATGAGCCGGCGTCTTCTGCTGAGAAAGAAGGAGAGTAGGACGATGATGATTCGCGTGTTGGCCGTGTTGCTCGTGGCCGGAGCGTGCTCCGGGCAGACTTACGGCGTGGGAGACTCTATCGTAGAGGCTTTCGATTGGAATTACACCGCGCAGCCTGACACGCTGATCTCGTCTGATCAGGTGGTCGGGCTGTCCGATGTAGGAGCCTTCTCGATTCCCATGCTAGAGGCCGTTACGGACGACGAGTGCGAGATCTGGCTGTACGAGGTCCGCACGGGAAGTGCTGTTGTGACCGCTGTTTACGGGCCTCAGTATCTGAGAGATTGGTTCGGCGCTCGGGCCTTGACATTGCCTGGACGCAGGATCTCTGCTTTCGAGGTTATAGGCTTGTCCGGGGCTGAGTGTCTGGTCCATGCGCGAGGTCGGTAGTATCTGTAGAGGAGCCAAGACGATGCGCCGTGCAGTACGGTTTACCGTGGTAGGGGCCTTGACGGCCCTCTTGTCTTTTATGGTGCTAGGAGCAGACAAGGAGTCGTTCACGGGCACGTCGTTCCTGGGCTCAGGAGGCGTAGGCGGCGGCCTGTTAGAAACGAAGGTCGTAGCCTACGTGGCCGATGACGGACTCTGGCCAGTCCTAGTAGCGCAGTCAGAACAGGGATTCTTGTTCAATCTTGTGCTCTACGTGCCGGACGCTGACACGGTGATCTCGTGGGATGATGAGGCTACCCGGTACAAGCGGGCTACCAGCGCGGCCCTCGTGACGGTCGATGTAGGAGACTCGCTCGACGTGTCGATCCTCGCCGCTACAGGCGTGGCGTTCGACGATACGCTGATGCTCTGGTCAGGTAAGATCGAGGTCAGACAACGAGGCACGCCGCTAGAAGCTGCGGTCGTGGCCTACTCTCCCGGCGCCGAGGGAGGCGCGGACAGCCTCATGGTCGCTGTCACGGCCGACTACGGATATCCCACCAAGACGCTTGTATCCACGAAGATCGTCAAGGCGCTAGGCGTGCACCCTACCGTGGAGGACGTATACGCGGTCGTGATCGACACGACAGGGCAGACGTATAGCGCGGTCCAGATCGACAGGGCCGGCACCTTCTCTGCGAAGAACGATACGGTCTGGGTCAAGGCCGAGGTGTTCCTACTTGACGATACGCCAGTGGCCGACGATGAGATTACCTGGGTGGTCGACGCCGATTACTGGCGTTGGTGGAACTACTCCTGGGCCGCGTGCGTCACGATGGATGACGCTTTCCTGGCGTCCCTTGCCCAGGCGGACAGTCTGTTCGACGCTAACGGCCTGCGGTTCACGAGCTTCTATAATCCCGTCTGGCTGCTGACCCGTAACGAGGGTGCGCAGCAGATAGCAGACCCGACGGAGTTCGCTGCTTACCACGCTTACGGGAATTTCGACGCCGGCGGCCACGGTCTGACCCACGCGAGCCTGTACAACCTGAAAGCTCGCGGATCTACGAACGACGGCGGCTGCGTTACGGCGGCCGATACGACGGCGGCCACGAACTGGAATGATTTCCGGGCCGTCTGGAAGGGCGATTTCGATACTGCCGGGTTGCAGCGGTATTTTGCGGGGTCGCTCACCTTCTCTGATCCCGGCATTTCGTTCGATACAGGCACGACCCTGTTCTCGCTGTCGGGCATGACCATCGGCGAGCACTTCTATGCTGAGATCAGTCGCGACTCGCTCGAAGCGTTCACAGGCATTCCCAAGGCAGATCAGAAAACGTTCGCCTATCCCCACTACACGACCAACGTATTCAGCGTCGCGGCTCTCGAAGCTGAGGGCTATATCGCCGCTCGGGGGAGTTTCGATAACACCGGTAGTCCCTGGGGGGACCTGACATCGGCCCCTCGCAATACCTGGGGCGAGATCTCGCTGTATCGCGTGCCCCTGCTGCACTCTGCCGCCTCCGTGTTCGGAGATCATGACGGAGAAGAAAACACAAAGACACGAATCAGGGCTGCTATCGGGGCAAAGAACCCAGGATACGGCGGCGGGCTGTGGCCTATCCTCACTCACTCTATCAACCCTGTTGACTACCCGACACAGTTCACGCTCCCGGAAGAACTTGCCTGGTGGTTCACCTGCGTCGCCGATTCAGGCGGTATCATCGTAGGATTCCAGGAAGCGGCTGAATACTACCGTGACCGCATTGTAGCCGCTTACCTGACCTCGGGCGGTGATCGCGTCTACACGACGACCGGATTGCCGCCTGTCGAGCGGGCCGTTATCGGACACACCCTCGGCACGGCTCGCACAGCCGGCGAGAACGCCTCGCTGTGGCCGGCGGGTTGGGATGTGTCTAGCAACAATACGCTCATGTCCCTGCTGGGCCCGTGCTCGTCTACGCCGGACTCGGCGGCGCACCCGAACCTGCCCACGACAGGACCGACGCTTAGGTTCAATACAGCGTATAGAGCTAACCGCGTAGGCACCCCGCTCTACCTGTGGTTGTGGTCTGATATCCTCGACGTAGTGCCGTCTGACGCGGACACTGTGTTCTCTGCGCAGTACCGATTCAGGATGCGAGATACTGGCGGGCACTATCAAGAATTGACCGGCGCCGACAGCGTGCACGTCCTCGTGTCGCACAACATCCCGGATATAGGCTGGGTCTCTGCGGCCGCGCCAGGGTCCTATGCGTTCGAGCGCAACACGTCGTGGCTCTACATGGACGCAGACAACACGGCCACCGTGTGGGAGCCGTCCATGAATACGCGGATTTTCCAGCGCGGGCTGGCTACCTGGACCAGCTACGATAGCATGGAGTTCGCGCTGAATACCTGGTACTCGTTCGACATCACGACCGGTATCCGCAAGGCGATCCAGGATAACGCACCGTTCTCCGGCGTGCTCGTGATCGGCGTTACTCCTGTAGCCGGTAACGACCAGTATTTCAGTTGGCACGGCGAACAGTATGTGAGCGCCGTGCGGTTCCCGTGGTGGGAGATCGTCTATAGGCCGTCGAGGTCGCCGTACTGGAGGCCGTGACATGAGGCGATTCGTAGTCTTTTTGATCGTAGCGGCCGCCGCTGTCGTGCTCTTGGGCGGCTCGAAGCCTGGCGTCAAGACACGCGCCCGCGTGCCATACGATGGCGTGCGGCCTACTATCACGGCGACGAGCACGCAGACGTTCCAGCACACGCTCACGGCACACGTACCTGAAGCTGACACGACCATATCGAGCGCCGGGCCGGCGGCGTTCACCACTACTTTAGAGTTCGCCCCGAGGCTCTTGACAGACGGCGGCGATACGGTGTTCTACGTGCTCAGGGCCGTCACGCCCGGCGGCGATATAGACACGTTCCCGCTGTTCAATTCGGGCGTGATCGTAGCCTCTGGCGGCGAACTGGACCGCGTGATCTACTCGTTTGCTTTCGCCGGCGGGGACTCGGCAGGCACTGCCGACGCTATCAGAGCGTACCTGTCCGTAGAGGCTAGCGTGCCGTGCACGTACTCAGCGCAGTTCTCGTCCGTCGGGTTCGCGGACGCGGCAGGGCAGCCAGACGTGCCGTTCACTCATGAGGGCCTGGCGGTAACTGATACGCTGGATACTGGCATACCGACCTACACCGGGTACTTGTTCGCGATCCTGACCGCCTACGAAATCGACGTCGGCCCGATGCCGGACCTGGCCTACGCGTACACCGTGGTAGACGTCGCCGATCCTGGCGATAGCGACCCGCCGGATCTTGTGCTGTTCTATGTGCTGCCGACCGACAGCACCGGAGCGCGAGATTATATCAAGTTGTACGCTGAGGGCGTCGTGTGGGATAGGCCCGATACTACGTCTCCTGTCTACGTTGATTATCAGTGGGGTTTCAAGTCAGTCTACCCGTTCAACGCGTACCAGTGGACGCCGCTCGATTGGGATGATGCTGCGATCACGCGGTTCCCTGTAATCGGCGACGGGTTTTTCTTTATCAGCATCAACACTAATATCGAAACTGAATGGATGACGACTGGCGTCGACTCTCTGGCTATCAGACTGCGTGCCGGCGACTTTCACGATAACTGGACAGATTGGGATATCTACCGTGTGTTGTACGTCCGGCAAGAAGCGCCTGAGCCGCCGCCGCCTGACGCCGTATACGCTTTCACCGACGCCGGCTACAGCACGGAGACCGATACGTTCCGCGTATACGCCGAGTTCGAGGCTGACTCTGCCGTCCAGGTCGTGCTGAACTACGCCATGCGGTGTAGCGGAGAGATCGGCGAACTGAACGAGCCGGCAGACAGCACGGTGCCTGTCACTCTGTTCGGAGCGTTGTGGGATACCGAATACAGCCTGTATCAAGCATCGCTCTGCGACTCGGTGATTTTCTTCGCTGAGGTGGCTGGAGATACAGTAGCTCGCGCAGCCGTGGAGATAGACTTCTTCGCGCCGCTAATGATCCTGGTTACAGAGGAGGCCGTAGAATGAGATATGCCTTTTTGCTGGCAGCGTTAGTTCTGGTCTCGGGCGCGTCCGCGCAGCCTGTCCTTACATCTGTATCAGCAGATACGGCAGTCGTGCACGGTAACACGTTGACGATCACGGGAACTGGATTCGGCGCCAAGGACCAAGCAGCTCCTATGGCATGGGATGATTTTCAGGAGGGGACTCCGGCAGAGCCTGGCGAGGCTGGCGCCGGTAATTGGATCACGCGAGAGAACTCGATATGGAACGGTATATCGGCATCAGTGACACGGCAGCCATACTGGTCCAGCGGGCGACAGCGCGTAGATGGAGATATTTGTGCGCTGCTGGACTACCCCGGACAATATCCTGAATCTAACAAGGGTGTGCGGTACAGTACGGATGCCGGGCAAGGTCACAGGGCGTGGTATGTATCATTCTGGTGCTATCAAGACGACTGGATGGACACGGCGTTAAATTGCGAGAACGCGAAGGTATACGGCAACTATTCGTCTAGCCGCTGGGTCCCAAGTAACGGGCATGAGGGGATAAACTTCCGCTGGGATGAATACTGGTCTGGTCCCGGCGGTCATATGTTCGGCTACACGTGCGACGTAGGTCGCCAAGAAGTGACGGGCGTCTACCATAACAATCTTGATAAGTGGACCCGCGTTGAGCGGTGGCTAGATATGGGTAATATCGACGTAGCCAACGGCTACCACGCCGGCTCCCAGGACTTGCAGATCCGTGGCGCGTGGAGCGGCCAGTTGCGGTTTTCTAGCTGCGGTGATGATACGGTGTATGCCGAAAGCTGTGTGATTGGTCACTTCTTTAACCGGCAGAACGGCGCCGCTATGCGTTTATACATCTCGGAATTGTATATGGACAACTCGTTCGCCCGCGTCGAACTCGGCAACGCGCCTACCTGGGCCGCCTGTACTCACCGCGAGATCCAGATACCGAGCGCCTGGTCGGCCACGGAGATCACCGTCACGGTCAATCAGGGCGCGTTTGAGGCCGAGGATGACGTGTGGCTCTACGTGGTAGACGAGAACCGCGTGAACAACTCGGTAGGCTATCCGCTCGTGATCGGCGGGGAGCCTGCGAGCGAGCCCGAGCAGGTCGGCATCCCTGGGCCTGTGATCTTCGACGGCGAAGAGGCTAGCGTGTCCTGGACGGCGCCGGTGGATCTTGGTGTCCCGGCATACTATGGCGTTTATCTGGTCAAGGACGGAGTCGAACGTCGCGTTGGCTCCACGCCGGCTACATATATGGACCGGATCCCGGCGGAGAACGGTATGGGGCTGTATGTCGTGGCGCACAACGCGTTAGGCCAGGTGTTCTCGCGCAGCGAGACTGTCGAAGTGGTGGAGTGGCGATGATCCGCTGGCTGATCGCAGGACTCATTCTATCGCTCGTGGTGGCGGTCTGCTACATGGGCTATATGGGCGGGCGTGATGAGCGTAACGAGCGCGCGGCGGCAGGCATGGAGGCCGCGACGGTTAAACTGCGGGCCGTCACCGCCGCCGACACTATCCGCGAGATCACGGTTATCCTGCACGAGTTGGCGGCCGCCTGGTACTCGGTGACCGACCGCCCGCTGCGGTTCGGTTGCGAGGCACGCGGATTTCCGCTCGGATCGTGGTTGGCGCCCACAGAAGGGGCTGAGGTTTTCAAGTACAACGTAGAAATGGAATTGCGTGGATCGGTATACTGCGACACGTCGCTGATCTTGCCCGTGCCGGCATGGGCTAGCGTTTACAGGGCGCGGGTGCAAGGAGAGACGATAAACGGAGTGGCCGGCGGCTGGGGTACGTGGGGGCCATGGTATGTTGCAGGTGGACAGAGTTGACAGATGCAGTAAATGCGGCGCTCCGCTAGGCGACGGAAGCGGCTCGTGCTGTTACCTGCGTAAGGGATGGCGGCCATGGGTATTCCGCAGGATGTGTTGGCTGTTCGGTGTCAAATGTGAGGTTGTCGAATGGTAGACGAGCCAGGATACACTGAGCATGAGTACGACGGCCTGCCGAGGTACAAGCCTAAGGCCAAGCCGGGCGAGTGGGATATGTCGCTACGCCAGCGGATCTTCTACTCGCTGGCTCCTGTGTTCGTATTGACGGCGCTGGCGTCTATAGCGCTGATCGTCTTGCAAGTCATTTAACTGAGCGGGGTTGCGGCAATGAAGAACAACAGGCAATGGATCGGCGTCGTGGCCCTCTCGGTGTCGCTCCTAACCCTGCTGGCCGGCAGCGGGATCATGACCGGACTTGTCAAGGACAGGATCGGCGTCGCTGTGGCCATGGAAACGCAGGCCGTCAACATGGGCCACATGGTCAAGAAGATCGACTCGATTGAGGGAACGCTGAAGATCCTGGTCGACCAGCAGGCGTCCATCGTCGCCATGCAAATGCAGATCGTGTCGCTGGAGCAGAGGCTAGGGAGGCTGGAGAAATGACGATAGACGACTACATGAAGGCGCTGGAGTTAGACGAGGGGTTCCGTGGCCGACCATACTATTGCCCATCCGATGCCTTGTCGATCATGTACGGCCGCAATCTCGACGCGAACCCGTTCACTGAGGAAGAGGGACGCTTTATCCTCGGCCGCGATGTCAGGCGTATCGAGGCGGAAATGTCGGCCTTCTTCGGCCCTGATCTTTGGAACACTATAGGCGACTGGCGGCGCGTGGCCCTGGTCAACATGCGGTACCAGTTAGGGCGCAGCGGGTTCCGCGGATTCCGCAAGATGATTTCCGCCGTGAGGGCAAAAGACTGGAAGATGGCCGCAGCGGAGGCGGCAGATAGCAAGTGGGCCGATCAGACGGTGTTGAGGTCGGAGCGTGTTGTCACGGCCCTAGCAGACAACGTGAACACCTGGAGTTGATATGCCGCTAGACGGGAGCCCGTTGCAGTCTCCGCTCGTTACGGTCGAGTGGGTTGATATTACCGGCTCCCACGAGAAGCCAGGATTGACGAGGCGCTGGACAGATGGACGATTGCTGTCGGTAAATTATGAGAGCGAGGGCGTGACATGCGTCGTGCTAGGGTCTACTTGGGATGAGGACGGATGGACAGACTATAACACGTTCCCGGCAGCCTGTGTGCTAAACATCGAAGAACTACGTACCGCTATCGGGGAGGCGCCATGACGGCAATCAGGCAGGCGGTGATCTTTTCGGACTTGCATTGCGGATGTCAGTTTGGTCTCTGCCCGCAGGGAAAGATACGCCTTGACGGAGGCGGGACGTATACCCCGCCGAAGAGGCAGCGGCACCTATCGGAACTGTGGGAGTACGCTTGGAAGCATTGGGTCCCGAAAGCCACGAGGGGGGAGCCTTACGCTGTAGTCGTTAACGGAGATGTCCTTGACGGCGTTCACCACAACAGCGTTACGCAGATAACGCACAACCTGAACGACCAGAGGCGAATAGCCTACGATGTGCTGGCACCGATAAGGGACAAGACCGATGCGTTCTACATGGTCAGGGGCACGGAAGCGCACGTTGGACAGAGCGCACAAGACGAGGAATCGCTTGCTGGCCAGCTTGACGCGGTTCGTGACGACAACGGCAATGCTGCTCGTTACGAACTCTGGCTCGCCCTTGGTCCTGCGCTCGTTAATTGTGCGCATCATATTGGAACCTCTGGCTCGATGGCTTACGAAACGAGTGCGCTAATGCGAGAGTTGGCGGAATTGATGATCGACAGTGCCAGGTGGGGTCACCGGCCGCCTGACGTTGTGGTCCGCTCGCATCGGCACACACACGTAGAGGTGCGGATACCGACTCAAAACGTTTACGGGATCTGCTTTACTACGGCCGCCTGGCAGTTGAAAACGCCGTTCGCTAGTCGAGTCGCCGGGGCGCGGACGGTCACGCCGCATATCGGGCTGTCGCTTGTGCGACGAGGCGACGAGGAGATATACACCCGTCATTTCGTGCAGTCGCTTAAACGAAGCCGTGTAGCTACCCCGAGGAGGCGCAATGGGTAAGATACGCAAGGAATTAGGGCTGACGGCCGAAGAGATCATGGCCGAGTTGGCAGATTTGCCGTCCACGAAAGAGAACAGGAAGGTGCAGTTCACGCCCGAGCAGGACTTGGCGTTGTGGATCGCAAGGGGTCCTGGATCGGCGCACCATGTTTCGTGGCAGGAGTTCAAGAAGTGGTGGGCTAGGCGCTGGCCGGTGTACGCAGCGTGTACCTTGCGGCGCCGGCTGGTCGAGCTAGAGGACCAAGGCGGGCCGAGCAAACAATAAGCAAGGGTTGTAAATAGAGATACAACCCGAGGAGGTTTGAAGAGATGAACACGTTTTCCGATGTGATCGGTTGGATCACGGCGAACCTGGAGACGCTGGCTATCATCCTGGCTGCCATTGTAGCACTGCTGCGGGTGCTGAATACCGGGGCCTGGGCGATCAAGGCGCTGAACTTCATTCTCGGCGTGATCGAGGATCACTTGGACCCGGCGACGGCAGCGAAGGTCAAGGCGGCCGTGAAGTCCGAGATGAAGGGCCAGCCGGCGAAGATCAAGGCTATCGTGGACGACTCAGTGGCTACGGTGGACGACGGCAAGACTACGCCGCTGATGGCCAAGCGGTTGCTGTGAACAGCGAGATCCTTTTGACCCTGCTGGCGCTTCTCGCCGGTATTCTCGGTTGGGAGGTGATCCAACAGCATCGCTTGACGCAACGAGAGCGTGAAATGTGGGATGACGCCGAGCGGGCAAAGGGCGAAGCGGAAAAGAAGCGGATCGAAGATGAGCACAAGTCTAGCACTGGCAAGTCTGGTTCTAATTGGTTCAGCGATTGGCTTGCCTCCAAGCGGAGAGACGGCAAGTGATCGAGTCTTGCCGGATTGCGTTGCGGCCTGGATGGATACCAGCTCGACCTGGGCTGTGTTCCAGGCGGCCGTCGAGGACAGTTTGCGCGACGAGCGGATCAGACGGGCAGAGGCCGAGGCCGCGCTGGCTCGGTCTCTTGCCCGTGATTGCGGCTCGTCCACGTGGCGATGGTGGGCGTTGCCCGTAGCGGCGACAATAGGCGTGCTGATCGGCTCGGCGGCCAGCAAATAGGAGATAGAAATGGCCAACATCACGTACAATGTGTTCAGGCGCTTGCACATGGGGACCTACGAGCCTTCTCCGCCTCTAGGGCCTTCCTACAAGCTAGACCTGTCATTTGACGGCGACCAGGAAAACGGCAGGGTTTACTGCACTCTGATCAAGGACACCTACACGCCTAACAGAGATGACACTTATAGTAATGTAGTGCGTTATGAGGTGGGGGGCGGCGGATACGGAGGCGCTGAGAGGATCGAGACGCCGGCCGTAACGATAGACGCCGTATCGCACTACGCAGCGTTCGACGGTGACGACGTAACGTTCTCGTCTATCACCGCGACAGGCGTTAGATACGCGCTTCTGTTCCTTTATCGGCGAGAGGCATCTGTAAACCTACACTTGCCGCTCATGCTGGTCGATTTCGGGTCGTCGCTGAGCGTTACGGACGCTGATTTCGTCATTCAGTGGTCCTCGGTAGGCATCTATGTCCTGGCGCACGTACCGTCAGATTCAGGCAACACGTTTATCTATACGAACGCCAAGTACCAGATGCTAACTGGCGGGTATGAGCTTGGAGACAGCGGAGACGCGCTCAAGGTAGTGCTTCTGTCGGCCCTACACTCGCCTGATCCAGAGGACGTTGACTACGACGATGTCAGCGGCGACGAGATCACAGGCGCTGGGTACACGACCGGTGGTGAGGATATCACCGGGCAGGCGATAGGGCTTGTCACCGGGGCTTCCGGGTACGGGTACATGACCTGCGCCAACACTGACTGGACGTCGGCCACGTTCTCCGCTACTCGAATGGCGATTTACAACACGACGGTAGACGATGAACTGGTCATGACGGCCAGGTTGCCGGTCAATCCTAATACTGGCAACAACACATGGTCTACGGTAGGCGGCCTGTTCCGTCTGATCGTAGGAAGTGTTGGTTACGTCAACGTAGGCGGCCAATAATGCCTTCTCCGCTCGTTTGCGTCGGCATGGCTACAGCTAGGACACCGTCGGTCAATACCGGCGTCCATGTTGTGGCCGCCCGGTGCGAAGGTGGTGCGAGGGCTTATGCCCCTGTGGTGGCGACAGATCTGTTCGTAGACGTCTTGCCGTGCGTCGGGTTGGCATCTGGTGTAGCGCCTTCTGGCGTTATCGCAGTTGCCAACGTATCGGTGATAGGGTTGCCGTCTGTCGGGATGGCCGGCGCCAATGCTCCCTCTGTGCTGGCTACTGGCGGGACTGTGTGGCCGGCTGACTATTGCGCGTGCTCTGGATCTGCTAACACTCCCGGCGTGCAGACGGAAGACCAGGACCAAGTATCGCCGGCTGCGGCCTACGGAGCGGCAGCGTCTCTGGCGCCGACAGTGCTGATCCTGGACGAAGTGCGCGTTTACTCCTCTGTGGTCGAGGACGTGGCCTCCGCCCTGGCAGGCGATGTCTATATCTTCGATCCGATCCAGGCTACGCAAGCTGTTGGCGGCGCCGCGTCGTTGGCGCCTGCGATGATGATCACAGACAGGGTGATCGCCTATCCGTCACAGGCTATCGGTACTGCTAGCGCCAAGGCGCCGCAGGTCAGGGCTGACTCTGGGGATCCTCCACCGATGCTGGCCGAGGAGTTAAGGCTGTGGGCGCCGATAACTCCGATACCGGAGCATGACGCCGTGATAGCCACGGAAGCTGAGTATGCGGCCCCGATCATGGAGACGATAACGCACAACACGACGCTGTGGGAGGGGGGCATGATCGAGGTGGGCGCTCCGCCGCCGCCGCCGCCTAAACCTCCAAAGCCTAGCGACGACCCGATACCAGAAGAGCCGGCGTTCGGAGAGTGAGGACGATATGAGTCTAGTAGTAGGAGATGTCGGGACGACGATCAGCCTGGATGTGGGTCAGGATTTGACGGCAGCCGGCAGCGCCAAGATGGTGCTCATGGCGCCCGGAGAGGACCCGGTGATCAAGACGGCTACTACGTCAGGACAACTGATCAGGTATACGACGGTGGAGGGTGATATCGAGGTTGACGGACGATGGGTGTTCCAGGGGTGGGTAGATCTAGGTGCATGGAAGGGATACACGCGCCCTGTCTACGACACAGTGTACCCTAGACTGGCGGATGTGACGGCCTGATGGCTGATATTCTGGACTCCAAGTCGAAACGTTGGATCAACGGCATGTTGCGCCGCGTTTCGTTCTATGGCACCAGGGAGAAGGGATACGCTGATAGCGGGCTGTGGCTGTTCCTGAAACACGTCAAGACGTTCGATGAGCACGACAGAGAAAACCCGATCAAGCCGCTGGACGTGGACAAGTACCAGTACCTAGTCTACGTGTTCCTGCACATGCTGGCGCTCAACGAGATGTTCATGCCGAAGTCTCGTCAGGTCAAGATGTCGTGGGCGGCAGCGATCTTCGCCACTTGGTACGCCAGAACTGCGCCGCACAGGCTGATCGTGGTCCAGAGCGAAAAGGAGGACAAGGCCAACGCTCTGGTCACGAAGGGCAGGCAGGACCCGTCAGGCGGCCGCATGTCCTTTATAGAGCATGAATTGCCATGGTGGCTCAAGGATTACAACATCATAGGTGGGGCCGGCAACAGGGTAGGCGAGCTTGTCTACACGCCGTCCAGGACAACTGAGCAGGGCATCGTTATCCCGTGGTTCGGCAGCCGTATTCTTGCCGTAGCGCAGGGGCCTAATCAGGTACGAAGCCTCGTGCCGTCTCTGTATCTCGGTGACGAGGCTGGCATGTGGGATATGTTCTCTGAGACGTGGACCGCCGCTGCGGCGGCCGTCAAGTCCGGCGGTGACACGAGCAAGATGTTCGCGTTCTCGTCTGTATACGCTGGATCTCAATACAACGACGCCATCCTGGAGGGTATCGACGTATCAGAGGGTAAAGAGGGCTATCAGATCGAGTATTCAGGTATCAGGGCTATGGATGATATCGTGAACAGGCTCCCGTCAGGAAAGCTCCCGAGGGGGCTACGGTCGTTTGAGACGCCGTCAGGGATGCCTGTGCTTGAAGTCCACTACACGGCCGACCCAGACAAGCGGCCTGATACAGAGCAGGGGAAGGCGTGGATGGAGCGGGCTTCCAGGCCGTATATCAACGGAGGCACTGCTAGCGCCGACTGGCAGCGGGAAATGGAGATCGACTATTTCGCTTCCGGCGGCTCCCTTGTATTCCCGATGGCCAGCGATCCTAAGGCCAAGATTTGGCATCCGGTAATGACGCTGCGCGATGTGCGCAATCTAGGACTCAAACTGTATGCCGGGTACGATTACGGGCCTCGCAACCCGTCGGCGTTCATCGTGTGGGGCCAGGCCCCGGACGGCAAGTGGTACGCTATCGACGAGATTTACGAGCCGTGCGTCAACTACGTAGAGCATTGCAAGAAGATCAAGACGAACAAGTGGTCCGCCTCTAAGCTGATCCAGAAGATCGTGTGCGACCCTCAGATGATGGCCGAGGATCAGCAGACGCTAAGTGGCAAAAGTTCTATGCTGGCGTTGTTCAGGGAGCAAGGCGTCCGCATGGTACCCGGAAACAAGGGCGCCGACCTGCGGTTCGTGCAGTTGTTGCGGTACCTATGGCGCGATCCGGCCAACCCGCAACTTGTCATCTGTGAGAACTGCTGGAACCTCAAGCGAGAGGTGCAGCGGCTCAAGTGGCAGCCGCAATCAGGTAAGGTCGCCAGGACAAGCAATTTACCTGAAAAGATCATGGACAAGAACAACCACGGCTTCGATGCCAGCGCATACTTGCACGATACGAGGCCGAAGCCGCCGGAGTTTGTCGCTTTGAAGCGTGGTGGGATGACATGGGATCAGGCGATGGAAAGGATCAGGAGGCATGAAGAAGAACAAGAACTCAGGCGATACGCGGTCTAGCGGCGCCGGGACCGACCCGTGGGTGGGCAAGGTCCGCTACGACAAGGGCAAGTTCTACACGTTCACCTATTGCTGCGGTGGCTGTGGAGCCCAAATCAGAATCAAGGACGTGTGTTCTGGCGATAGGGTCTGCGGATTGTGCAATCGTCGGATGGCCGTCAGCAAAACGGAAGTGTAACTCATGTCCGTGTACGACGATACGAAAGTTCCACGTGGAACAGAGGACAGGGTCAAGGAGTACCAGGCCGAGATTCGGCGTGCGGTGAAGATCCGCAAGGATCTTATGGAAGAGTGGCAGGAAAACGAGGAAAGCTGTTACGGAGACCATTTCCGTGACAGGGACGACCGCACGAAGATCAACAAGCTAGGCTCCTTTGTCGAGTCGCGCACGGCAGCCCTGGCCCACAGAAACCCGCGCTGCAAGATCACGCCGAGGAATGAGGCCGGGTGGGAGCCGGTCACGGTGCCTGTGATAGACCCTGATACAGGGCCGATCATGGATCAGGCAATAGACCCTATGACCGGGTTGCCGACGATGCAGCCGCGCACCAAGACAGTACCTCGGTACAAGGTCCTGGAAAACGTGGTCAACTATCTGCTCGGAAGCCACGATTTCAGGGCGGCCGCTAACGGCCGGCTGTGCGTCAAGAGCGCACTAGTCACCGGCCTGGGGGCGATGAAGGTCGGGTACTCGGCGGACTATACGTACACTGACGAGACGGCTCCGCCGCTGCCGATAGAGCAGGCGGCGCTGACAGACATAAACTGGCTTAAAGCCAACTACGAGTTCTCCCCCACAGGGGAACCGCAGGTAGACGCGAACCAGATGCTAGTGCCGAAGGGGCAGATCCCTATTTCGGAGCAATGGTTCGTGGAGTGGTGCGACTCGAAGCGTATGCTGTTCGACCCTGCCGGCGAGAACGATCCCGCCAGTATGCAATGGGTGGCTTACGAGTATTGGCGCAAACTGCGTGACGTCAAGAACGACAAGACGCTCAAGAACACCGAGGACCTCAAGGCGTCCGGCCACGAGGCGGAGGACGACGAGCACTATACTTATGACGAGGATGACAACGACAAGTCCAAGATGGTGTTGCTGCGCGAATTGTGGGATTTCAAGCGTAGCAGGCTTGTCGTGCTGGCCGCCGGACACAGCAAGATGTTGCGGGACGATCCTATCCCCGATGGCGTCTGTAAGAAAACTGGGCCTTGGGCGTTCTACCGGCCGGTAGAGAAGCCGTCCTCGTGGTACGGACAGGCGCCGGCGACAGTCCTCATGAAGATCAACAGGTTCTACGATGAGGCCAACAGGACGGCGATGGAGGAAATGCGGAAGTCGCCGATCAAGGTGCTGGTAGACAAGCGGTTCGTAAAGGACGAGGGTGTCCTGACACAACTCCGCAGCGATCAGAAGGCCGTCGTGCCGATAGACATGGTTGACGTGTCCGAAGCTGTCGGGCTCGATAGGGTGGTATTCCCGGTCAAGTATCCGTCGATGGCTCCCGAGATGTTCCAGTATACCAGGTACATCGCGCAGAATTTCGATGAGATCGCCGGACAGCCGGCAGAGTCTCGCGGCGTCGCGTCGGCGAACACGGCCGCGCAGGTCAACGCGCTTACCAGCAGGGAGTTCTTGCGGGAAGACTACCAGCGGTCAATTTACGCTGAGAGCTGGCGCACGATCCTCAAGAAGCTCGTTGATTCGTTGCAGACGAACATGACGATAGATCAGGCCGTAACGATCCTGGATGGTGACGGATACGCCTGGATGGCGATGGCGTCGCCTGAAATGATTCAGGGGGACTATGACGCGGATATCGACGTTCAGGACATGGAGCCCCTGAACAAGCAGATGGACCGCGCCAACTTGGTGAACATGCTGACTATCGTAGGCCAGGCCCCGCTTCTTGCTGCTGACGAACAGGCGTTCGAGGGGATTTGCGAGATGTTCGGGCTCGGAGACAAGAGGATCGCCAAGGGGATCTCCCGTATGGCCCAAATGCAGATGATGGTACTGGCTAGTGCCAAGACGCCACAAAAACCTGGCAGCCAGGCGCCAGAGAACGAGTCAGACGCTATCGCCCAGCAGGGCGGCGGCGTGATGTGGGGAGGCTGACATGCCGTTATACGATTACCACTGTCCTGATTGCGGCAGGTATCAGGAAGAGTTGCAGCGAATGCAGGACAAGCACGAGGCGTTTTGCCAGAAGTGCGGCATCAAGATGGAGCGGGTCTTCTACCCGGCGTATCTGACAGGAGACCTGCCGCAGACCAAGGGGACTGTTTGCGGGTATGATGAGTCTTTGGGTGTCGAGTTACGGGGTCGGGCACACCGCGAGGCCATCATGCGCGAACGCGGGCTAGCGGAGTTCGTCCCCGACCCCCAGATGCAGGCGTACAGGGAAGAGATCAAGTATGTGGAGAAGCACGCTCCTGGTCGAGATGGGCGTGCAGCGGTGGCGCGGTTGCGCTCTGAGATGGGCACGAAGCGCCGTGAACGGAACGTCAAGCGCGTAGTAGACGCGGCGTTCAAACAGCAGAAGGAAGGCTGATAATGGACAACCTGTTGGAAGGTATCCGTGGCGCTATCGACGGGGCCGAGGAATCCGCCGCGTCGGAGGCCGGGGGCACCCAGGAGGCGCAGGAAGTGTCTCAGGAGGCGCCCGAGCAAGACCAGGAACAACTAGACCAGGGGCAAGCAGAGCTTGAAGAGGAAGAGAGCGGTGGTGAGCAGGAAGACGATGGGGCGATAGACTGGAATCGCGTCAACGAGTTTCCGGTGCACAGGCTGCCGCCAGGTGTAGCTAAACTCCGTTCTGATCGTGACCGTCTAGCGTCAGAGGTCGGGGAGATGCGCAAGCGTTTCGCTGAACTCGAAGCTACGACCAAGGCCGCGAAGAAGGAGGACCCCAAGGATGACAAGCCGGAGCCTATTACCGCTGATGATGATGCGGAGACGATCCAGCGCAAGGTGGCTGAGATCGCTTCTTGGCACGCACGGCAGCAGGCGAAGGTTGTGGAGTCCAAGATCCAAGCCATTGAAGAGCGCGAAGAGAAGTCTCGTTTGGAGGCCGCGCAGCGGTTTCTCGCGGGACAGGCGACGCGGATCGAGCGCAGCGACGGATACAGCCAGGAGGTGGGCTCTATGATGTCTGCTCTGGCTGGTCGCAATCCAGGTTGGCGTGAAGCCCTCGGCTCCGAAGAAGGCTGGGATCAGCTTTTCGGATACGCCCGGTATATCGTAGATAGCCAGGCGAAGAAGACACAAGACATTACCAGGAAGGCGACGGCCAAACAGCGCGAGGTGCCGCGAGCGGCGACCTCGGCCAAGGGCGCGTCGAAGGACATCGAGTTGCCCGGTCGTGACGGAGACTTTGAAGGAAAGATCGGCGCTATCTTGGATGACTTCGACGGCTAGTGGTCTAGCCTTTCAGGAAGAGGGTGAGTTAGATGCCAGCTAATTTTCTAGGTTCGGCAACCGCCGTTGACATGAACGGCAGGCTGACCCACACGACTCAATGGGTCGAGAAGAAGGGCGTCATTCAGGACGCATACTTCGCTGCCAACCCGCTCTTTGCCCGCCTGAAAAAGAAGGGCAAGGTGAAACTTTCCGGCGGCGCCCCCGGCGGCACGCACGAGCAGGTCAACTTGCTGTACGGCGAGAACGAGACGTTCGGCTGGTACAAGGGTTATGACGTCTTGAACATCGACCCGCAGGACAAGATGGGCGCTGCGTTCTTCCCGTGGGCGCAGGCCCATATCGCGGTGTCCATCGACGGCATCAGCATGCTTGAAAATGCTGGTCCTGCCAAGCAGAAGGACCTGATCCAGTCGAAGATGACGCAAGCGATCATGACGATCGCCCAGCAGTTCAACTCCGCGCTCCTGGACGCCTCGATCACCGGCGCAGAGACTGCGGCGAACGGCAAGGCGATCTACAGCATTCCGATGCTCGTGGACGCAGACGTAGACCGTGACCGGGCTATCGCCGGGCTGAACGGCCTGACGTATCCCTGGTGGCGGAACAACGCCGTGGACTACGGCGCGACACACACGATGGCGGTGTTCAAGCGGACGCTGCTCCACATGAAGAACACCTGTTCCCGCCAGGGGAATATCGGCGGCCCGCCTGATTTCTACCTGATGGATCAGTCGTCCTTCGAGAACTACGTGATGTCCGTCGAGCCTCAGCGGCGCTACACCAGTTCCGCAGAGACGAACGCCGGCTTCGAGGACATGAACGTTCTCGGAGCGGAAATCACCTGGGATGATGGCGTTCAGGACGCGGAGACCAACGACGGTACGTCGGTCGCCGGGTCCATCTACGCGCTCAACACCAACTTCCTCGGCCTGCGAGTGCTCGCGGGTAATGATTGGAAGTGGCGCGGGTGGATGGATGTCGTGGACCAGGACGCGAAGGTCAATAGCTGCTTCTGGGCTGGTCAGCTCGTGACCACGAACAGGCGCAAGCACGGCGTGATTTACGGCGTCACCAAGACGGCGTTCACGGGTTAACGAAAGGTGGTGAGTTCTATGCAACGTCCTACTATCACGGGGGTTACGGGGTACACCCCGCAACCTGACCTCGTGTTTCGTACCGTCATTGCCGGCGGGACGATCTCTCAGGGCGACCCTGTGATCTGGAACACGACCACCAGCTATGACGGTATGACCGTGATCGCTTGTGCCGCCAATACCATGGTGGTCGGTGTCGCGTGCCATGACGCGATAGCCGGCGGTGCTCTACGTCTCCAGACAAGCGGCTCTATCGCCGATGGTTGCGGTTTCGTCACTACCGACGGGGGCGTGACTGCCGGCCAGGGGCTTTTCCCGACGACCGCAGTAGCCGATAGCGGCACCCTGGCCACGGTGATGGCAGCCGGGACCTGCTTCGGGTATGCCGCTGCGGCCGATTCGGGAACGGAGTTGTCCAGCGGTCATCTCTTCTGCCGAGGATGAAAGGTAGGTGTTGGTATGCAGAGCCCTACTATCACCGGCACTACGGGGTACACCGCTAGTCCTGACCTGAGCTTCCGGGTGGTCGTCAACGGCCACTCGGCGGCTCTCTTGAAGGGCACGCCGGTGATCTGGAAGACCACGACGGGATACGACGGGTATTCCGTTCTAGCTTGCGCGGCCGGGTATCCGGTATGCGGCGTCCTGTGTGATGACGTCGATCCCGGAGAGCCGGTCGTGGCTCAGACTGGCGGTTCTATCTCTGACGGGTGCGGTTACGTGATCACGACCGGTACCGTGACCGCAGCAGATTTCCTCATTCCGGGTACGGCCAATGCCACGGGCGATGTGGCGGCCGATACCCAACTCGCCAAGGGCAATGTGTTCTGCTATGCGGCCGCCGATACGGCCAGCAACAAGGTAAGCAGCGGACACCTGTTCTGCTTCGGGTAGACCCTGACAGGGGTGGGGGCTTCGGCCCCCGCCCTACCAAGGCGGCGCGATGCCAGAGCTTGTAAGCGAAGTGACGAGACTGGTCAGGGCTTTGGCCCCGGACTACGAGTATCGGTGGACCGACGCGGCTATCCGCCGTTGTGCGCACCTGGCCGATCTGGCCGTCTGCGAGGGCGCGGCGCATGTCTGGCGGTCTACTGATATCACTCTGGTAGAAAACGTCTACAGTTATGACCTACCTGTGGACGTTTTGTCTGTCCAGGCGGTCAGGTACAGCCCAGACGGGATCTCCTACGACCGTGTATTGACCAGGGTGCCGGCCAGGATGCTGGACCGGTATAGCCAGAGGTGGCAGGCTGACACGGGATTCCCTGGCCACTACGCTCTTCTGTCTCATCCTGGGATAGACGGGTACAGCAAGTTGATCGTATGGCGCAAATTGGCCAGCGCTGGCGGCGAGACGCTGAGGGTCGAGTATACGGCCTCCAGGGCGCCCACAGATGCCGTCACGCTGCCGGCGACGATCATCCAGGACGTTTACCTGCCCTACGTGATCTCGCTGCTACGGGCCGCTGAGGAGCCTCCAGAGGCGGCGGCCGCCATGCGGCAGTTCAAGGACGGCATGCCCCGGGCAAGGCTACAGTTAACCCATAGGGGCCTGGAGACCAAGAGGGTGCGCGGGGGTGTGTTATGACCCTGCGGGAATTGAAGATCATGTTCTGGGAGCTTGTAGGCGGGGAGGTGACTAGTTCTCAGATCACGGAGGACACCTTGGAGGTCTGGGCCAATATGGGGGTCCGTGATCTGGTCGAGGCGTCCAAGTGCTTGCAGGCCAACGCGGCTCTCGAGGTAGAGCAGGGCAAGCAGGAATACGACCTGCCGGATGATTGCGTGCAGGTATGGCGTGCGGCCTACGATGATCAGAAGTTGCGGTTTACCGGCAAGTGGGAGTTGATGCAGGCGGACAGTTCTTGGGATACGATGGAAGGGCTTCCGAGGGCATACTATCTTGATGGCGTGCTAGGCAAGATCGGGTTATACAGGATGCCGTCGTCTGATAGTTTATTTGACGGCAGCGACTTAGTGGGGCGCTGGCTCGACTTGTTCTACAACGCCTCGCCTCCGGCGTTGTCTAGTGACGACGATGAGCCGGCGCTCCCGCTATGGGCGCACCCCTACGTTCTGTTCTACATGCTGTCGTCTGCGTACTCGATGGTCGGCGCTCAGCGCATGGCCGAGAAGGCCGGGTACTGGCTGAGCATGTATCGCTACGGCCGGGACAGGTTGTCGTCCAGAAGCACAGACTCGGGACCGGACGAGTTGACGATGTTCAAGGATGTCGGTGAGATCGACGGCCTGGCGTTCGGCGTGAACTACCCGCTCCATATCCCAGAACCGGGAGCTTGAGATGGCCGCTACTGTATACGGTACGCGAAAGTTCTTCGGCCTGGACAGCCAGACCGCCAAGCACCTGCTAGATGACGGGGAACTTACGCTCGCCGACAACGTGAACTTCGATACGCACGGCGCTGTCAAGCCGGAACTGACAGACGTTAGATTCAGCGGCGCGGCGGCAGCCAACATAAGTGGCATAGGAGTAGGCACGATAGACGGCGTTACTCATGTATTCTATAAGGCGTACTCTGTAGGAGACGGTGAATACATAGTATACAGGTTTGCCGGCCAGCAGACGGCGCAGCAGATTCCGGGAACGTGGGGGGCCGGCACGCTGAGGGCATATCAGGGAGACAACGTCGTTGTCCTGGTCGATGGTACTAACATGCGGGTGTGGGATGGTAATATCCTGCGCAAGCTAGGCCCGGTCACGGCCGGCACTGGTTTCGGCGCCGAGGCTGGCGTTGTCGTAGAGAAGAGGGAAGATCCAGCAGAGCTAGGATACCAATATATCAGCAGGATGGAATGGGATTGGGATGTCGACGACGGGGGCGGACCGCCGGTACAACTAGCATCGCCTGGGGACCTGTTCATAAAACACAGGCAGACCAGCGGAGTCCCCGACCCGCACGTTCTCAACGAGGGGCAATTATTCAGATTCTCTCTAATGAAGTATTACTTCATTATCAGCAAGGACGGCGACGTCAGCCCAGAGGTGATGAACTATATCCTATCCTTGCGCGGCAAAACGTTGAAAGCATCGCTTAACTACATAGACGAAGCGACTCCGATACCGGATACTGAATGGTTCAGGGCTACCCACATCGTAGACCAGGACGCCAACGAGGACCCGATCATCGTACCGGGCACCGGCGGCCAACTATACAGAGCGGCCAACAACCCGCCATACGAGAGATCTATCGGCGGGTATACCCCGATGTCCGAATACGCCGGCCCTGTATCTTGCATGTTGACAGGCAGGTATAAGTACGGCGTCGTGTACGTTCTGGAACTTCCAGACGGCAGGGAGCTAGAGTCCAGATTCATCCCTATCTCTGGCGCTATCGACAGTGACGAGGATGACGCTACCGGTGATCCTATCGACGCTTTCGACCTGGAGCCTAAGGACGTCGTTCTTGTAGTGGCGCCGAAGGTGACTGAAACTGACTTCGAGGACTACGTGCTAGACGATGGCACGGCCGTCCTCGGCACGGACCTGAACTACAAGATCAGGATATACCGAACTAAAATGGACGGCGAGTCGTTCTACGTGCTGGCCGAGTTCGATCATGAGGACGCTTACGACGATACGGATCCCGAGACAGACCCTGACGCTACAGGCGTTCACCTTTACGACAGCACGCCTGACCTGGAACTAGGCGCTCTCTATATCCACGGCCAGGGAAAGAGGGAAGCACCGGTCCTGTTCTCCGATGCCGTGGTCAGTTCCAATAGGATCTACGCTATCAACGAGGCCGATAGGCGGGACCTGCATTTCAGTTTCGTAGGCGACATGGACTACTGGAATCCGCTGGACTTCGTGCAGTTTCCCGAGGCGCTGACGGCCGTATCGTCTATGCCTGGTTTCGTGGCCGCGTTCTCTGCCACGAGGTGCTGGCTGTACGACAACGACGATGGCGTGGGCTACCTAGTGGAGATTCCCGTAGAGCACGGGGTGCAGTCTCAGGACTCGGTCTTGTCCCTGTCCAGCAACGTCTACTTCGCTAACGGCATGGGTCTCTTCGAGTTGTCCGGCAGCCGGGTGCGCAACGTCGCTCGGCCTGTAGAGGACGAGTGGCGGTCGGCGCATACCGGCTCGTGGGCAGGCGTTGCCCTCGGCTCCAAGATGATCTGGTCCCCTGGCGTAGGCAGGGCGTTCGTTATCAAGCTGTCTGACGACGGGATCAGGTGGGCCAGGACAGACCAGCCAGACGGAGCGTACTACCAGCGCATGGTCGCCGACCCCTCGGTCAACAGGGTCATAGCGCAGATGGACGATGGTGTCTATGTGTTCGGGTCCGGTAGCGAGTACAAGACGTTAGGAGTCCGCAGCAAGGACTATGGCTCCGGCGTCTTGGGCGTTGCCCGCAGGCTGACTCTCGACGCTTCAGGCGATATCGACGGGTACGCCTGGGTGATGAGCAACTACCACCCGGAGCCGGAGCCTATCAAGATCACCGGCAAGGGCGGTGCCCGCAGGCTGGCGGCGTACAATCTCAAGACCATGCAGGGCGAGTTCTGGTCCCTGGCATTCACCGGGACTGGCGAGCTTTACGGCTGGATGCTGGAGGTAGACGAGCATGATTCTTCCTATTAAGGACAGCTACGAGGAACTGTTGAAAGAGAAGCGGTTGCGCATGCTGCGCAAGGCCGTGAAGCAGGGCACTTGGCGAGATAACGAAGGCGGTGCGTGATGAGTGCGTGGCTTCCTGTTGCTGCCGGGGCTGGCAGTCTCTTGGGCGGTCTATTCGGTGGTGGCGGCGCCGAGCAGCGGCCGATGAACACCGGTATCACGAACCCAGAGCAAGTCGCGTTGCTGCGCCGGATGATCGAGGCTTACGGCCAGGGCAGCGGTGAGTTCGGGTTCGGGCCTGCGGCGCAGTCCGGGTACGCCACGCTTAGCGGATTGCTCGGTGGTCGTGGTATCGGCATGGGTTCCGGCGTAGCGCAATCGGCGTTGTCACAGATGATGTCTCAGGCCATGACGGCGGACTCCCAGAACAGGCAGAATTACGGCATGAATCTGGTCGGCGCCGGCCCTGGATCTCTGTTCAATTACGACAGGCTAGGAGTCGGGACTAGTGGGCTGTCTGGCGGCGCGAATCAGGGATTGTTTGGGGTGCTACAAAGCATACTGAGGGGTAGATAATGAGTACCGATCCTGTGTGGGATGCGCGAGAGCGGCAGCGGCGCCGGCAGAACAGGACGGCCGGGTTCGGGCAGGCGTTGCAGGGCCTAGGCAACACGCTCCTGGGATACTGGATGAACAAGAAGTCCCAGGACCAGGAGCAGCAGAACAGGTTGTCGCTGCTCCAGGAGCGGGAGCGTCTGGCGCGGGAGACTGAAGCCTTGCAGCCGCAGGCGCCGACGGTCGGCGACGTAGCGGTTCCAGGGTCCCCGCTATACGGGATGTTCTCTGGCATAGGCATCAGCCCTGATCTACGCCTTGTCGGCCCAGGCGGTGACCTGGCCAGGCAGATAGCTGCTGAGCAGTTCAAGCACAATCTTGCCTGGACTCCAGGAACGGAAGTTGCCGGCATCCCGCAATACACGGCGGCCGGCGCTGACATAGCTAATAGGGAATTGTGGAAGCGTACCCAGGAGCCGAATCTGGCTCCGGGGACTGCCGAGTGGAAGCGGGTGCAGGACGTAGATCTATCTGGCCAGCGCCTTTTGCGCGATGAGATGAGCCGTATATCCAGGGAGACAATGAGTAAGGCGGCCTCTGATCGAAGGTCAAAAGATGCTCTTGGTAGAGTCGTAAAGAACATGATGCCTTACCCGTGGCAGGGATTTTCTATCGAGCCGCAGATGGCGGGCGCAGCTATGGACTCGCTCATGAGCGGCAGCCCTGGCGTGGCCGGCAACGAGTATGCCGCCGCGATGGCTCCTAAGACGGGGCTGTTCGAGATGCTGCGTGCGAGCAAGGGTATGCCCATCGAGTTGCCAGACGCCGGTAGGGTCGATCCTTCTACGATCCAAGAGAAGTCGAAGGGGCGCAACGTCGATCTCTACGCCGGCAAGAAGTTGCTATCCAGAGCTGACATCGAAGCTCTGTTTTCGTGGTTCCAGTCTCAATCCAGGGCTGCCGAGTCGATGCCAGAATTACCGGAGTGGGCTCGATACTAGATAGGTGGCATGATGCAGTCTTACCGGCTGTCAGACATTCTAGCGGCCAGGCAGCGACGCGGCCTGCCTGTCGATGACGACTCGGTCCGCGGCCTCGTAGACAAGTACAATCAAGCGTTCGCGTCAGGAGCCACTACTGATGTTCTGGAAGTAGACATCCCTCCGCTCGGTGGCGGTGGCATGTCATGGGAGCAATACAGTAGCGGGGCGGCTGCGCCGGAATATCCTCTTGAGTTCCTGCTTGCCGGCGGTGCCGGGGCAGGAGCCTTGTCAGGGCCTGCGACCGGGCTGGCTGCGAGGATCGGATTGGGCCGCCTCGCGCCCATAGCCGGCGAGTCTCTGGCCGGTGGTGCAGGGTACGGTACAGCCGGGTACGGCGTGTCAAGACAGCAGGGAGCCACGCACGGGGAGGCGCTGGAGTCAGGTCTAGTCACAGGCGCTTTAGCCTCCATGTTCCCGTGGCTTTTTGCTGGCGCTCGCGGCCTGGCCGGCGTCGCACGTGGTCGCGGCCAGGCGGCCGCGCCAGAACCGCCGGCTCCTGCCGCCCCGCCACCTGAGCCGCCTATCAAGCCTCCACTTACCCAGGCCAAGCCTACGGCTGCTACAGCAAAGACGCGTCCCATTGAGCCGGAAGTAAAGCCTGAGGTAGTTGTCGAGCGAATGGGGAGAGCCGGCCGAGATCCTGCTGCGAAAACCGAGCCGATCAGAGCAGTACAAGAGGCTCCTCCTGGCAGCATTCTTGATGACATCATTGAAGCGCAGACAAAGGCGCGTGAACTAGGATCGCAGTCGTCCACTACTGGCAGCAAGTTGTTGGATGAACTTATCGACGCCGGGATGAGCAAGCGTACCGCAGCTACTCCGCCGGTGGTAGAACAGACCCCGAAGCCTCTCAAGTCCCCGTCTGGCAAGGTTCCTGGCGTACCTGGCAAGGCGGCGCCCAAGCCTCCTATTAGAGCGATGGCCAAGCCTCCAGTTCAAGAAGCCGAGACTGTGGAACGGCCGCAGGCCGAGCCGGCGCAACCATTGCCACAGACTGAACCTGAGGTACAGGAGGCAGCTCCTGTCGAGCAAGCAGAGCCTATCCAGCATGCCGAGAAGGCTCCGTTGCGCAAGATCGCTAAGAAGGTTAAGCCAGCGCCGCTGCCCAGCCAGCCTCCGGAGCAAGAGGCGCAAACCGAGTCCGCAGAGGTGAAGCCAGAGCCCAAGAAGCCGATCAGGCGTACCGCCGAGAAGTCCGCTCCACCCCCGGCGAAGAAGCAGGTCAAGGCGCTCAAGGGAGCGCGGCGGACCGCCAAGAAGGGCGCCGGGAAACAAATAGACGGCGGCATTGTGGCTAGGGTAAGCACTGCCAGCGGCCAATGGGAATACCGCATAGCGCACAACCCAGAGGGGATGCCGGGGGCGCCACAGTTGCAATACTCGGCGCAGATAAGACGTGCCGGTGCCGGAGAGTGGGAATCCGCGCTGCTCGGCAACAGAGCAAGCCCCGATAGCGTGCGAGACAGCATAGCCCATGAACTCGCCTACAATCATCCCGATGCGGATATCCTGGACAGTGGAGTAAGCAGGGCTTTTGATGGCATCGCGGCGTCTCGCGCAGCCGAGAAGGCTGCTAAAGAAGAGCAGCGCCTAGCTGAAGACAAGAGGCGGCTCGATGAACAAGAGGCGAAAGAAGGTGTGCTGAGGCAGATCGCCGGCCACAAGCCCAAGTTCTCGCGCAAGAAGATCAGGCTCGCCGTGAAGTCCGGTGACGAATTGTTAGAGTTGGACGCATTTGTCCATGGCGATTGGGCCTATCACGGTGACGCGAAATCCGGCTATACCATCACCCATGTTCCATCAGGTTTGCGCATTCGCACCGAGGACGACGTGCAGGCCGCGAGGCGACTGGCGTATCGGGCAGACCGTACGATGAGCAAATGGGACGGCAAGGGCAAGCCGCCGAAGAAGTTCAAGGATCAGGGCAGGGATGTGTTGCTGGCACACAAGCTTAATAAACCACTGCCAGAGATAGCCGGCGAGCAGGAGAAACCACCCAAGAAGCGCGGCAAGGACGTTACACTAGGCACCGGGCTTGGCGGTGCACAGGAGAGCCTGGAGCAAATCGCCAAGAGCATCGAGTTCGAGCCTCCTAGCGACAAGCAGCAGAAACGCGACGTGCTCTACCGTGGCGCCACCGAGTACCTACAGGACTTCGATCTTGCCAAGTGGTACAACTCGGTAGGCAGGATACGGAAGCCGGCAGTAACGCCAGGCCGCAGCGATCAGCGTTGGGATTCGTGGGTCCGCCCGCCAATCGAGTTCGTGAACGAGGTCACGGCCTTATACGACAAGTACCAGGGAGACCTGGCGGCAGGCGAGTATGAAATAGGCGGCCCGAAGTTCATGTTCGCCGCGATGGACCAGGGGTTCATTGACGGCCCGATGCAGCGAGTATTGACCTCGATCCAGTCTGTGCAGATAGCCCGCGAGGAATACAAGCACAAGTACATCCAGCGAGCCATGAAGGCTCTTACAGAGTTCAGACGTATTGGTGACATGAAGCGCGGCAGCAAGTTGAGAGACTTGACAAGGCGCATGGAGGACGAAAGCCACCGGGATGACGATGACGTTAAGGCTGTGCGCAGTATCCTTGACGACCTGCGCCGTGATGTCAACGACGCACGAGTGGCCAGGGGCGACGAGCCGATCAAGTGGCTGCCAAACTACGTGCCGCACATGCAGCAATTGGACTGGATTCAAAAGAACCTGGAGGTTGGAGACTACAAGGCTGTCGGGATCACGGAGAAGAGACACGCCGGAGATCCTTTCAACCCGTTCGCGATGCACCGTACCGGTAAGACTGCCAAGTACGAAGAGAACATGGCGATCTTGCTTGAACGGTATATCGACATTTCGGCCAAGGACATCTTCCACCCGCCAGTGATCGAGCACCTGAACATTGTCTCTGACATCCTGGAAGAGACCGGGATGATCGGTGCTGCCGATTCATTGACCGAGTACAACAAGCGTGTCTGGCAGGGTAAGCCTCACCCGGTAGACCGGTACATGGTACGGTCCCCTATATTCAAGCCTATCTTGAAGTACGCCACCTGGCAGCGACGCCGGCTGACCGAGGCGGCTCTTGTAGGTAACATCGCATGGTCTATCACGGTACAGCCAGCGTCCACGGCGATAGCGTATATGAGATACGGAGCCACCGATTGCGCCAAGGCGGCCCTGGCATTATTCAACCCCAAGTTCAGGCAATACGCCCTGAGCATGACAAGGTCTGGATACGAGAAGGGCGGGCAGAGACTTGGCGCCGCAGCTCAGCATATCGGAGATACGGGAGTTAACCGTAGCGAGGCTGCCGATCTGCGGGAGCTTCTATCGTGGTTCGGCCAGAAGGTAGAGCGGGAGCTGTCTTTGCACGCCGCTGCCGCCGGGTACTTCCACGGCAAGAGGCTAGGTCTTGATGGCGCGGCGCTACAGAGGTACGTTGACGATGCTATCGGCAAGGTGCATAGCGATTACAACAGGGACCAGCAGGCCGGGTGGCTTCAGAGCAAGCTATGGACATCGATGTTCCCGTTCATGTCATGGTCTACAGACCTGCTTAACACGCTGCGCGAGGCCGGCTTGCTGGCCGGCAAGTTCCAAACCGGGCAGTACAGATCTCCAGACTGGACCGACAAGGAAGACGCCGGCGGCCCTGTGTGGCGCCGAGGCGGAGGCGGTGGCGGGGCCAGCGGAGAGGGCGGCGGTACTGCCGGCGGTGGTCCTCCTTTGAGGTCAGCGAGGTCCAGGACGTACTGGCTGCGCCTGCGCGGGGCGATGCGCTATCTGATATGGATGTGGCTGTTCACCGAGTTCTGGTCTTATCCGCTCGGCGGGCGCAACCTATTGCGTGACGGGCTGTTTGGCAAGACGCCGGGTGCGTTGCCTGGCCTGGCGTTCTACGACGATCTGGGCAAGGCGGTTCGGAGGGTTGTCGAAAAGGGCAGTCTTGTTCCGCTGCGCAAGTGGTCAACGAGGTATCTTGTTGTGGGTGGATCGCAGATAAACCGCGTGTGGGGCGGCGCTGACGCTATCGGCAATGATGGCTACGTGTTAGACTCGAACGGCAAGCGGCTGTTCCACGTAGATGACGACGAGCGGGTTCAGTCTATGGTGTTCGGGCCGTATGCCACGAGAGAGGGCAAGGGGCGCGGAGACCCGTTCGCCCCTGAACTATGGAAGCTGTTCAAGTCTATCCTGGACAAATTAGGTTCTGGAGACGAGGCCGGGCGCCCAGAGCGGCCTAAGCGTCCAGAGCGCCCGAAGAGACCTGAGCGGCCTAGGTAGTGTCCACTTTTTAGGACAGTTGCGTTTAATGGCCCTAGAATCGCCCAGGACGAACGCTAAGCCAAGGGGCCACCAAGGTACTCGCAGCCAGAGAACGTCAGCCACGCGGCGACGTAGGGGCATCACTCTGGCGCTCGCCAGCAGGCCTTTGTTCGTCACCAGTAGTTAGACATCTTGCGCTGCTCGTCGGTGGCCGGCACCAGGCTTGAGCAGCACTTCAAGGAACTTCTTTTAGCCCGGTGCCACATCCCACAGATAGGGCAGGTATACAGGCTAGGCTCGTACCCGGCCGCAGTAGCCAGGTCAGGGTGAAGCCGGCCCTCGCGGCGGGCCTTCTCCATCTGAGAGGCGAACACGGCAGTCCAGCCGCCTACACCGAACTCCCGAACGCAGACAGACCACATCCTGCTTTTCCTTACAATCGGCTCTCTCGAAAGCTGCATGCAGTCGGCGCATATCGCCGTAACGCCATCCTGCGCCTTGGATCTCATGGGAGACCCGCATAGTTGGCAGGTATTGCCAAACCTGTAGCTGTAGGCGCTGGTTATCTTCTGCCTAAGTGTCTGCAATGGCATGATTTTACACCACATTTCCTAAAGCACGCGCCCCGTTAGGTTTTAGCTAGACAGCCGGGAAACCCCCGCCATCACCCAACGAAGCGCGTGCTAATTCTAAGCTAGGGATCGCCTGTAATTCTGCAAGGTATTTCTTGAGACCTTGGCGCCACGCGGTCTTGGCGTGTTCAATTTCCGCCATCGCTGCGGCCACGTCTCCGTCGAGCACCATCATCCTGATCGACCGTTTCTTGTCCGCCAAGTGCCGGCGGTCGACCTCGGCATCTTCGCTGTTGACTGCGCCTGATTCTACCGCCGGCTGCGTCCAGTCCTGCAGGTATCCCTCCTTTTGCGGCCCGAAGAAGCTGGCGAACTGCATAACCGTCTCGGTGCCGATCTTGCCGGTGGCCTCGCACCAGGCCCGGTATTGCTTGACGGCCTCTAGAGCATCCGCCGGCGTCGTGCGCCCCTCGCGGACACGTGCCTTCCACGCCGAGAGCCCCGGCTTGCGCGGGTTGCCACCAGACCGCCGTGGGTACTCTGACCATGCTTGTAGGAATTCAGGCGGTTCAGGTGCGCCCCCCTGGGGGGGCCTATTGGGGGGGATCTCAATAGGAGTAGAAGAAGAAGAAGAAGCAGAAGAAGAAGCAGAAGAAGAAGACCCCCCATCTTGCTTCTGTTCTGCTTGCTGTTTCGCTTGAGGTTTGCTTACCAACCCCCCCCTCCTGCCTGCTTCGACTTTGCTTAGCCTTTGCTTCTCGTCTCTAACCATGCGACGGTTGTAAATTATTCCATTTTCATCAATTGAGAACACGCACCGTGCTTCGAGTTCGCTTAGCTTCTGCTTCACGATTGCTTCCGACTCTGAAACTAATTTTGCTAGGTCTTTTGCTTCGAGTTTGCTTCCGTTTGCTTGCAAAAGCATGCCACGTTCGGGGCTATAAAACATCAAACACAGCATATCAATCCACAAACCGCGCGACTCCATAGAACATAGTCGAAGGGCTGAATCACCCAACCAATCTGCTGGGTAAAACTGGAATGATGGACGCCCGTCTGCCTTGTTGCTCCGCTTCATGGATTGACCCCACAAAAAAAGCGACAGCCGCCAGGATGGTTGCCGGCAGAATTGGAATCCTGCTTTCCATCAAGGCGGCGTGTCGCATTTTTCATCGCAAAATTCATTTCTGCCGGCACATTGAACATACACCAGCCGGCCGCCGGCGTCAAGCAGTTTCCGGCCGCAGCTCTACCGCCGCGCCAGCCACCAGGTCGCGCCTACCAGCACGGCACGCAGCGGGGTTAGGCAGTCCTGGCCTGCGCACGGCAGGATGCACTGGCACGGCATGGTGTAGCAGACGGGGCACATCTCCGGCGCCGTCTTGGCCGGCAAGACGAACAGAACCATGAGAAGTACCAAGACGCTAGTGGCGAGCCAGAAGCTCAGCCCGTAGTTTCGTCGAATGAACTGTTTCATGACTGCTCCTTTGGTTTGTGGTTGTAGGTCCATCACTACCCCTCCCCGCCGCGGTTGGCTTGCCCAGCCGCCTGGGCGGACATGTTACATGCACGAAGACACTTCTTGCACGTAACATCGACTAGCTCAGACTTGACAATTATCTCCCACTGGTCACCACGCATTATCTTGCCGCACGCCAGCCTGTTTTCGTACAGATATACATGCACCAACGGCCTGCTTGTATTTAGCGCACGCGCCTTCATTACTTCCATGACTCACCCCTCCTTCTCAGCCGCCGGGGCGGCCGAATCGCGCGTTGCCTGGCTGCCGGCAGGATTGCTCGGCACGCCTACCGCCCCGGCGGTGACACCTACAGCGGCCAGCGCCTCGTCTACGCTGGACACCACGTACACCTTGCCTCGCCATTCCCGGTGCCACGCGACTTGATCACGCGTCAACCTGATCCTGCTAGGAGACTTGCCGCCGTCCTTCACTTCAAGCAAGAAATTACGCCCGCCCCTGCCGACAAGCAGGTCAGGGACTCCGTTCCCGACGGGCGCGAGAGATTCGACTGAACACCCGACCAGTCTCAGTGCCGCCACGATCTCATGCTGGTTGTAGTCAACCCGCCCGCGCTGTCTCATCGCCTCGCCCTTCCCTTCGGCCTGCTGATTCTTTCGCGGTCTGGCTCGACATCGAATAGCCGGCCAGCCTCAACCGGTGCGTCCGTTTGATTCGTCAACGGTACGCTCAGAATCGGCTGGCCAGTCTCGTAGTCGTACTCGCAGCCACGGCCGGGGCCGGCGGCGGCAAGGCGGTAGTCGATTGAAAGGTGCTTGAATGATCTGCGAGCAAGAACAGTCCTCCAGTCGAGCAGGCCGAGCTTGCACAGCTTGCGGCACTTACTGGCGATAGTCTCGCCGGTGTGGTCCAGCAGGCATCGCTGCATGTCGTGCACCGTCCACCAGTCGTTTTTGTCGCTGGCGATCAGCCGGTACATCGGCCAGCAGTCTTTCGGCGGCGTGATAGGCTCGTGGAACATCACTCCCCCTCCCCGCCCGCCTGGGCTTCGAGTTCTGCGACGCGGGCCTTGAGCGCGGCGATCTCGGCGTCCCGGTCGGCCAGCTTGGCGTCAGCGTTGTCGATACCATCGAGCATGGCCTCGTTCTCCCGCTCGATCTCAGCGAAGTATGCTTCTCGGCAAGCACAAGCATGGTGGTGTGTTGTGCACTCTTTCATCGCCCCACCCCCGCGACAACGAACAACAGGAAGCCGGCCAGGAAGCCGATCAGGATGCCGGCGCCGCCGATCACCAGAGCGCCCACAAACCGCGTGCCGTCCTCTTCGTCCTGCCGCCGCCGCCTGGCGATTTCCCGCAGCTCAGGATTGGACCTGAGACCTACTCGGTGCTTCAACAGGTCACGGGCCAGCGCCATTGAAATGCGGAACTGGTGACCTGTCCTGACGTTTTGCAGTCTCACCGTGCGGTTTTTGTCGTCGATCTCAATGACGTCTACGAAAAGATCCTCTCGCAGCCTGTACCGCCCAACGGCCGGCCGCCACGTATTCCATTCGGCCTTGCGCACCATGTCAATCATCACTAGCCCCCTCGTCGTTTACATTATTCAACCTGTCCTCTGTGTACTCGCGCTCAGCGGCCATCAGGGACCGCCTAGTTTCCTCCCGGTCTATCGTCAACCTGTACCTACAATGGTACACGCTTCTGGAGGAGAACTGCCCGATACACGGGATGATCATTCCGTCTACCAATCTCGGGTCTACCGTGCCGATCAGATCCTTGTACTTGACTCCTGCCCGGCACCGCTTGTTGGCCAGGCCGTTGAAGTGCCTGCACCTGCGGGCGTTCCTGCTGGCTATCATGTCCATTGCCTCTTTGTCCTGCGCCCACCTAGTCCCACCCATCACTTCGCCTCCTAGTTAGAACGGTAGATCGTCCTCGGGGCCTACACCTGGAGGCGGCGGCGGCTCGAAAGCCTTGCCTTTTACCTCGGGAGCCTTCAACTCGTTCACCGTCACGATCATGTCGCCGGCCCTGGAGACCTCGATGCTGGCTGCGATACGCTCTACGTTGTCCTTGCCAGTGTACTTCCTGTACGTCAAGCTACCCTCGACGTACACGGCGTCACCCTTGCGGATCATCGCGGCGCTTTCGGCCAGGTTGCGCCAGCAAACGATGTTGTGCCACTGAGTCTCGTCTTTCCATTCATCGCCAGACTTGAACGATCTCTTTGTGGCCAGCCGTACCCTGGCCATCGCAACGTCTTTCTGGGTATAAGACAGTTCAGCGTCGGCCCCGGCGTAGCCAATGAGCGTTACCCTGTTGATGTTCTTCATTTCTTCACCTTCCTGTCTGGAGACTCGGCCACTCGGCGCTCAAGCAGCAGCACGTAATTGGACCGCTGCCGGCGGGCGTTGGCCATGACCCATGCCCTTGTTTGCCTGATCACCTTACGGACGTTTTTAGTCGGGTACATAGACTCCAGCCTGGACACTATGGATCTGTCTGCTATGTACTGGCCTCCGCCAGGTACAGGGAATTTGGTATCCAAGTCCTACCTCTTCTGTTTTGTGGCCACCCTGGCGGGAGGAGTGTGGTCTAGCGGACCAGGGTGACCGAACAACGCCGCTAGACCAGGAAGTCCATGTCCTCGATAGCAAAGCCGTTTGCCTCGGCCAGTTCTTTGAAAAAGTATTTACCGCCTGTATACCCATCGTCCAATGAACCGTACAGCAGCGTCTCAATATCAGCCCTGGCCCAGAACAGGACGCGGGCGGCCACGCGTAGCTGCTCGCCGCACATCATGTCGTCGTCTGTGTCGAAGTCCGAGTAGTTTTCGCACAAGCTGGCCCAGAACGCTTTTACCATAGACTCATGGGCAGCATGGAAGAAGGAGTTGATGAACTTTTTCGGTTCTGCGAGGAACGCATGCAATACTGGGTGGCACATTCCTGCATCCTCAAGAGACCACCTGTTATCTGCCAAAGCCATTTCACACCTCTCTCTCCGTTACATCCCTATGACCGGGTCTACCTTCACGACAACGCGCTTGCTGGTGGGCACGGACAAGTCCATGATCGGCGCCTTCTCGTCGTCGAGGCCGTACAGGATCGCCAGGGCCTTGGCGATGTCTAGATCGCGAGGGTTGCCTTCTCCGACGTAGGCGAGAATAGCGCTCGCGATGGCGCGTTCTATGCCCTCCTCAGCTTTCCTGGCCTGGGCTATCTTGGCCTCATCTTCCGCGTCCCAGCTATGCGCCCCTCCCTGGTCAATCCAGCGCGTCCATGTCGCCAGATCGCTAGGTACCAGATGGCCTCTGTCCATGAAAAGCAGGTCCATGTACTTGAGCCACGCTAGGGCTTGGTGCTGCCGGTAGTTGCGCGCCACGGCCAAGACCTCGTTCTCAGAACCAGACCAGTCGCCCTCTTTGGGCAGCCTGCCGCTTGCTATGGCGTACTCCACCCTATCGCTTACTTCGGGTTTGTAGTCGCTCATTTCTCGCCTCCAAGTTTCTCGGCGGCCAGACGTGCCGCCTGATCCCACATTAGACGTGCGGCCTCGTGGTCCCCGTCGTCGTCAAGGCTGTCAAGGTATTCAGTCTTGAAAGCCCTATAGATGGTGGCAACTTCATCGCGGCTCTTGGCCTTCAGCAGCCCGATCTTAGCGTCAGCGAATCGCTTGACAAGCTCTGGCGGGTCGCGCATCTCGCCTACCACAGCACCGACAGCGGCCGGGTCTACCATGCCAACTATGCTCCCTATGACATCGGACGCGGGCCGTGCCGCTTTCCTGCGCGGCGCCTGCTTGGTGCCGGGCGTATAGTACGGCAGGGCGTCTACCTCGCTCTTGGTGTATCCCAGGGCGTAGTATGCGGCAGCCGGCGGCCCCCAATAGAATACCTTGCCGTCCTTGCCTGAGTGCCTGTTGGGCGACGACGCCGATCTCTCGCCGATCTCTGCCCAGGTCGTGCCGGCGCTGTAGAGATAGCGCCCGATCCCGAACTTCACGGCCGCTCGCTTGAAGGCGTCACTGATACCGCCCTTCACTTCTTCGATATCGGTATTCTCGGCCGCGTCAGTCTTGGTGACCTGCCTGCCGTCGATAGTCAGCGTGAGGCGGCACAGAACGCCGCCGGCCGCTCCCGCCTCGTAGTCGTCAGTCCAGTTCTCGATACCTAGGACATCATCTAGGCGGTCCATCACGTCGCGGGCGTCGATATAGCACAATATCTGCGCCTACTTCCCGTCCTTGTCTGCTCTGGCTATCCGCCATTTCAGTGATTCAGCCGGGAACCTGGCCGAAAGCTGATCTCTAAGACTCATCATTACGCGCCTCCAGTTTTTCACGCCCTCGTTTTTTCCATGTCTCAGGTGGCCCTGGTCTGGTCAGGATCTCAAGGCCTAGGCCAGACGTCCGCTCCCGCAGGCTGGCCAATGCGCTCCTGATCGACGTATAGGCTTTTTCTAGCTTGGCCTGGGCGTCGAGGACCAGCCGCAGCCTATTCTCCAGCTCGGCCACCCGTAGCCTTAGCTCGGCGTTTTCCGCTAGCAGTCTACCAGTCTCAGTCAACATTGCATCCTGCCTTTTCAAACGCTTCTCCGACCATCTGCTTGAACTTGTCGCGTTGGGCGGCTCTGGCTGCGTCCAAGGCTTCGCAAACGTATAAGCTCTTGGCTGCGTGACATGATACGGCCGCTAATGAGGCGCTGGATACGCCCAGTGCCACTTCTTGGGCAGCACCACCTGAAACTGCCCATAATGCCGACTTGGCTGCGTACCAGTGCGAATCACAGGCTGCTTCCTTTGATCCGTCCTCGGCTGCGGCATAGGCTGCTTCTCGCAGTGTTTCGTCGCCGGTCTCCAGGAATCGCCGCATCACTCCAGGCGCATCCCACAGGTGGATCACCTGTAGGGCGCACCAGCGGGCGAACTCGCGCAGCAGGTCTGTAGCGTCGATAGTAGCCAGGCGCATGCGCCGCTGGCCACACCACTTGTCGATAGTGTCGATAGGGTCTCCGTGCGGCACTAGGTTGCCGTCTAGATCGTCTCGGTCGAGGTAGGGCCCAGGAGCGTACTTCAACGCATCGAACGGGTGTTCGCTGCCGTGTAGACCATACTTGCACGGGATTGTCGGGCCGTAGTGTTCCAGCCATTCGCCGATGTCCGGGAGCGGCCGCCCGTCCCTGAGTTCCCCGTTGTGGAAGTGGTAAACTAGCATCACTCGTCCCTTTCGTCGGCAAGATCTTCGGCTAAATCGTCCATGCCGTCAAGAGAAAAATGCGATATTTCTGAAATTTCTTCGCCGGGCTTTGGCCTGATATGGTCAAACCGTTGTCTGCGAAAGACTTGCTCTTCGAGCCCGAATTCGTTCATTTCGTTTCTGAGCGCCGCCAGCTTGTCCGTTAGCTCCGCCGGCCAGGTGTGCTGAGGCTTGATGGCCGCTGCGACAAGCAGAGCTATGCGTGTTGACGGCAGCCCGGCGATAGCCCGATAGATCGTGGCTCGGTGCGTGCCGGTCAGATAGGCCAAGCGGTCGACCTCGGAGCCTGACATTTGGCGGACTCTCTGGTATATGGCCTGCGGTGCCCATGAGGACAGGGCGCGTGCCTCAGCCGCCGATAGTGGGGTAGCCAGGCTTGCGTATGGCCTACCTCGCGACATCACTTACCGCCTGTTCCGCCAAGCAGCCCTAGATAGCCGGCACGATGGCTCCCTTGAGCATATCCGAGGATAGCTGCGCGGGCGTCAGCGTATTCTGGGCTATCGCAGATGATGGCGCAGAAGTGGGCGGCAAGCTGCCGTGCGATACGGTCGCAAACGATGACGCCACTGCTGCCGCGCCACAGCGGCCAAGCTGAGGAATCGATGTTGGCTCCGCGCAAATCGGCGTGGCTCAAGTCGGCTCCTCGCATGTAGGCGCTGACCAATACGGCGCCGCGCAAGTCGGCGCCTAGCAATACGGCGCCTCGCAATACGGCGTTGACCAGTACGGCTTCGCGCAAGTCGGCGCCTCGCAAGTCGGCTTGCGCAATTCGGCCCCGCGCAAGTCGGCCCCGCCGCGCCCGGCCCGGCCTTGCCCGGCCGCGTTCCTCGCCCTGCCGCGCCCGGCCGCGCCATGCCTTGCCCGGCCACGCCTCGCCGCGCCTCGTTCCTCGCCCTGCTCAAGCCGCGCCTGGCCCGGCCTTGCCGCGCCTTGCCACGTCCCTCGCCCTGCCATGCCGAGCCGCGCCATGCCTTGCCCGGCCGCGTTCCTCGCCCTGCTCAAGCCCGGCCTAGCCTTGTCAAGCCACGCCTAGCCCCGGCTTGCCGCGCCTAGTCGATTTCAGCCTCGAACCGCCCAAACGGCCCAGGAGACTTCGGAGCGCTCGGACGCCAGTCGCCAAGCCCACAGTACAGCCCGGCACACGTCAGAATCATACTCAGCACCTTTTCGGTGATCGTAGTGTCGACCACCGTCAGCGTGCCCTCTACGGTCCAGCCGGCCGCGAAGATCGGACGGACGCGGACGTGCTTCGACTGCCCAATCTTAGCCCGCTTCACCATCAGATCGAAACCTAGCTTTTGCACAGCCTCGACGTGGGCGTCGAAATTCTCCTCGGTGGAGATCTCCTTGATCGGCGTCCAAGGGATCGTATCGCCCGCGGCATTTTTCAGCGGCCAGATCGTCTCCATCACGATCAGGCCAGACTGCGTTTGACGTTTATATGTTCCTTGCCCCTTGCCGGTTGGCACCTTTGCACCACCCTCGCGAAGCATCGTCATGAGATTGTCGGACGGCACACCGAGCACCTTGTCGTCGTGGTATACACTACCGATCCACGACCAGCCGGGGGTGCGATCATCACCCGGGATGCTTCGGGCTTTGTTCTCTGGATTGGTTTGCCAGGACTTCAAGCTGGCGCCGAAGCTGTGATTGTCTCGGTGCATTAGCAGCGGCGTCACCCCTGTTAGTTTTACGTTGTACGTTTTCATCGGACTTTCCCCTTTCGTTTGGCGTCAACATCGGAGCCGCAGTTGCAAGCCTGCGGATCTCGCGGTTGTAAGCCTGTTTCATTGCTCCAGATAGGTAGGCGATTTTTGAGTTGATTTCACGCTCCTTGATTGATAGGTCGTTAATGTTGGTGCGCACAGCAACCTCATGCGCTCTCTTGTTCCGCCGCCGACTCTTCTTCGACTGCAATATTACATATTGCACCCGCTGTGGAGCAGTCAAAGCCGCGAACGCCAGATCGTTACTCGAACACCCGATGATTATCCCTGTCGCCTGCTCATACAGCCGCCGCCAGCGGCCGGTAACAGTCCAGAATCTTACACTCTCCTTTTTTGACCCTATCAAGTTTTCGACATCCTCGTACTTGGCTAGATCTCCGGGTTTAAGATCGCCGTATTTGTCGAGCAACAATTCCACTTCCGGATCTGTCGACACTCCATCGAACGGCTGTCTTGTCTCTCTGTAATCGTCCTGATCTACGTCGTTTCCTTTCATTGTTTAGTGCTTAGTGCGCCGGGAGGCAGCGGGAGGACTGCCCGGCAGGGGGAGTACTGCCGACCGCAGGGGGAGAACGGCCCCGGCGCACGTGGACACTGGCTACACCCCTTCCCCTTCCCGCCGCTGGGCGGCTCACTTTATCCTTGAAATAGGACCACCAAAATTAGACAGGTGACCAGCGAGAGGCTCCGCTTTCTTGTCCAGCAACAGGTCTTCCTCGTCGAACCAACATCCGTCCGGGATCTTGTTGTTCGAATCCACGCGCGGCTGTAGGTAATATCTGTTGCAGCCGTATAGGTTCTCGCTTCTGGCGTTAACAATCCCCTTGAGTCCTGTTGTCTTGGAGATCATCACGACGCCCATCTTGTGCTTAAACATCTTGTCCGCACCTTTCCCGCCGCTGGGCGGCGCTATCTTTCACCCATTTCGGCCAAGCTATCTTCACACTTGCGCCGAGATCGGCAGCCCATAAGCAACGTCTCGATCTTACTGTCACGCTCCGCCATGTCCTTCTCAAGCTCTGTTATCTTGTGCATAGCCAATCGCAGGGCCACGTGCGCCGCCGACAGTTGCCGCTCTAGCTCGGCCTCGTTGGTTAGCTCGTTCATCGTTATTCCCCCTCCCGCCGCTGGGCGGCGAGATCACGGATGTTTACACCGCGTTCGCGATCGGCAGCGGCCAGGCCGCAGTCGTCGAGGTTGCCCCGCAGGCCGGAGCAGTCGCCCCACAAGTCGGTGCAGTAGCCTCGCAGGCCGGTGCAGTTGCCCCACAGGCCGGTGCAGTCGCCCCGCAGGCCGGTGCAGTCGCCCCGCAGGCCGGAGCAGTCGCCCCACAAGTCGGTGCAGTCGGCCCGCAAGCCGG